>Ga0302233_10002376_pt1 | contig 11857 bp, 21 predicted proteins | sample II_Palsa_N3_1_FD_193516 | JGI IMG/M metagenome (GOLD analysis project Ga0302233, IMG submission 193516) | Peat permafrost microbial communities from Stordalen Mire near Abisko, Sweden - II_Palsa_N3_1 | ecosystem: Environmental > Terrestrial > Soil > Palsa > Peat permafrost | place: Sweden...
CCCCCCCCCCCGTGGCACATCTTTCTCTTGCTCCCTCCCTCTCTAACCGCCCACCACGCACAGCTCGCTCACAATGGCCACCAACGTGACCGTGCAAGACGCCGACAACGCGCCCCTCTTGGAGATCACGCGCAATGCCCGCTTCAAGAAGTACCTCAACGACAACGAGCACCTGACCCTGCCGCAGCGCACGTGGCAGTACATCGGCCAGCAGTACAACGTGCACGTCAAGCCGCTGCTCAAGGCGCCCTCCAAGGCGTACCTGTGGTTCCTCCTGACCCAGCTCTTCCCCATCATCAACACCGCCCTCGACTACAAGAACGACTTCCTCGCAAAGCTCTCGGCTGACTTCCTCGCCGGTGTCGCCGTCACGGCCCTGATGATCCCCCAGGTCGTCTCGTACGCCTCCAACGTCGCTAACCTCCCCGTCACCGCCGGCCTCTACGCCACCTTCATCCCCATGGCAATGTACCTCTTCCTCGGCACCTCGCACCACATCAACGTCGGCCCCGTCGCCGTCGTGTCGGTCCTCACAAACGAGTACATTGGCGCAATCTACAACTCGACAAACTCGGCATCCAACCCCCAGTACCCGCTCTACGTCGAGGCCTGCAGCTACCTTGCTCTCATCGTCGGCATCTGGAACGTACGTGTCTCCTCTGTAGCCAGTCATTAACCTGTTCTGCAACAACAGCTTATCTTTGGCTTCTTCAACATCGGCTTCCTCCTCCGCCTCCTCAGCCCCGCCTACATCGAGGGCTTCGTCGCCGCCTCGGCCTTCGTCATCGGCTCGACTCAGATCGGCAGTCTCTGGGGTGTACGTTCTTTCAGATTTATTTTGTTGGCACAAGGAATGACCCCGCTTCCCCGCCCCGTACACAGCTCTCGTCGTCGCAGGTCCCCACGAGCAGCTTCATGTGGCAAGAGTTTGCCTACCTCGCTGCCAACCTCAACCAGTCCAAGTGGCTCGCGTTCCTCATGGGCTTTGGCTCCCTTGTGTTTATCGTCGTCGTCCGTAAGAAGTTCCCTCGCTGGCCCGTGCCCTTCTTTGTCGTCGTCGTCATGACCTTTGTCTCGTGGCTCCTCATCACCTACCACAGCTCGACCGGTTACACCGCGGCCAACAGCTGGCCCGTCAGCTGCACCAACACCGCGGCCACCAACACCACCAACGCCACCACCACCTGCCCTGAGGGTCTCCCCGCCTACAAGGTCCCCTCGGTCGCCTCCAACATCCAGGGCCAGATCTGGGGCGCCGCCTTCATCATCACCTTTGTCGGCTACATGGAGTCGTACTCGCTCGCCGTCACCATCGGTGAGAAGCGCGGCTACGTCATCCGCGGCAACCAGGAGTTCCTCGCCCTCGGTGTCGCCAACGTCGTCTCGTCGTTCTTCCAGACCTACCCCGTCACCGGCTCCTTCTCTCGGTACGTGCCCCTTTGCATGAGTATCCTTTACCAAACAAATAAACAAACAAACAAAAAATAATAACAAACAGCACTGCCGAGGCCGACCTCCAGAACGCCAGGACCATCTTCTACACGGTCGTCAGCATCATCACCATGATCATCGTCGTCGGCACCCCCGTCATGCAGGTCTTCTTCTACCTCCCCAAGTCGATCCTCTCGGCCATCGTGCTCGCCGCCGTCGTCCGTCTCGCCAACTTTGAGCCCATGGTCAAGTACTGGTACTCCAACACGGGCGACTTCCTCATCTGGTCCATCACCTTTATCGGCGTGATTGGCGGTGGCCCCGAGAACGGACTCGCCATCGGCGCCGGCTTCATGTTTATCATTGTCGTCTTCCAGCAGATGTTCCCCTACATTGCCTACCTCGGCACCGTCACCGGCTCCGACGGCAAGGTCAAGATCGTCAACTTAAAGCGCTTCCCCCAGGCCGTGTCCAACCCCAACGTAAGCGCCACTCGCCGTGACAGCCCCTCCTTTTTAATGGTCAAAATAACAACAGGTCCTCATCCTCCGATTCGACAATGCCCTCGTGTTCTTCAACCGCGAGTACTTTATTGACAAGGTCGTCGAGAAGACCACCCCCAACGTCGAGGGCGACTTCCACTTCCGCCCCGGAGCACCCAAGGTCGCCCCCAAGGTCTTCATCCTCGACGGCTCGGCCATCCACCACGTCGACACCTTTGGTGCCGAGGCCCTCATCCAGGTCACCCGCAAGCTCCGTGCCCGTGGCATCACCCCCCTCTTTGCCTACCTCCGCTCCAACGTCAAGGACGTCCTCCTCGACTCGGGTGTCATGGACGAGATCAACTACCAGAGCATCTTCCTCACCGTCGAGGACGCCTACAAGACCGCCCTGAAAATCGTTGATGGCCACGCGTTTGAGGCCGTCGCCGACAACTCCAAGGCCGGCGAGATCATCGACAACAAGCCCGTCGAGGCCGACAATGCCAGCACCGCGTCAGACTCCAACTCGGGCAACAACACGGGCAACAACAATGCCGAGGCCGAGGTTCCCCTCCGAGAGCTCTAAACACGTGCTGTGGATCAGTTTTCTCCATCGCACTTTTCCCCTTTTCCCCTGCTCATCCAAAAAAAAAATCTCAATGTACGAATAGTTTGCGCCATGTCTCAAATGGGGGCATTGCTTCTCTTTAGAAAAAACGAAAATAATAAATTCTCAACCGAAAAGAAAAATTTACAAACCAAGTCACTGATCAGTCATCGTCATTGTCTTCGCTGTACTCCATCGTCGCGTCGTGCACATCACCAAACTTCTCCAACTCGTTCAGGATCTGCGTGCTGGACGGGTGCTCGCTCGCGCCATAGTACTGCACGCAAAAGTCGAGCAGGAGGGCGCTCACAACGATGATGACGACAGTGAAGAAAAACTTTGAGTTGTGGCCAATGAGCTAAAGTAGGATTTTCTTCAGATAAATAAATAGAAAAGCATGCTATTGGCGTACCTGGACAAACATGCCGTAAAAGGTAAAGCTGAGGAACTTCATGTACGAGTAGACGGCCATAAACAGGAACCAGATGCCGATAGACCCGTAGACGGCAATGTTGTTGGCCCAGGTATGGTTGTGTGCCCCGAGGATGCCGATCTTGATCGTGACAATGAAAATAACGCATGTGTACACGATCTCGCCCATCAGGTACAGGCCATCGTCCTCGTTGTACGCCGCGCCTTCGCTGTTGCCAAAGAGGCCAATCACGACCAGCGAGCAAAGCAACGCATGGAACGTCCCTTTCAGCATCTCGCTCCAGAAAGCTGATGTGCATTTGTTTAGGCCTTGTCTTGTTTTTTCCTTTCAAAATCAGAAAAATACTTTTGTAGCTGTAGAGCTCGGATCTTCGCCCAACCTTGTACTGCTGGGGCACGGCGATCAAGGTGCTGTCCTCCACGTCCTTTTCAAACACACCCACGAAAATGACCGGCAAAAGGGCAAAGATGACATTGTAGCAAGCAAGCGTCCACATGTCGTAAATGCTCGTGCCCGTGAAGCCATTGTAAACTGTCGAGTAAGCGATTAGAATAAATGTATTTTTTTTTTAAATATAAAAAAAAATTCAACGTACATTGAAAGAAGACCTGCGTCATGATGAGCACCGTACATTTGTAGAAAGACCCGAGCAGGAATTTGCTCACGCGCACGTACGACCAGTGCCCGTGAACCAGCAGGAGCCGCTGAAGGAATCGGAACTGGGCAAACGTGTAGTCGGACGACCGAGCTGCCTGGAGACCCTCCCGGCCGGTGATACCGATGCCGACGTGCGCGGCCTGGATCATCCCCACGTCGTTGGCGCCATCGCCGATCGCAAGTGTGATTTGGTTCAGGTTTTCTCTGTATAAACCCGGTCAGAAAAACGTCTCCATTTTATTCGTACCGAACAGAACGGACAATGTCGGCCTTCTGGATGGGCGATACACGACAGCAAATGACGCTTGCAACCGACACGGATGTCAGCAGAAACTGCAGATGTTTTTAGAAAAAGAAAAGAAAAAGCAACGTACCTCTTGGACGAGGTCGTCGCTCTCAAAGATCGAGTGGATGGTGGTGCCCTCGAGGACAATGACCGAGTGTTTCTTGAGATCGTCAGCGGCAATCGTGCTAAACGCCTTCTTGAACTGCTTCTTGATAGCTTCATGGTCGCCGTTCTCGTTCTTTATCACAAACACGTTTGAGTCGTGGCGGATGAGCGCCGACGAGTAGCCAATGTTGATCGCCGTCTCGAGTTTATCGCCTGTCAAAACCCACAGCTTGATGCCCGCCTTTGTCAAGGACTCGATCGTTTGCGGGACGCCCGCCTGATATTTTAAACTAAAATTAAAATAACTAATCAGAACAAACCAGACCTGGAGACGATCTTCGATGGCAACCGCACCCAACAGGGTCATGTTTATCTCGATCTGCTCCGAGGCACGGTCCAGCGCCTCCTGGCGGTGCACGAGCGCGATCGAGGCAGCATGGTAGACCCTGTGCCATTCCGCATACTGCTGTTGTGTGAGCTCGCTCACGGCGTACGCGAGGGTGCGCAGGCCGTCCTTGGCAAACTGGTCAATGTGCTGCTGCGTCTTGGCGAGGTACTGACGGGACGTGTCGGTGTTTTGGAGCACGCGTTCGAGGATCACCTGGTCCGCACCCTTGCAAAAGAGCAGGATTCGACCCTCGGGTGTTCTGCAGGTCCCGACATCAATTGCCTTTTTTTAAATTTTTATTTTGAACAACCACGCACCTGATGATGACAGACATGCGCTTGCGTTCCGACGTAAACTCGAGCACGCTGAGGATCTCGTACTCGGCCATCTGACCCAAAATTTTGAGGGTCATCGTTTCTGCACGCTTCCGCATGACGATAAAGCCGATCTGTGCGACGCCGTCCACGAGCGCCACCTCATCGGGAGACGATCCTTGGTACTGCGGCCGGCCGTCCTCTGTATCTGCCGAGTACGACGGGACGACTGTGTGACAGAGCGCCATTGCAAGGAGCGTGCTCTTGATCAGGCCATCGTTCTGCGCAAGGCCCATCAGGTCGCTCGTCGAGCCCTCTGCCGCAGCTGCCCTGTTGGACGTGGAGTTTGCAGTAAATGGTCGCCTAGAAAAGAAGATTTGAAGCAAGCAAACAAGCAAAAAGAGTTAAAGCAAGGCTTACGAGCTGCCCGTAAACGAGCGATAGCCTCCAGAGCTGCCCATGTCATCGGACACGTCCAACGGCAGCATTGCGGACGACGACTCTTCGGGCAAACGGTCGGCGGCACTTCGGTGGCGGTACGAGTGGCCTCCGATGCTCAGCTTGCGGAATATCATAATGTTGTCCGTGAGCGTGCCCGTCTTGTCGGAAAACACGTACGACACTTGGCCGAGGTCTTCATTGATCGAGCTCGTCCTGTGCCCAAGCGTGAGGCATTCATTTATTTCTACGACATATATACCTCGCCTGTGCGGGCGTGTCCGACTCTGCGTGGTACATGGCAATGTCCGTGCCCATCAGGCCTGCCTGCACGAGCTTGACAAACTCCAGCGTCACGTACAGCGAGATCGGGATGAGCGTATTGTAGAGGATCAAGAACGTCGCTGTGCCAAAAAAGAAGCAACGTCAGTCTCGAGTTTGCCTTACGCAAAGGTACCAAAGGAAGCCATCGGGTTCTGGGGATTCTGTGCATTGGTGCCGAGGTACCACATGTGCGCAAGGTTGTTCTTTGACCAAACGGTGCTGAGGATGGTGAATAAAATGGTAAGGCAGAGGAGCTGCGCAAACACGGAAGCAACCAGTCGGTTTGTTATTTTCTCGATCGATGGCGACTTGGTCGGGGCCGGAGACGCGTTCATGCGCACCTTGGTCTCCTCGCCCGTGAACACCACGATGCCCGTGACCTCCTTGGTCTGGACGAGTTTGGAGCCGCGAAGAAGCAGCTGCTGCGAGGTCAGCGCCGTCGTTTGGCCATCGAGGCTGATGTAGCCATCAAACACGTATAGGTTGGCATTGGGGGCCTCGGCCCGGACAAAGCCTTTAAAAAAAAAGGACATGAATAAAACTTTCAAAAAGTGGTTTTTTTTTTTTTGGGCATTTACCTTTTGCATGGCTGATCGCTTCAATCGAGACCAACTGTGCTTGCGTTGTCGTTAGCGCCGACTTTTCCTTGAGGTTTGACTGCAATCGCTCCTTTAGTGACAGTCCGTAAGAGCACAAACACTACCTCGCCGTCCAGCGACGCAGTTTCGACGTAGCACGTCCCGTTGTCGCTGCTCGTGTGCAGGACGACAATGTCTGCCGGAAAGTAGTCTCCGTCCGCGATCCGTACGATTTCGCCGACAAGCAGATCTGCCCAGCGGATGTCTGTCCATCGCTCGGCGCGCCACACGAGCACGACCTTGTCATTCTCGACCCTGTCCTGCCGATGCCTGTGCCAGTCGTCGTACGCCTCGCGCGCCATCGCCAGCGAGACAAAGACCACGAGCGGCAGGATGGTCGTGTACTGCCCCGTGGGCGAGATGTCGGGTATCTGCTGCAGGCACCCGATCAGCAGAAAGTACAGGTTGGCCACCTTGCTGAACTGGGCCAGCAGCTGCTTGGGCAGGAAGTCCACCACGTTGTATCGCGCAGTCTGGACGCGATTGGACACGGGCAGCAGCGGGGCATTGAGCTCGCCTTCCCGTGGCAAGAACACCTGCCGCCCTGAGGGTTTGCAGCACGCAGTTCAGTGCGCGTCACAAAACAAACAGGGGCTGTTCCGAACCTTCTCCTCGGCCCACCGTGCCCACCGTCCCGCTGCGTCCGCGCTCGCCGGGCCACCAGCCGGGCCACGAGACCCACGTCGATCGCTGCGTCATTAGGAGCCCCCCGCAGCTGTGAAAGAAACGGCGCAGGCGACGGAGAGGCAGGTTCGTCGTCGTGAAGAGCAATATGGGCCCGTCAGTTACGATAATGTCCGCTGTCACGCCTGCCCTCGTGGTTTTGGGGGCCCAATGGGGCGACGAAGGCAAGGGCAAGCTGGTCGACGTGCTCGCCCAGGACGTCGACATTGTCGCGCGCTGCCAGGTATATTTCTATTCTTTGGGTCCTTTTTTGTGTTTTTGGCAGCGCGGGGGAAAGAAAGGCCAAGATTTCTGGGGGGCCATGTGCCGCGTCCTAATTCCCCCTCTTTTCTGTCGCGGCTAGGGGGGCAACAATGCTGGCCACACCATTGTGCTCAACGGCGTCATGTACGACTTCCACCTCGTGCCCAGCGGCCTCGTCAACCCGGACTGTGCCGTGCTCATCGGTAACGGCGTCGTGGTGCACCTCCCCAACCTGTTCCAGGAACTGGACAAGCTCCAGAGCAAGGGCGTCAAGTGGGAGGGACGCACGTTTGTCTCGGACCGCGCGCACATCGTCACCGACTTTCTGCAAAAGGTCGACGGCCTGGAAGAGGGCGAGCGTGGCCGTGGCAGGTAAGGAGGACTCGCCTAGGCTATAATCAAACCAACGACGGTTACATTTGCAGCATCGGAACCACGCGCAAGGGCATCGGACCAACCTACAGCGCCAAGGCGTCGCGAAACGGCCTCCGCATCCACATGCTCTACCACTTTGAGGAGTTTACGCAAAAGTACAATGACCTCCTTGCAAGCACAAAGAAGCGCTTCCCTTCGCTCGAGCACGACGGCGACGCCGAGCTCGCCACCCTGAAGGTGCGACTTGTTTTTGCTGTGTACATGTGTGTGTCCTGAAAAAAAATAAAATAAAATAAAAAAGGTGCTCGCCAATCGGCTCAAGCCCATGGTCGTCGACTCGATCGTCTACCTGAACAAGGCGTTCAAGGCCGGCAAGAAGATCCTCGTCGAGGGCGCCAACGCCGTCATGCTCGACCTCGACTTTGGCTCGTACCCCTTTGTCACGTCGTCCTCGGCAACCGTGGGTGGCGCCTGCACTGGCCTCGGCATCCCACCCAGCTTTATCGGAGACGTCTATGGTGTCGTCAAGGCATACACCACGCGTGTCGGCGAGGGACCCTTCCCCACCGAGCAGCTCAACCACATCGGCGAGCACCTCCAAAAAGTCGGCCACGAGGTCGGCGTGACCACTGGCCGAAAGCGTCGCTGCGGCTGGCTCGACGCCGTCGTCCTCAAGTACTCTGCTATGATCAACGGATACAAGTCGTACGCGGAACCGTCAAAAATAAAACGGGAGAGATCTAACGATAAATGCTACAGAATCAACCTTACAAAGCTCGACATTCTCGACCAACTGGATGAGGTCAAGATCGGCGTCGCCTACAAGCTGGACGGCGTTGAGCTGGACTCCATGCCTGGTATGTTCAAAAATAACCTTTTTATTTGTGTGTGTTTGTTTCTAACTTTCGCTCTGGTACACAGCGGACCTCGGCGACCTCGCCAAGGTCGAGGTCGTGTACGAAACCCTGCCCGGCTGGAAGACCGACATCAGTGCAGCCCGCACCTTTGACCAGCTCCCCAAGAACGCCCAGGCATACGTCCTGCGCATCCAGGAGCTCGTCGGCGTGCCCGTCCAATGGATCGGTGTCGGCGTCGCTCGCGATGCCATGGTCTCGTTGCAGTAGTACATGTAGTCTGGTTGGCTGGTTCGCCAAAAACATTGGTTGGCGGTCGGCAAAAAACCGTTACAAACCATTTTCAAAAAAAAAAAGAAGAAGAAAGCGAATGGGCAACGCCGCCTCGCTGTTGCAGTCGGCCGTTGTCTCTGTCCTCGAGGTAACGTGTTTGCAAGCGGTCTCCCCCGGTAGCTAAGACGTGAATCAGGTCAAAGGAAACACCACGCCGCCCGCGTCGCCCGAGCTCTCGTCCCAGCGCAAAAACTCGGACATCTTGCCACTTTCTGTGGACGAGGAGGGTGTTTTCGACCCGCGCTCGCCGGCCCTGAACCGCTCGCCCATCCCCCGCTACCACAACTACCTCCCGAGGAACCCTATCAACGAGCAGGAGCGCTTCAACGTCGGTATGTGTGTCCTTCTTTTTTGTTGGCTTACGCCGTGCTTTTTTTCAAAAGGTACCGCAACGCTGTTTGATCCCCGCTCGCCCACACAGGCGCTCGACCGCACGCCCCTGTCCTACGCCGTGCCAGCCACCGTCGACCTCCACGACCCCCGCTCGCCCGCCAACGACCGCACGCCCCTCCACGTGCCCGTGCCCGTTTCTGCCTTCAAGATCCCCGTGTACGCGTAAATTAATGTTCTTTTTTTTGTACGTGCTTAATTTGCTCGTGCAGGGGCTCCGCATCCGTGCTGCAATGGTCGCCTGCGCCACCTGCGGCTGCCAGCAACAGCACTGACTCGGCACCCCAGTGGTCGCCTGCCCCGTCGAGAACAGTGGCCCATCCCCTGTCCACTTTCACTCTCTTTTCCGACGAGTTTACCGCGGAGCCGACCGCGAGCAGCGTCCCTGGATCGCCCATCTCCACCGTCGCCTCGTCCATGACGCAGGTTGCCGCCGAGGAGGACGACAGCAGCAGCAGCAGCAGCAGCGACGACGACGAGGACACAGAGGAGGGCAGCAAACAACAGGAGCCAGCGGCTCTGCCAAACGTCAACGTGGGCAAGATTGCAATCTTTTACGACCCCGAGGCGGTGCACTCTCCCCCGACGTCGCCAGCGGTCGTGACGCTGTCAACATCCTCTCCCAAGGCGCGACCGACCAAGTCGTCGTCCGAAAATCTGCGCAAAAACACGACGCTCAAGAACGCCATGGCCGCCATCGGCGGTGGTGCCGAGAATGCGGCGGCCATCAGCTCGCCCTTCAAGGCCAGCTCAGCCCAAACAACGCCCAAGGGCAAGCGTGCCTTGCCCTCGGATCACAAGTCCATCAACGGTTCTCCCCTGTCGCCCAGGACGCCCTTTGGCTCGCGCAACTCGAACGGTTTTTCGGGCTTTGCGACCGGCAATGACCTTGTCTTTGTCAGCAACAGCTCGCCCAGCCGCAAGTACTTTGCTTAATGACGAAATTTTATTATGTATGAAAAATGTTTTTGTGAATTTTTTTTTTTTAGCGCACTTCAGAAAAACAAACATTACGAAGGAGGGATGCGTCAGTATTTGGTAGGCGAGCTAGTTAGAAGAGAGCCGTAATTGATCAGGCGATTGAGGTGCCTGCTGTAGGCAAAATGAAGCGGGGTTGGGATAATGTTTTCAATTGTGTGGGCGTTGATGAGCCCGCGTGAAGAAAGGTTGTACACCGAGTAGCCTTCGTAGACCACCTCGTTCGTGCTGGCGCCCTTTGTATTACTGCCTCCGGCGACATCGCCGCCGTGATTGCCACTCCACGGGAAGACAATCAGCGTGCGGGGCGTTGCGGTGAACTTCCACTGGAGCTGGAACTCGTGCGGCGTGCGATCGCAGACCTTGATGACCTCCATCTGCGAGTGGGCATAGTACATGCGCAGCAGCGATCGGGTGACCCAGAGGAGTCGCGTGTACGGCCCGATCCCGTTCATGCGGAACTCGTAAAACACCGTCTCGCGGAAAAGCACGTCATCCTCGTACACACTCAGGTCCAGCGGCGTGTATCCCCTAGAGTCTGCCGACGCGAAGAAGTGATTGGTGTCGTGCACGACGGCCTCGAGCGACCGCCCCCTGTTGACCCTGAACTCTTGCCCGTCCAATTCGCCATGTGGTCTACTTTTCTGCCGAGGCGATGGCGATGGCGGCGGTGGCGGCAAGGACGGGTCGCTGTCGTAGAACGGCGCCATCGGACGGCCGATCGTGCTCAGCAGCCTCCTCCGTGGCTGCAACAGAAGGCGGCGGTTCATCGTCGGCTGAAAAACTGAGTGACATCATCGCTTCCATTTTACACAATGTCCCAGACCACCAACTTGGCCGTCCCTCTCGCCGCTGCCGCCGGAGCCTACTTCCTGGCCAAGGCTGCCGATCACCGGTACGCGCAAACACGGCAGCAGCAGGTCCTGAGGAAATAAATAAATCCTGACGCTTTTCGCCGCTAGCTTTGGCTTCAAGCACGACCTGCGTTCGCTGCTTGCGCTGAACGGTCTGAAGTCGTTCGTGGACGACAAGCTCAAGACCGGCTTCAACGTGGCCAAGCAGTTCCTCGAGACCGCGGGCAAGTTCCCCAACAAGGACTGCCTTATCTTTGAGAAGAACGTGTACACGTTCAAGCAGGTCGACGAGATCTCGAACCGCGTCGCAAACTGGGCCCAAGCCCAAGTACCAGGGATCGGAAAAACACGTGTGTTACTAAAAGGCGTCCATACAGGGGCTCAAGAAGGGCGACACGGTCGCACTCCTCATGGAGAACCGCGCCGAGTTTGTCATACTCTGGCTCGGTCTGTGCAAGGTCGGCATCCGGATCGCCCTGCTCAACAACAACCTGCGGTAAAAAAATAATTAATGAGATAATGCAACATGATTAGCTGACTTGTTCCTTGCATGCAGCCTTGGCCAGCTCATGCACTGCATCAAGGTCTCGCACGCGTCCTGGGTCATTGTCGGCACCGAGCTGATCGACGCCGTCCAGGACGTCCTGCCCGACCTCGAGGCACTCAAGCTGAAGATCACGATCGCCGATGACTTTGCTGGTCTCCGCACGGGCACGCCTTGTAAGCTCCCACCTCACACGGTCTCCCTGGCTTATCTTTCTGTCTGTTTAGCCAACTACACGAGCAAGTTTGCGTGGGCGACCTCGATGGACAGCGGTCTTGTGTCTGCGCCCACCAAGGCCGTCGACAAGAAGATTCTCGACAGCATCACCTTCAACGACGTCTGGGGCTACATCTACACCAGTGGCACCACCGGTCTGCCCAAGGCTAGCATCATCTCCAACCTCAAGTACTGGGCCATGGGCACCTCGTTCTGCCTCATGTACAACGTCACCGAAAAGGTAGCCTAATCATTGTTCTTCCTTTTCATTTTTTTTATTTAA
>Ga0302233_10002377_pt1 | contig 11857 bp, 8 predicted proteins | sample II_Palsa_N3_1_FD_193516 | JGI IMG/M metagenome (GOLD analysis project Ga0302233, IMG submission 193516) | Peat permafrost microbial communities from Stordalen Mire near Abisko, Sweden - II_Palsa_N3_1 | ecosystem: Environmental > Terrestrial > Soil > Palsa > Peat permafrost | place: Sweden...
ACCATCGTGATCACGGCAAATCCAATAATGACGGCGAAGATAATCTTCGTGATGCGGTTGTCCTGCTGCAGAATACGAATCATGCTTGACTAAAACCTTCACTTCGCGCGAAAGCCGTTTCCTCCTCGGAAATGGCTGCGTGCCCGGGATTTTGCGTGACCTTGCGGGGAGGTCTGTCGACCAACGCCACGCCGGTTGCAGGGCAAGCGACAAGTATAAATCACCAGCCTATGGAAATTCACCACTACCTGACCTTCGGACATATGCTGCACTCCCCTGCCCAGGTGTCCGCCCATGGACATCTATTCCGCTCATGGACACCCGCAGACTCAGTAACATTCGAAAATGATTGATTTATCCTGCAAAGTGAGCACTTTGCCCCAGAGCAACCATGGCAGAATAATTGCTACCTCACCTTCAACTATCTCTTCGAGGACACGCATGCCCGCTCTCTTTCAAGATCTGAAGATTGCAATTCGTCACCTGTCGAAGTCGCCGGGATTCGCCGCCACAGCCATTCTGATGCTGGCCCTGGCCATCGGTGCCACCACGGCAATCTTCTCTCTCGTAGAAGGCGTTCTGCTGCGTCCGCTGCCCTTTCCTGAACCCAGCCGCCTCGTCGTTCTCTCAGACATCCTCAAAGGCCTGGACACCGGTAGCGGCAACAACGAAGCCGGCGTCACCGCCCCCGACATCCGCAACTACACCCGAGACACCCACAGCTTCACCAGCCTCGGCGGTTACCGCAACACCAGCTACGAGTTCTCCGGCGCAGGCGACCCTGCCAACGTCAACGCAGCTCGCATGAGTGGCGGCGTCTTTCCCGCACTCGCCGTCCAGCCCTTGCTTGGCCGCTACTTCACCCAACAAGAGGACGATCAGCACCAGCAGGTTCTGGTGCTCAGCTATGCCACCTGGCAAAGCCGCTTTCAGGGCGATCCCAACATCCTCGGCCGCAAAGTTCTGCTAGACCGCAAACCTTACCTCATCATCGGCGTCATGCCCCGCAACTTCGAGTTCCCCCTCGTCCCGGGCCATCTCAACCGCAGCGAGTTCTGGGTTCCCATCAGCTTCGAGCCGGACGAGCTCGGCACCGGCGCAGCCTCGTGGAACTTTCAAATGGTGGGCCGCCTCAAGCCGGGCGTAACCATCTCTCAGGCTATCGACGACGCAAATCTTGTCGCCAAAGAAACCGTTCGGAACTATCCCGCCTTCATGGCAGGATTCAGCATCAGCTCCGTCATCAGGCCGCTCAACGAGGAGACCGTCGAAGAAGCACGCCCCCTCATTCGCACCCTCTTTCTCGCTGTCGCTGTCGTCCTCCTGATCGCCTGCGCGAACCTCGCCGGACTTCTTCTGGTCCGTTCCATCCGCCGTCGCCGCGAGATCGCCGTCCGTCTCGCACTCGGTGCCTCCGCATCTACCCTGCTCTGGCAGGCTATTCTCGAGAGCCTCGTCCTCAGCGTATCCGGAGGCCTCCTCGGGCTGATCCTCGCCGCCATCGCCCTGCGCGTTGGCATTCAGGCGCTGCCCGAGACGCTCCCGCGGATCAACGAGATCGGCCTAGACTGGCCGGTCGTCGCCTTCGCCCTCGGCCTTGCAGTCTTCACCGGCGTTCTCTGCGGCCTTGCCCCCGCCTTCGCTGCCATTCGAACCAGCGTCAACGACACCCTCAAAGAAGGTGGCCGAACCGGAACCTCAGGCGGCGGCCACGCCAGACTGCGGTCCGCGCTCGTCATCTCTGAGATCGCCGTCGCCCTCGTCCTGCTTGCTGCCTCCGGACTTCTGCTCCGCAGCTTCGAGAAGATGCGCCAAGTCGATCTCGGCTTTCAACCGGACCACACCCTTGTTGCCAACTACAGCCTCCCCAAAAAGCAATACGGAGACCAGACCGCTGTCAACGAGTTTAGCCACCAGTTGATTGCGCGCCTGCAGGCTCTTCCCGGAGTTAAAAGCGTAGGCTTGACCACCTTCCTCCCGGCAAGCGGCAACAACTCCAGCAGCGCCTTTGTTGCAGAAGGACATGTTCTGCCAGCCACCGCCGGGGGGCTCGATCTTGGAACCTTTATCGCGGTGCAGGGCGACTACTTCCGCGCGATGGGTATTCCTCTGCTGCATGGCAGGCTGTTTAATCAAGACGACAACGCCAGCCTGCCGCCTGTCATCATCGTCAACCACATGCTGGCCCAGCAATCCTGGCCGAACCAAAGTCCGATCGGCAAGAGGTTTCGTATCGGCACAGAGACGATGAAGACCCCGTGGGCTATGGTAGTCGGCGAGGTCGCGGACGTAAAAGAGAACTCGCCTGACCTGCCCCTGAAACAGCAGTACTATGTGCCTGTGGAGCAGCAGGAAGAGTTGGCCGGATCGCTGGGATCGCCCACAGATATTAACGGCGACGGCGGCTATATTGCACTCCGCACGTCCATGGCTCCCGAGCAGATGGAACACCTGTTGCGATCCACCGTGCATTCCATCGACCCGCAGCTTCCACTCACCCAAGTCCAGAGCATGGAACACGCCATCTCGGACACCGAGGCTCCGCGCCGCTTCAACACAGCGTTGATCACCTCCTTCGCCGCAATTGCGCTGCTGTTGGCTGTCCTTGGAATCTACAGTGTCATCGCGTTCTCGGTCGCCCTACGGGTACAGGAGATGGCAATTCGAATGGCTCTTGGCTCACAGCGTGCTGGTATCGTGCGGCTTGTCGTTATCTCAGGCGCCAAGCTCGCGCTCATCGGCTGCGCAATAGGCCTTGTAGGGGCCTTCGCTGCCTCCCGGCTGCTGAAGACCTTCCTCTTCGGAGTCAGCGCCTTTGACCCAGTGGTGCTCACCCTTGCCACCATCTCGCTCCTCCTGCTCGCCCTCGCCGCCTCTCTGCTTCCTGCCAGCCGGGCAGCATCGGTCGACCTGACCCAGGCGTTGCGATCCGAATAACTCAAAAGGCCTCCATCAACTGATGGCGCGTCAAATCCGATTGCCTAGGACTAAATGGATAATTTAGTTGGAAACTATGATGTCCGTTGAGCGGACGAGCCCGAGCAGCTACTGCTTCGCAACGTTTGTGGAGCCCGTCGCAGTCGATCCTGCAGGGGCTGGCATATAAACGATCACTTCACCCGGCCGCGTATAGTGCAGCTCTTCGCGTGCCTGATGCTCAATCGCATTCGGATCGCTCTGTAAGCGGCCTACATGGCCCTTCAACAGGTCATTCTCCCGTTGCAGACTACGCAGCTGGCTATCCAGACTCTGGGCGTCGTTACGTTTCTGTTGATACACAGTCAACCCATTCTGCCCAAAGATGACGTGGTACCCCATCGCCACCGCCAGCACCGCTGCCGCGCCGGTAGCAATTTTCCGCCAGCCCACACGGCCTTGTTCATACAAACGCACGACCGCGCCTGATCTCTTCACACCCGTGCCTGTTGTATTTAAACGAGCCATCTCAAATTTCAGTACAAACTTCGCGTCATCCGCCGTCAAGTGGAAAACCCAATTCCACCTGACACGTACCTACTTCATTATGTCTTTTGTCGCATTAGGAGACCATTCGTCCCGTCACAACGTAAACCGAAACTGCACGAAGCCACCCATCTTGTTATTCTTACTCGTGGAGCATGCAGATTCTCCTAGCAATCTCGACCCGTAGTCATCCTGTACCCAATACAACGGGTAACGCGGTCTTTCACTCTCAAACTGGCTTACAATCGAGAAGCCAACATAGCCTTCACCGTGCTCAACATGGCTCACCTAGAATCCACACCACGCGCCCTCAATAGAACTCGATATCACCCGGCCAAAGCATCGAAGCAACATCACCAAAGCACCATCAGCGCGAAAGGATCTCCAGCATGCAATCCGCTACCTCCTCTCAACTCGATCTCGCTCAGCACTCTGGGTCGCTTCAGAACTCACTCTCTGGCAAAGTCATTCTTACGGTTGCGGCGAGCGCCTTCGTAGCCATCTGCGCTCACATCTCTCTCCCGCTCCCCTTCACTCCCGTCCCGCTCACCCTTCAGAACTTCGCCGTCATTCTCGTCGGCATGTTGCTTGGACCGATCGTCGGCTTCTCCGCTATGGTGCTCTACCTTGCTGAGGGAGCCATGGGCCTCCCCGTCTTCACGCCACACAGCATCGGCGGCGTCGCACATCTGCTCGGACCCAATGCCGGCTACCTCTTCTCCTATCCGCTGGCTGCAGCAACCGCCGGTTGGACTGTCCGCGCCATGCAACGCATCACCACAGGCTTCCGCGCCGGTCTCGTAGCCGCCACCGTCGCCAGCGCGCCCATCTTCCTCCTCGGAGCAGGCTGGCTCGCTCATCTCCTCCACACCAGCGCTGCCGCAACCTGGACGATGGCAGTCGCCCCGTTCCTTCCCGGCGAGGTCGTCAAGATCACCGCTGCCGCAGGCATCTTCAGTTCAATCCAACGCTGGCGCCAGTCGTAACCGCTGACCACAAGCATTCAACTTCAGCGCCTCCCCCCGCGCATCACACAGCACCACGAACACCGAAGGAAGCATCATGACCACCGCAAGCACCGCAATCCAAGAGATCAGCATCGCTCACAGCCCCGACTCCGACGACGCCTTCATGTTCTACGGCCTCGCCACCAACAAGGTCCGGGTCCCCGGCTTCAAGTTCACCCACACCCTCACCGACATCGAGACCCTCAATCACCGCGCCATTAACGAGGCCTTCTACGATGTCACCGCCATCTCCTTCCACGCCTATCCCTACCTTCAGGACAACTACACGCTCATGTCCTGCGGCGGCAGCGTGGGTGAAGGCTACGGCCCCATGATCGTCGCCCAACGCAAGCTCTCGCTCGACGACGTGAAGAAGACCCGCATCGCAGTTCCCGGCACCCTCACCACCGCCTACCTCACCCTCAAGCTCTTCGCTCCGGAGATCGAGACTGTCACCGTCCCCTTCGACAAGATCATCCCCTCGGTCGTCGCAGGCGAGTTCGACGCCGGCCTCATCATCCACGAAGGCCAACTCACCTACGCCAACGATGGCCTCATCAAGCTCCTCGACCTCGGCCAGTGGTGGCGCGAACAGACCGGTCTTCCCCTTCCCCTCGGCGGCAACGCCATCCGCCGCTCCCTCGGTGCTGAAACCCTCCTCACCACCACCAACGCCCTGCGCGACAGCATTCAACACGCTCTCGACAACCGCGAAGAGGCCCTGGCCTACGCCATGCAGTTCGCGCGTGACCTCGACCCCACCCTCGCCAACCGCTTCGTAGGCATGTACGTCAACGAACGCACCCTCAACTACGGCGAAGACGGCAAGGACGCCATTCGCAAGCTGCTCGAAATGGGCTATGACCGTGGCATCATCCCCCACCGCGCCAAAGTAGACTTCGTCGGCTAACCGTCAAAGTTCTATCCGCTCAAGCAAGTGCGCACAGCGAAAACTTTCAAACAACTCACAGCTTGCAGCACCCTTTTTTTGGCTGCAAGCTGTGTTATCTTTAATAAGTCGAGTGATTGAGTCCCTGCCTGCAATATTATGCAAAGACACTCACCGATCTCCTCTCCGGGAGAAAAGCAAAAACCAAAAGGACGCGTAGCTCAGTTGGTAGAGCATTCGACTCTTAATCGACTGGTCGTAGGTTCGATCCCTACCGCGTCCACCACTTTTCTCCCAATCTATCAAGCACTTACAAGTACGAGCCGTTTGCTCCCTACGATGCGTTTTCCAAACCTTGACCAAAACCTTGACCAAACTTTTTCGCTGATTGCGTTGATTGATCGCAATCCGCAGTGGTTCCAGTTCCTGGTGCTGATACGGCTCCATCGACTTCAGGTCGGGGTGCCCCATGGACTTGCTTACCGCAAAGGCATTGCCGCTCTTTTCCATCGTGTAGGTGCCGTAGGTGTGCCTTGCTGAATACGGGACCAGTTTCTTATCCAGCCCCGCCCTTCCTCGGGCAGCCTGAAAGCCCTTGGCAATCGTTGTGAGATGACCGGACTTCGAACGAGAGGAAGGAAAAACCCAACCCTCTTTTCTCGATCCGCACCACCCTCGCAACATGGTCTTCATGCGGTCGCTCATCGGTACGAAGCGGGTGGCGTTATCCGTCTTGCCCTCCGGAACCCAAATGCGGTTCTGATCCCAGTCGATGTTTTCGATTCGCATGGGAAAAACCTCGTTCGGTCGCATGCCACTGTCCTGCAGGATGACCACGACCAGCCAAGCCTGCTGCCTGAGCCGTTTGATCCTGCGGTGTTCGACCGGTTCTAAATAAGCCTGCTCGAGTTCATCCTCTGCCCGCTCATCTATCATCCGATCCCGCCCAGGAGCCTTCGATAGCCTGATCTTCGGAGCATCCCGCAATAGCTTCCATTCAACGGCCTTGTTGGGCGTGTAGCTCAAGCTGCGGGTAGATCATTTCGCGGCGCGATCGATTGGATCTGTTGGCCTCAGATGGAAATCATCTTGCAACTTAAAGCCAGGTCCCGCAGTTTGAGTTTGCACACACTAGAGGAGGTTCGACTCCTACCCAACTTGTCCTATCGGATACTGTTAGGTGATGCCAAAAGAATTGAATCCTTGATTCCCACCGGACGTGCTCTCTAAGCTTTCAATAAATAAGAAGCGTCCCGAAATTACACTCATATTCATTCTTCACCTAGCTAAGTGCCCTGGATGAGTTGACGATGCGAATTTTACAAGCGCTTGAGCAGGAATTAACATTCTTGAACCAATTTTTTGCCTTGGAATGGAGCCATTGGCGATCAGATAATCCAAAGCCCTGAGACTGATCGAAAGGCGCCATGCCGCTTCACGTCGACTCACCAATAACCTATCTGTCGATTGCCTATTTGTTTGCTGAGCTTGTTTCGAAACTGAGTCAGACCTCATTAATCTCCCCTACTTCTCCTGCGTGAAGATTAAGTGGTCTCTTGCTTCTATCAAGCCTATGGCAGCAATCTTTAAAAAGCATCAATTCGTACATTCTCTTCTGGAGCAAACCGCTCCTTGGTTTGTTTATTGTTAGGTCACGCCCCGTGGCGGCAATTGGCTGACTTGCGATTCATCAAAATGAGGTCAGAGACGGTCAGAATAACCGCAAAGACTCCCGCTCATTGAACATAAATATCAGATACGGCTGAACCCGGACTCTTCGCCTTGAGAGGGCGACGAGTTAACTGGCCTATTGACTACATCCGAGTAAACTATTCAATTTATTTGGTTTAGCGATTCAGATTCTCTGCTATAACGCAAAGTGACGCAGAATTCTGCGTCATCCTCATTCTTGGAGAGGGTAATGCCATCTGGATCTAGACCATCTTCGGGCGTCTATGAAAATGATCCTGGAAGTGGGATTTGGTATGCGCGACTGCGTGTGAATGGGAAGTTGGTACGCAAATCCATCGGGACCAAAACCGAAGCAATCGCCTACGTTGAAAAAGCCAGGATGATCAGGAGAACAGGAGCCGGAATACTTCCGACTTCGGCAAGACGCATCCGCTTGAAGGTCTGCGCCTTTAAGAATCACAGGCTTATCACTCTGTGCGCAACACAGAATCGCGGAAAACAGAATGGAGGTAGCGTTTGCGCAACAGCGAAGAGTATTGACCCTGCTCAACCTATGGCAATTAGCGCCAAATCGCCAATGCGCTCATCGAGGAGATCAGTAATGGAAAGTCGGCTTATGGGAAGCAATCCCCGAGCGACGGACCTCTACTGAGGTTCGGCAGAGGTCTGCAACCTTCAAAAGTGCAAGTGGCAGAAACGGCGACGGATGCCGAGATTCTTTCGAAACGCGAAGGTGCCGACGGGTGCTGAAGAAGCTAACTGACGGGATGCGCGTTTCACAGGACAAACATTCCCAAACTTGCTTAAAGACTGGCTCGGCTTGTTAACGCCAGTTGAAATCAAAAACTCTCGGTCAACGCAGGTCTTAGTATGCTGGCCTGCTATTCATCTTGGCTACAAAGTTCAGGAGCTGAGGGGACGCTCGTGGGTAGGACCGGCGCTAGGAAGCAATACAAGCCAACGAAATACGCTACGGCATGTGTGCGCGCTTAACCTTCTGGGTTTTGCCGGGGGCTTTTAGCACTGGAGGATTATTTCTATGACCCAGTAAGGCATCAAAGATACTTTCGAATACCTGCTCGGCAACTGCCGACGAAATCAAACCGGGATTGAATTGCTTTTCCAGGATGACGACGCCGGGAATACCTCGCAGGATCGATAAAGCAATGAGATCTCGCTCTTTGGTTTTCTCCGTCGAGAAACCTCTGTCGGACAGGATGGCCCGGCCCATGTCCTCATAGATAAGCTGGTATAGATCCCGCATCCGCTGCAGAGAAGCTTTGTTGCGCAAGGCAAGCAGTTTGAACTCCAGCATGAGAATGGGCCAGTTTTCATCTCGTAATGCTCCAAGGAAGAGCTTCTTAAAGATAGCCAGTCGCTGCTCGATATTTTTCCCCTCGGCAGAACGCAGAAACTCATCGCGCCTGCTTTTAGCTTTCCTTTCGAGCAGCGCAAAGAAGATATCTTCCTTGCTTCGGAAGTGAGCGTAAACGGCGCCCTTGGTGCGGCCAGCTTCAGCGGCAATCGCCTCTATCTGGGCACGCTCATATCCGTCACGAACGAACACTTTCTCTGCTGCGTCCAACACACCGCGGAGCGTGGCTTCCGTCTTGATTTGATGTTTGTTTAGAACGATCGACGATGTTGCGATTTTCATCACTACCTACTTTACAGCGATCAATTTGGCATTCAGAAATGAGGACCGCGAATCGTGAACGGCGTACTTATATGTCCCAGACGTGACTGCGGGGGTATATCGCCTCGACCATTTAGCTTCAGGTCTCTTGGAACAATAATGCATCCGTGCGCGTATCAACATATTCTAATGCCTAGTCCGGTCCATAAGGAGGGTCTGATGTCCTATTTCTCGAAGGTCTTCAAGATTGCTGTGTTCGCCGGGTGCTCAATGTGCGTTCAGGCGCAGGATTCTCAGCAAACCCTCGCTCAGAATTCGGCGCATGTGTCTGATCATGCTACGGACGTCGTTCATGTGGCCGGTTTGATGGAGGTCAAACCCGATGTCAAGGGAAGTCTTCTGGTCACCCCGGAGACGATCGTCTTCTCGAATGGGACGATCCGAGCCTCCATTCCAAGGGACCGGATTCTAAACGTCTTCGTAGGCGACCAACGAACCGAACCCTGGGGCACAACCGGCAAGGTTGTTCGCAAGGTTATTCCTTACGGTGGTGGCGCCGCGCTTGGTGCCATCACCAACGGCCAGGTCGATTTGCTCACGGTTGAATCTCTTGATGAGCATGATGGTTATCACGGAGTCGTCTTTGCGGTGCCCTTCCAAAAGGCAGCCGCAATCCGGGAACAACTGACCGTAAATCTTGTTCCGCCTGTAAAACGCGCGACACCCCCTTGTTCTGAGGGGGAGTCAACACCCAAATCGGTTCTCCTCGCCCCGATTGCAATAAACGGGATAGACCTGCCGGATGAGTACCGCATTCTTCTCTATGAGCAGCTTTATAAACAGCTGAAGGTACACAACCCGAGCGACAGCTTTCTGCGGACAGGAGATCTCTCCTCCGGTCCTGGCTGCACAGCTCTGACATTGCGCGTGACCGTCAAGGATTTCAAGAAAGGCAACCGTGCTCTGCGCGCGTCGACCGGCCCCCTGGGGATCTTCCTCGGCACAACGTCTCTCTCCTTCGATATCAACCTCCAGGATGTAAAAGACAATACCATCTTCGACGCGCAGATGAAGAAGAGTGATCGGAGCGACTCCGACAGCCTTGGACTCGCAGATGGCGTCGCCAAGTCAATCGCAAAGAGAGTGGACAAAGAGATGCAAAAGCGCGAACCGAAGTCGGCAGTCTGAACTGACTGAACCGAACAGCGAAGGCCTATCCGAAATCACCAAGAGGACGAACTATGGAACACAGCGATACCACGATGAACGAGTCTGATCCCTCACGGCAGCAACCATCCGACCTCAGCCAGCCACCAACAACCACTCGGACAGCAGCCACTGCGAGGCGCCGCATCTTAAGGTGGCTATTGGCGCTCATCGTGATCGCCGTCGTGATTGTCGCTGTGGTGAGCGGGGTTAAGAAAGGGAGAGCCGACGCTGCAAACCAAGTCCAACCTCCGCAGATTGCCACAATCAAAACCGCTACGGCACGCCTCGGTCCGATCGGCTATTACGTCCAGGCTCTTGGCACCGTAACTCCGCTGGCTACCGTCAATCTCTATAGCCAGGTCACTGGCCGCGTGATGGCAGTCAACTACGTCGAAGGGCAGATGGTGCGTCGCGGCGATTCGCTCATCGAAGTCGACCGTCGCCCTTATGAAGCGCAGTTGAAACAGGCACAGGGAACCCTGCAGCGCGACCGCGGAGTGCTCGCGCAAGCAGAGATGGACCTCGCGCGATACAAAGATGCCTCGGATCAGCAGGCGATCTCGCGCCAGACCTACGAGGACCAGGTACAACTGGTCGAACAAAGCCGCGGCACGGTTCAGAACGACATCGGACAGGTAGAGTACGCACAGGTTCAATTGAGCTACTGCCATCTGTCCTCTCCCATCGACGGACGAGTGGGACTTCGTCTGGTGGATCCCGGCAATGTCATCTTCTCCGGCGGTTCAAACCCTCTCGTCGTCGTAACCCAACTGGAGCCGATCACGGTCGTCTTCAATGTGGCAGAAGATGATTTAGACCAGGTACGAAACCAGATCCTGCACCGGAGTGCGCTCGCGGTCGATGTCTTTGATCGCTCGCAGCAGACGAAGATCGCAGCTGGCAGGCTGCTCACACTCGACAATCAGATCGACACGACGACCGGCACCGTCCGTTTCAGGGGACAGTTCGCCAATACCGATTTGCGGCTCTATCCGAATCAGTTTGTGAATGCTCGGCTACTGGTCAAGACATTGCAGAATGCCGTTCTTGTTCCGACCGCCGCAGTACAGCGCAACGGCACACAGGCCTTCGTCTACATCGTCTCCGGCAACACAGTCAAGATTCGGAACATTGAGGAGCTGACAAACGAGAATCAGGTCGCAGCCGTGACCGGCATAAACCCCGGCGACGTCGTGCCTACCACTGGCTTCGACAAGTTGCAGGATGGGTCCACCGTTAAGATCGAGGGCGCTCCTGCGCAGGAACAAGCAGCTAATCCCAAAGCTGAGGGCGGTCAGTCCGGGAGCAGCCGGTGAATCCTTCACGGATCTTCATTCTTCGACCGATCGCCACGATTCTCCTCATGGCGGCGATCCTCATCATTGGGTTTGTTGCGTACACGACTCTCCCGATATCAGCTCTTCCCGAGGCTGACTACCCGACGATCCAGGTGCTGACGTTCTATCCAGGGGCAAGCCCGCAGGTGATGAGCTCCGCCGTCACGGCTCCACTCGAACGTCAGTTCGGGCAGGTTGCCGGCCTCACGCAGATGACCTCGACCAGCTCCGACGGTAGTTCAGTCATTGTGCTGCAATTTTCACTCGATCTCAACATCGACGTAGCAGAGCAGGAAGTGCAGGCCGCGATCAACGCCGCACAAGGGTATCTGCCTACCGATCTGCCTGTGCCGCCGGTCTACAGCAAATCCAACCCCGCAGATGCTCCGATCCTTACCCTCGCGCTGACTTCTAATACCCTGCCGCTCTCAAAGGTAGAGGATCTGGTCGATTCTCGACTCGCGCCCAAGATATCGCAGTTGAGCGGTGTCGGTCTGGTCACGATCAGCGGAGGTCAAAAACCGGCCGTGCGCATCCAGGCCAACCCCGTCGCGCTATCATCGTACGGTATCAATCTTGAAGATCTACGGACTGCTCTCACCAGCACCACCGCCAACACCGCGAA
>Ga0302233_10002379_pt1 | contig 11850 bp, 6 predicted proteins | sample II_Palsa_N3_1_FD_193516 | JGI IMG/M metagenome (GOLD analysis project Ga0302233, IMG submission 193516) | Peat permafrost microbial communities from Stordalen Mire near Abisko, Sweden - II_Palsa_N3_1 | ecosystem: Environmental > Terrestrial > Soil > Palsa > Peat permafrost | place: Sweden...
AACTTTACATTCAGAGAAACGGGCCATTTCCTAAATAATAAGTTAACAGTTGATGTTAACACAAACTACATTAATCAAAAAATTGTAGATGCACCGGGTGAAGGTTTTTACTATAACGCACTTACCGGTTTGTACCTGTTCCCAAGGGGCGAAAGCATATTACCTTATAAAGAGAACTATGCAGTTGTACAGCCAGGAAGAAACGGTTTATTAACTCAAAACTGGGATGCAAACGAGGATGTACAACAAAATCCATGGTGGATCACCAACAAAAATCCTAACTATGCTAATCGTGACCGTTTAATCGTTAACTCAACTGTAAAATACGAAGTAAACAACTGGTTAAACTTCCAGATCCGTGGTAACGTGGATCGTGTTGCCGATAATTTCCAACAGGATTTATATGCAGGAACTAACTCTGTATTAACACCGGGAGCTGATGGTTCATTTACGATGAGCCAGCAAGTGCTTACACAAATGTATAGTGACTTCATTGCTAATTTTAAAGTGCCTTTGAGAGGTGATTTTAAATTAGATGGTTTACTGGGTGCAAGCATTACCGATGATAATACAGTTGGTACATTGTACGGCGCAGGTTTAGGTCTATCTATTCCTAACGTATTTACCGAACAAAACGTTGTTACATCTGAAACAGGCGGTGCTGGTGCTAACAGTAACGTTTCTACCTTGCCAAACAACCATAGCCAGGTTCAATCAATATTTGGTAGTGTAAACCTTTCATTCAAAAATTGGGCATACTTAACCGTTACTGAAAGAAATGACTGGTCATCTACACTGGCATTTACACCAAATGAATCTTACTCTTATCCTTCAGTTGGTTTATCATTCATCCTGAATGAGGCGTTAAAATTACCAGATGTTATCAGCTATGCTAAAATACGTGGTTCATATGCAGAAGTTGCAACTCCTGTAACCCAATACATAACTAACCCGATAAATTATTTAGGAGCAGGTGGCTCGGTAAACTTTAATAGTGTATATCCCAACCCGGCTTTAAAACCTACTGATACTAAATCAAAAGAGGCAGGGCTTGACTTAAGATTATTTAATAACAGGCTTACTTATAATTTCACATGGTATAAATCAAATAGTTATAACCAATTTATTCAATACACCCCTGAAGCATCAACAGGATATTCAACTGGTTATTTAAACGCCGGAAATATTCAAAACTCAGGCATTGAAATGCGTTTGGGTTATGACATATTAAAAAGCAGTGATTTTACATGGAATACTAACATGAACTATTCATTCAATAAAAATAAAATTATTGAACTTAATCCTTCAGCGCCAACAACTCCGGTGGTGTTAACAGGTTTTGGTAATAACGCTTATGAATCGGTTTTAGTTACTGGTGGCCAATTTGGCGACATCTATGGCTACAAATTTGAAAGAAGCCCTACAGGACAAATTGAAGTAGGCACAACCGGTGCGCCTATTGCAAACACTACGCCACAGTTGCTAGGTAATCCTAATCCGAAATTTCAATTAGGTTGGGGTAACAGCTTTAGCTACAAAAGATTTAGCTTTGATTTCTTAGTTGACGGTAAGTTTGGTGGCCAGGTATTATCGATGACGCAGATGTTGTTGGATAGCTACGGTGTTTCAGCAGCTTCTGGTGCAGCTCGTGATGCCGGTGGTGTTGCTATTAATGGTGTTAATCCAAGCGGCCAGGCTGTAACAAAAGTTGATGCAGAAACTTACTACTCTGCAGTAGGTGGCCGTTCAGGTATTGGCGAAGCTTATATGTACAGTGCAACTGTTGTACGTCTTCGCTCTGCTGATTTAGGTTATAGCGTTCCAATTGCAAAAAGTGTAATTAAGAGCATTAAATTCTCAATTATAGGTGGTAACTTAATATATTTCTACAAGAAAGCACCATATGATCCGGAAATTACCATGTCAACAGCTAATGGATTATCAGGCGTAGACGTATTTAACGCACCTACAACCAGGAATGTTGGAGCATCATTTACTGCTTCATTTTAATAACAGTTAATCTTAAAATATTAGTTATGAAAAAGATAAATTTTATAAAATATATATCAACCGGGATTAACACTTTTGGTAAGTGTGCCCTGGTTGCCGTGTGCGTCATCGCTTTTAGCGGGTGTACAAAAAACTTTGAAAAAATAAATACCGATAACTCTGGTGTTACTAATTCACAATTAGTGCCAGACAATAATATCATTGGTTTATACTATCCTGGCATCCAGCAAAATATTTTTGGTGAAGAAAATGATTACCAGCTTTGCCAAAATTTAAATTCTGATTGCTACTCAGGTTATTATATGTCGCCTGATCCGTTTAGAGGTAACATTAATAACCAGGATTATTCATTAGTTGATGGTTGGAATTCGGATGTTTACACATTGGGGTATACTCGTGTAATGGGTGTTGTTCAAACCATAGAAAAAAAGGGAACAAGAACCGCATCTCCCGATTTTTGGGGTATCGCAAAAATATTGCAGGTTACTGCTATGAGCAGGGTGACCGACTATTATGGACCTATTGCTTATAGTAAAGTAGGACAGGGCGCTACAACTCCTTATGATTCACAACAAGCGGTTTATAATGAGCTGTTTGCTGATTTGGATACTGCGGTAACCAACCTTACAGCTTATGTAGCGGCAAATCCAAAACTTACACCTTTTGCTAAGTTTGATATGGTTTATGCAGGAAACTACGCGGAGTGGATAAAATATGCCAATTCATTACGCTTAAGATTAGCTATGCATATTGTAAATATTGACCCTACTACAGCTAAAGCACAGGCGCTAAAAGCAATTAATGATCCAGGAGGTTTGTTAACTACAAATGCTGATAATGCCGGCCTTACAGGTTATGGCTATCATAGCCCAATTTGGTGGATAGGCACAAGCTGGACAGATTTGGCTGTAGGTGCTTCATTAACTTCATACTTAAATGGTTATAATGACCCACGCGAATCAAAAATGATTTCACCTGCAACTTCGCCTGCAAGTATAGCTGGCCAGTATGTTGGTATACGTGCAGGTACACCTGTTAGTGCAAAACCTGGTTATACAGGTTATTCATTGCCTAACTTCACCACTATTGGCGAATATTCTCCAATGATAATGATGCCGGCTGCCGAAGTTTGGTTTTTAAAAGCTGAAGCAGCATTAAGAGGTTGGACTACAGAAAGCGCGCAAACTGATTATGAAACAGGTATAACTACCTCCATGACACAATGGGGCGCTTCGGCAGGTAGCTATTTAACTGATAATACCAGCACACAAGCTAATTATGTTGATCCGCAAACACCATCTACTTCGGCTCCTAACGCCAGTATCAATGCAATGTCAACCATTACCATTGCCTGGAACAGCGGCGCAACTAACGAGCAAAATTTAGAGCGTATCATCACCCAAAAATGGATTGCCATGTTCCCTTGCGGTGGCTGGGAAGCTTGGACAGAATACCGTCGTACTGGTTACCCACGATTGTTCCCGGTTGTTGTTAATAACAGCGGTGGTACAATTAGTACAGCATTACAAATACGCAGGATAGCTTATCCATCAACAGAGTACACCAATAACGCTGCTGCTGTTGCTGCTGCGGTAACTATGCTTGGCGGCCCTGATAATGGCGGAACACCAGTTTGGTGGGATACCAATAAAGGCCAGGCTGTTCCTAAAAACTTTTAATAATTAAGTTAATATAATAGTTTAACAAGTTAATTTTGGTTAAATCAAATCCCCGTCATTGGCGGGGATTTTTTTGTTGGGGGAAATTATTGTGTTGCACATTTCACAACTTTACTGTGTATATTAAATATATTAGTTTGAGGTATTTATAAAACAATTGATTAAATTAACCGTAGTTTATTTTTTATAGCGATAGTAATTTATTAATGGTTGCTTGATCTTTTATGTTTCGGCATAACCTAAACTTAATCAACTAATTACAATAACTTATTTTCCGTTTTTTGTTATGTTTTATATCATGTAAACTTTCAATATGGAAATGTTAGACTATCTTCTTTCGGCTATGACGGATGCCGTTATGGCTTACAATCTGAATGAAAGGTCGTACATTTTTGTGAGCCCGGCAATTGAAAATATTACCGGTTATAAGCCCGAAGAATATAAAAACAACCCCAATCTGTTTAATAGTATTATTTATACAGAAGACAGAGCAATTGTTGACGAGTTTACCAAAAGCCTAAAAGTTCCTGATGAAAAAGAGATCACTTATCGCATCAATACAAAAGATACCAGCGTGCGCTGGATACAGGAAAAGCGGGTTCAGTTTATACACGATACATTAGGCCATCCAATTATTCTCAATATACTAAAAGACATAACCGATGTGGTTACTTTTAAAGAAGAAGCAAAGCACCAGGTTTGGTTTCTTAATTCGCTGATAGAGGCTCAGGAAGCACTTATTTTTCGGATTGATAAAGATGGCAATTACACTTATGTTAACCAGGCATATACACGCATGTTGGGATACCAAAAAGAAAAACTGATTGGTAAAAGCATTTATAATATTTCTTACTCGAGTGATATATCAAGGCTAAAAGCAGCGTTTAGTGATTGTATTAACAATCCCGGTAAAATAATTACAGTATTACATCGTAAAGTAAATGATGCCGGGCACACCAGGTGGATAAATGCTACCTGTGTTGCTGTTGCTAACGCCAATAATGAAATAATTGAAATACAGGGTACCGGGTTTGATGTTTCGGAGCTTGAAGAAGCGAAGATGACTGTGGAAAACATCCTCGAAAAATTAAATTTTTATCTGGATAGTATAACTGATGCTTTTTTTATCCTGGATAAAGAATGGCGGTTTTTAAGGGTAAATAGCGCCTGGGAAAAGCAATTTGCACGAAATAGAGCCGATGTTTTAGGGCGCTTAATATGGGATGTTTTACCTGCTGCTATTGGTACGCCGTTTGAAGACGGTTTTAAAAAGGCCGTTGTGGAGCAGCAAACATTCAAATTTATTGCATCTTCACCTATATCAAAACGTTGGTTCAGGGTTTCCGCCTATCCTTCGGATGAAGGGTTAGCAGTGTTAATGAGAGATTTTACAAGGGAGAAGGAGTCGGAAGAACAAGCCATGTGGACTAAGCATAATCTGGAAGGGATTATCAATAACACCAATGATATGATATGGTCGGTTGATAAAAACAAGGTTTATGTGTTTGCAAATGATGCTTATAAGAAATGGCTAAAGCATAATTTCGATATTGATCATTTAGAAGGATCAAAGCTATATGAGCAATTATATGATAATGAAAGTGTGGTGCAGGAATGGACTAATTACTATGACCGGGTTTTAGCGGGTGAAAGATTTAGTATTGATTTTGAGTCATATGATAAATGCACTAATGAACTGATCAGCTTTGAAGTTAGTTTTAACCCTATTTATGATGAAAATAATAATGTTAGCGGAGCCGGATGCTTTGCTCATAATGTAACCTTACGTTTAAAATTTGAATTAGCTATACAGGAACAGAACGAACGATTAAGGAACATAGCTTCATTAAGCTCTCATGAGTTGCGAAGGCCGGTAGCTACCATTATTGGTTTAATAGATATTCTGGATAAAGAAAATCTTAACAACCCCGAAAACCACGAAATAGTAAAACACTTGCAAACAGAAAGTTATGAGCTGGATAGTGTAATTAAGCTTATAGTTAATAAAACATTTATTGATAATATTAAATAAATAAGTAATAATACTTAACATTAAATTCTTCTAATCTTAAAACCTTAGCTATACATTCGGCGTTTATATATTGTGATTATTTATTGTAACGGTTATGTTACAATAAATAATATTGTATATATTTACAAATAAAATATACCCCTATTTTTGTGAAATTATTACACGTAACAGCTACACTAGATCCTGCCAAAGGCGGAGTTTCCGAAGCTGTAAAATCATTTATTTCAATTGCTGAGCAATATCCCATTGTTAATGAGGTGGTAACGCTTGATGGCCCAGGTTCCAACTTTCTTCAATCCGAACATACATCCGTTAATTCTCTTGGTCCAAGCTATGGATTTTTAAGGCATAGCCGTATTTTATTGCCATGGCTAATAAAAAATATCAATCGTTTTGATGCCGTTATTGTAAATGGATTATGGTCGTACCATAGTTATGCGGTTTGGCGGGCTATCGAAAAGCTAAAAAAAGATAAGCAAAAAGCGCCGCTAATGTTTGTAATGCCACACGGCATGCTCGATCCGTACTTTCAACGTGCAAAAGAAAGGTGGCTTAAAGCGATTAGGAATGAATTTTATTGGCAATTAATAGAAAGACGGGTTGTAAATAGCGCGGATGGTTTATTATTTACTTGTGAAACAGAATTAATTTTAGCTCGTAAAACCTTTCGTTTTTACAGGCCCAAAAAGGAATACAATGTAGGTTACGGTATAAAAAAGCCACCTGTATTTAATATTGATATGAAAACCGCTTTTAACCAGGCTTGTCCGGGTTTAAATGGTGAGCCTTATATTTTATTTTTAGGGCGCATTGATATTAAAAAAGGGATTGATTTGTTAGTAAAGGCATATATAACTTTATACAAAGCCAAAAAGATTCTTAATGAAAGCCTGCCTAAATTAGTAATTGCAGGGCCCGGACTAGAAACTGATTTTTTCAAAAAAATAATGGAAGAGATAGTGCAGTTTCCGGAGATATCTGAGCAAATAATTTTACCCGGTATGTTAACAGGCGATGCTAAATGGGGCGCATTTTACGGTTGCGAAGCATTTATACTACCCAGCCACCAGGAAAACTTTGGTATTGCAGTTGTTGAGGCTTTGGCTTGTGCCAAACCAGTATTAATAACAAACCAGGTAAATATTTGGAGTGAAATTAATAGGGCTGAAGCCGGGATAATTGCTGATGACGATTTAGAAGGCGTTGAGAAACTACTAAAAACCTGGCTCACTTTAAGCGAAAATAAAAAGAACCAAATGGGTGTTGAAGCATTAGGCGCTTATCAAAAATACTTTACACTAAGCGAAAATGCCCGCGAAATGATTAATGTAATAAGCCGCGATGTTAATAATGATGCGGCGCAAAATGTGTATACCGCATCATATGTAGAAGTTTAGTTAAATTTCCTAAACTATAACAATTATATATGGTGCATTAAATGCATGGTTTCCTTCAGATCTTGATACAGTTTTTTGAATATTAAGAAACGCGCATCATAAACCACTGCATTATTGTTATTGGGAGAGATATTTAATTGGTTTTGATCCGTTGGATATTTGCCTAATTTATTTAAACCAAGCGCATCATCAGCCAAAAATATAGCACCCAATGCCGAGGCATCTTCCTGCTGAACAGTAATTAGTTGTTTTTGGGTGATATCGGCCAGCATCTGTACCCAAACCGCCGAATTAATAAAACCACCACTAATATGTATTCGTTCAATAGGAAATGATGACCGTTCAACAGATTGGATCACATCATTCAGCGCGAAACATATTCCCTCTAATCCCGCTCTTAGAAAATGAGCTTGGGTATGGATAGGTTTAATATTAAAAAATGTGCCGCAGCTTTTAGTATCCCATATTGGCGCACGCTCGCCGTATAAATAGGGGAGGAATATCAAGCCATCGCTACCTGCGGGTATACCTGCCATATCTTCAAACAACAGCTCATAATCGGTTTTAGCCAGCGAGGTTTTGCCCGAGAAGGTTTTTAGCAGCCAATCCAGCACGATTCCGCCATTATTAATAGCGCCGCCACAAACGAAAGTATCAGCATTCAGGAGGTAATTAAATATCATGCTGTGGTAATCATAAACCGGTCGTTTACTGGTTATACGCACCGCGCCGCTGGTGCCAATAGTTAAAGATGCTACACCCGGTTCGGTAACATAGCTGCCGAGATTTGCACAGCAACCATCACTCGCCCCAATCACAAATTGTGTATTAACATCCAATTTTAAAAGTTGCGCCGTTGATTCACTTAAAATACTTTTTTTATAAGTGGTATTAACCGGGATTGAAAGTTGATCCATCGAAACACTTGCTAACTGGCAGGCTACCGGGTTCCAATCCAATTTAATAATATCAAACAAGCCCGTAGCAGATGCAATGGCATAATCAACTTCAAACACATTAAACAATTGATACCAGATATATTCCTTTATCGAAATGAATTTATAAGTAGCCGCAAATAATTCGGGTTGATTTTCTTTAAGCCAAATGATCTTGCAAAGTGGCGTCATGGCATGGATAGGTGTGCCCGATGTTTTGTAGATATCCGCACCTTGTGCCGAGTTTCTTATTCTTTCGGCCACATTCTCACTTCTCGAATCTGCCCAGGTAATCATTGGCGCAAGTGGCTTACATGCCTTATCAACCGGGATAACGCTGTGCATGGCGCTACTTAAACTAACAGCGATAGGCGAGCCACCGATATCCTGCACCACATCGGTTATACAATTAACAAAAGCTTTGAAAATGATTTCCGGATCTTGTTCACTGTAACCCAGTTGCAGACTGTGCGCCGGGTAATAATGCTGTGAAATAGCTATCGGTTTTCCCTCTAAATCAACAGCCACCGCCTTGGTGCTCCCGGTGCCGATATCGATACCTAATAAATAAGTCTGCATAAATAATTAACTTGCCTAAAGTAGTGTTTTTAATTAAGGGTTGATGCCTTTGATTTTATAATGCTTAACACCATACAATCCATAAATATTGCCATTAAACCTGATTAGCTCGCCCTTAGTTTTGTAATATGGAACAGAAACTACCTTTACCACCGTTTACCCTTGAAAAGGCAACTCAAAAAGTACAATTAGCCGAAGATGCCTGGAACAGCCAGGATCCTAACCGCATAGCACTTGCTTACACCATTGATACTGAATGGCGCAACCGCTCAACTTTTGTTAATGGCCGCGAAGAAGTGATCGCTTTCTTAACCAAAAAGTGGGAAATTGAGCTCGATTATAAATTGAAGAAAGAGCTTTGGGCATTTACCGAAAACAGGATTGCCGTGCGATTTGAATATGAATATCACGACAAGTCAGGTCAATGGTTTCGCGCTTATGGAAACGAAAATTGGGAATTTAATGAGCACGGTTTAATGCAAAAGCGTTTCGCCAGTATAAATGATCTCGTTATAAAAGAATCAGATCGCAGGCTGTAAGATAATTATATTGTTGTGTAATAATAATGTTTAATGCTTTGCTTTATTATGAAGCACTGAATTAATTAAAATTATATATTTACAATCTCAACAATACCTATTTTATGAGTCTCCATGAAAAATATATAGCTGGCATAATGCTGGCTATGCTTACTGCGAGCAGTATCACAGTTAAAGCACAAACCAAAATTGTCCCTCAGCTGGGAAAAAATTCAATACAAGAAGTTGTTGCCGCCATGACATTGCAGGAAAAATGTACCCTGCTTGTTGGCGCAGGCAAAGCACCAAGGCCCAAGCAGGCTGCAGGCTTAAAAGCGGGTATGAGCAATGGCTTTGTTGCCCCGCCACCTATGATTGGTAAAACTGAAGTTAAAGTAGAAGGCGCAGCGGGTAATACCAATGCGATTCCGCGCTTAGGAATCCCTTCAATGGTTTTGAGTGATGGCCCTGCCGGGGTGAGGATAAGTCCGCACCGCAAAGGCGATAGTTCGCATACGTACTATGCTACGGCTTTCCCGGTTGGAACGTTATTAGCCTCAACCTGGGATCCGGCAGTGGTAGAAAGTGTTGGTAAAGCTTTTGGTAACGAGGTAAAAGAATACGGCATTGATATTTTATTGGCTCCCGGTGTAAACATCCACCGGAACCCTTTAAATGGACGTAATTTCGAATATTATTCAGAAGATCCGCTGATTGCCGGTAAAATGGCTGCTGCGTTGATTAATGGAGTACAATCAAATGGGGTTGGTACTTCCATCAAACACTTCGCTGCAAATAACCAGGAAACCGACCGTAATTTTGTTAATTCTGAAGTTAGCCAGCGGGCATTGCGCGAATTGTATTTAAAGAATTTCCGCATAGCCATCACCGAATCACATCCGTGGACAGTAATGTCATCATATAATAGATTAAATGGTTCTTATACTGCTGAAAGGCATGATTTGATCACCACTGTTTTGCGTGATGAATGGAAATTTAAAGGTTTTGTGATGACCGATTGGGGTGGTGGTTTTAGTGATGTTGCGGAAGAAAAAGCTGGCAACGATCTGATCATGCCCGGTCGCCCGGATCAGATTGAAGATTTGATGGAAGCAGCTCAGCATGATTCATTAAGTATGAAAATTTTGAATGAGAATGTGGCGCATATCCTTGCTATCATTCTTAAATCGCCATCCTTCAAAAAATATGCCTACTCAAATAAACCCGATTTGAAAGCACATGCGTTGGTATCGCGCAAAGCAGCAACCGAAGGTATGATCTTGCTGAAAAACGATGCACAAACTTTGCCTATCGTTAAAAAAGTAAAATCAATAGCTGCTTTTGGTAATGCATCGTACTTTACCATTGCAGGCGGGACCGGTAGCGGCGATGTAAACAAGGCTTATGTAATTTCGGTTGCACAAGGTTTAAGCAATGCGGGTTATAAAACAGATCCTATATTAGAAACCAGCTACACAACTTTTGTAAAAGATACAAGTGCCAAACTTTGGGCTAATGCTAAAAAAGAACACCATTGGCCGGGGCCTGTGCCCGAAATGATGGTTAACGAAGATAAAATTGCAGATGAAGCCAATACTGCAGATTTGGCCCTGATCACCATTGGTAGAAATGCAGGTGAAGGTTCGGATCGTGATTTGGCAACCAATTATACGCTTACTGCAAACGAACAACAACAGATCAAGAAAATTGCTAACAGTTTCCACGCTAAAAGCAAAAAGGTTGTTGTTGTGTTGAATATTGGTGGTGTAATTGATATGAACGGTTGGCAAGATAATGCCGACGCGATATTATTAGCATGGCAGCCGGGCGAAGAGGCTGGTAATGCTATTGCCGATATTTTAAGCGGTAAAGTAGATCCATCAGGTAAATTGGCAACTACGTTCCCTGTAAAATATGAGGATGTGCCATCCGCCAAAAACTTCCCCGGTGAACCGGCAAACAAACCAGAGCACGTTGTTTACCAGGAAGGTATTTATGTGGGATACCGTTATTATGATACCTACAAAGTTAAACCGATGTATGAGTTTGGTTATGGTTTATCATACACTCACTTTGCAATCAGCAATTTAAAATTGAGTTCGGCAGTATTTAATGGCGTTTTAACGGCGACTGTTACCGTGAAAAATTCAGGTAAGGTTGCCGGTAAAGAAGTTGTACAGGCATACATCAGCGCGCCAACCAAAACCATTGATAAACCAGCCCAAGAGTTAAAAGCATTTGGTAAAACACGCTTATTGCAACCGGGCGAGTCGCAAACATTAACTTTCAAAATAAATGCCGCTGATTTAGCCTCTTTCCATACCGATAAATCTGAATGGATTACCGATGCAGGCAGTTATATATTTAAAGCAGGTGCTTCATCTCGTGACATCAGGCAAACAGCCAACTTTAGTGTTGCAAAAGCGATCATGGTTGAAAAAGACCATGATGTTTTAAAGCCGGAAGTTGCTATTGATGAATATAAAGGCAAATAATTACCCCCTTGTTCATTGACAATGGCAACTGAGAAAAGCCCTTAGATTAATTTCTAAGGGCTTTCTTATTTAAATATCAACCAATTGTCATATCCAAAACTATAATTGGTATATCGGAATATTCCGATATATCTTTGCGCTATGGATCAGGTAGAAATATTTAAAGCGTTATCAAACAAGTCGCGCTTACAAATCCTCAATTGGC
>Ga0302233_10002381_pt1 | contig 11847 bp, 6 predicted proteins | sample II_Palsa_N3_1_FD_193516 | JGI IMG/M metagenome (GOLD analysis project Ga0302233, IMG submission 193516) | Peat permafrost microbial communities from Stordalen Mire near Abisko, Sweden - II_Palsa_N3_1 | ecosystem: Environmental > Terrestrial > Soil > Palsa > Peat permafrost | place: Sweden...
AGTAAGCCTGCTCAGACAATGCGGCTCCAGAACAAATAGTACCGGCAGGCTGAAGGCGGTCGTGGATAGATAGCTGAAGAACAGGGTCTCGATCCCCGAAAAATAATTCAGCAGACGCTTCGAATATACGTTGTAAAAGGCAGACCCAAGGCACCCGGTCGCTATCAGAAGGTTTCCGGCAAGCTCATGGGTTGGGTTGCCCACTCTGGCAAACTCATGCAGCGGAGACAGAAGAGATACTCCGGCCAGTCCAAGCAGCAGCGCACCCACGCGGAGCCCAGAAAGGCGCTCGCGCAAAAGCCGTACAGCAATAAGCGCGCCGAAGATGGGAATTAGCAGGCTGAGTATGGCTCCATCTGAAGCTGTCGACCAGCTCACGCCCAGTGTCATCCCCACTTGCGCCATTAGCTGCCCGCAGGTTCCAGCCAGGAAGAACTCGCGACGAAACTCCCACGCGGTTTTGAACTTTTGTCGGACGCCTCCGCGAATCGTCAGAATCCCCAAACCCAGAATGGTGACGAGATAGAGCGGAAGCAGTGCGGTCGCCAGCGGACCAGCGCCACCAGCCAGAAGCTTTACCGCAACCCCCTGCCCGGCCCACAGCAGATTCGCAGCCACCAGCAGAAGCACCGCTGAGGCCAGACGTCTGTTTCGCGTCGAACTCACTATCGCATACCCCGCATCCGCATTCGATCAAAGGTACCAGGGTGTAATGTCCGGACCCCAAAGGCATTCACGCCCGAAGAGCTGCCCTCGAAGATATGTGGCATTGCGCCGCGCTCGGCTCCGTACTCGTCAGCGATTGCATAGACGTCACGCTCATCCTCAGTGCGGCCGAGAATTGCCACCACTCCGCCCCCACCGCCGCCAGTCATCTTCGCTCCTGCAAAGCCCGCCTTCATCGCACGCGATACCAGTTCATCGCACGCCGTGCTCCCCAGACCGCATTCTCCGTAGGCGACGTGCGACTGGCAGAGAATCTCGCCGACCAGACGCAACGAATTGTCCGATCCACTCCGCGCGGCTGCTTCGAGCAGCGTTCGCACCATCTGCACGCGAAGATTTTCTTCCGCCGCATAACGCACTGCTGCACGAACCGGATATTCGATATCGGGCGCAATCTTCGTGAACGGATCGACGTGCTGCCCGGCACGCGCCAGAAACTCGTCGCCGCGGATAGACTCCGGTAACCAGCGTTCGTACCGCGCGCGAAACTCCGAAGGTACCAGGTTCGATAGGTATCCATTCCATCGCGCATCGGTCCAGCGGGGTATTTCAGCATCCTCTTCGCGAGTGACGTCGATCCCGTCCCGCTGACAGATCAGCTTGTATCCCATAAAGGCTGCCGCCCTCGCTACCTCGTAAGTCTTTCCTGTCGTCGCACGCGGAGCCATCGAATCGATCCCCCAGATGCGAACTCCCGCTGGCAGCGTCACCGGCGCGAACGGCGTGCATGGCTGGCACAACATAGGCAGCAGATGGTTTTCCTTTCCCAACACAATAGCCGCCTGGTCCATGATCCCGCACGCCGCGCCTGCCACAACATTCTCCACCCACTGCCCGGCAGTAGCCAGCGCAACACCGTCAAGCGACACGTCCCACGCAGCAGACGCAGCCTTCAACGCCGCGACCCCCAGCGCCGCCGAAGAGCTCACACCTTTATTCGGCGGAAGATCCGACGCGATAAACAAATCGAGTCCACCTAAGCCATCGCACCCATGAAATCTCTTCAGAAAATAAGCCGCACCCAGCACATAGCAGCCCCAGCGCGAACCCTCTCTCACTGCGCAAAGCGCACGCACACTCTCTGGATTCCGCAGCTCACTCGCCTGAACTTCAAACCTTGTCTCCCAGCCAAACTCAGCAGCCCTAGGATTGAGAATACGCACCACATCGTCCGTCCTCCTTTGGGCCGCCACCCACACCGACTCGCGGAGCAGACCCTGCAGGACCATGCCGCCGGTATAGTCGACATTTCCCCCCATCACATCCAGCCGGCCCGGAGCCCGAGCCGCCCACACCAGTCTCTCCGGCGCAAAAAAACCATACGCGGCGACAGTCGCTGCGATTCCATCTTCAAAGGCGCTCATGTCCGGCTGGTTCTTAATGGGAGATAACATTCTCCTCTACAGGCTACCGAACCGCTGTCCAAGGAGCGTTAATATTCACGCTCATTCTGCCACCTGTACCTCGGTAATTCGTCTCAACCGGGCAAGATCCTCATCCGAAATCCCCTTATCCGTCAGAATCAGGTCACAGTCCTCAATTCCGCACAACCGATATGTAGCCTCCGTCCCGATCTTGCTGCTGTCCACCGCCAGCACTCGTCGTTTTCCAGCCTGCAACAACTCATGCTGCGCATCCGGATCGTGCACCATCACCCCGCGCGTAAACGAGATTGCCGCCGCGCCAAAGATCACCGTATCCGCATAGATCGAAGTCAGACTCTTCGCCACCGCATGCCCGATCAGGTCGTGGCTGCTCGAGCGATACACCCCGCCCGTCAGCTCGACCCGAATATCCTCCGCCGATGTCAGTTCCTCCAGCACCGCCAGCGAAAACGTAAAGACCACCACATTTCGCCTCGCCCGTAGCTCTCTTGCCACATACAGCGTCGTTGTTCCCGAGTCCAACACGACCGACTCGCCATCTTTCACCAGCGTGGAAGCCGCACTCCCTATACTTCTCTTCGCATGCGACATCTTCTGAAGCCTCTCGAAGAAGCTCCGCTCCGCCCCGCGCCAGTGCTCAATCCGTGCCCCACCCGGAATGCGAATCACCTGGCCCGCCTCCACTAGCTTCTGCAGATCCCGCCGAATCGTCATCTGCGACACATGACAGGTTTCCGCAATCTCTCCGATCGTCGCCGATGTGTTTATTTTTAACATCTGAACAATCGCATCAAGCCTGGAACGTTCGGTTATCTCACTCATCTTTATCCATTGTCAGATTCAATTAGGTGCTTATTTACAGCATTTTACCAGTCATGTGGAGTGATATCCAAAAAAATCTGCCACAGTAGCTGTCTCTTAGAAGAGTCTCGGCAAATTTTTTGTGTAATTTTTTTTCATAAAAAGATCATTATTTGTCCCTTATTAACATGAGTTTGTTAGATTTTCCTCATTGCAATAGACCCACCGAGCCTGTCTTCCACGCACATGGAGCAGTCGCGGCTTACAGCACCCACTCAGAACGCCAAACTTCGGAGTTTCCATGATTTGTTCCGTCCCTGCCGTGACTGCACCCGTTTCTCCCGTCGTTACCGGTCTGCGATCTGCCATCATCCGCCGATTCCATGGTAGCGGCAAACTTTTCCTCTCGGCTCTGGCCCTGCTGCTCGCTCTCCTCATCCCGGCCAGCCATCTCCACGCGCAGACCTTCTACGGCTCAATCAGCGGCGTCGTCAAAGATCCCAGCGGCGCAGTTCTGCCGTCGGTAGCCGTCACCGTACATGAGAACGGCACCACCACTGAGTATAAAACCGTCACCAACAAGGCTGGTGCCTATCGCGTCTCCTTCCTTAAGCCCGCTGGTTACACGGTCCGCTTCGAGAAGGACGGCTTCGCCCAGTTTGTTACCGACGAGCTCAACATCGTCCTCAATCAGGAGCAGATCGTCGATGGCTCCCTCAAACTCGGAACGACCTCCGAGATTGTTACCGTCTCCGGCACCACTAGCGCCCTCAATGACACCAACTCCCAGGTCGGCGGCGAACTCAGCACCCAGGAGCTCATCGACCTCCCCGAAGAGACCGGCACCAAGGGTGCAAACGAGTTCCTCATTACCAAAACCTTCGCCGGCGCTTCCAGCACCAGCCAGGACTACTCCAACGTCAACAATCTCTCTCTCGGAGGCGGCCGTCCCGTCTCCAACCCCATCATCATCGACGGCCTTCCCAGCAACATGGGCGTCGACGGCACCTACGGTCTCATCCCCACCCCCGACTCCACCGAAGAGCTTCAGGTCCTCACCGCTCCCTTCTCCGCCCAGTACGGCCAAAGCGGCGGCGGAGCAATCCTCACCACCACCAAATCCGGCACCGAAAAATTCCACGGCAGTGCATTCGAGTCCTACAACTCCCAGGCCCTCACTGCGCTCGGCTACTTCACCGCTCCCGGAACCGTCATCAACCCATCCTCCTTCCACTACTTCGGCGGATCGATTGGGGGCCCTGTCATCATCCCCAGGCTCTTCGATGGCCGCAAACATCGTCTCTACTTCTTTACCGACTGGGAAGATACGCTCACCCACGCCAACTCCCCCTTCAACACCGTCGTCCCCACTGCAGCCGAGCTGAACGGCGACTTCTCCGGCCCCTCACCCGAGGGCGGCCCCACTGCCATCATCTACGATCCACTCACCACCAAGGTCGTCGGCAAAACCACCGTCCGCACCCCCTTCCCCGGCAACATCATTCCCAAATCGCGGCTCGATCAGGTCGGTCTGAACATCGCCTCCTTCTTCCCGCAGCCCAACTGCAATCTCGACAACAATAACTACTGCTCCAATCCCGTATCCGTCAGCAGCTACCTCTATAACGCCAGCCGGATCGACTACAACTACTCCGACTACGATCACATCTGGGCAAAGTTCTCCCGCGACGGACCAAGAAACCAGCCCACCATCGACATACCTAACGTCGCCAATACCTCTGCCTTCAACGGCTGGACCGACGATCACTACGAAGTCTCCTGGAGCCACATCTTCTCGCCCCGTATCTCCAACGAAGCTCGCTTCGGCTACGTCTCCGAAGAAAACTTCAGCTCGCCGTTGCCGGCCAACGCAAGCGCTCTTGGTCTGCAGGGCGTTCCTCTCACCCAGTTTCCCTCTGTCAAGACCACGGAATACGCCAGCTTCGGTGCAGGCTCCTTCGCCAGAACCAGGGACGGCCACTACATCCTGAACGATGCAGTGGTTATGCAGATTGGTCGCCACAGCCTCTCTATCGGGGGCGAGTTCATGCGATACGCCTACAGCTACTACACGCCCGGCGTACTCGCCGGAAGCTATAACTTCACCGGTATGTTTACCGCTGTGCCCGGACAGACCGGCATCGGTCTAGCCGACCTTCTCCTCGGCCTGCCCGCCACCACAACCATCAACACAACCAACACCATCTTCCACGAAAATCTGAACTACTTCGCGGGCTACCTCCAGGACGACTACAGACTCTTCACCAACCTCACTATCAACATCGGCCTGCGCTACGAGTTCGACGGACCCTTCTCCGAAATTCACAACAACATGTACACCTTCAACCCCAACGTCATCGATCCCACCACCGGCAAGCAGGGTGGAATTCAGTTCGCAGGATTCGACGGCGCTCCTCACAGCCTCATTCCCAATATCTACACCGGTATCCTGCCTCGCGTCGGTTTTAACTACCATGCCTTCCGCAATACCGTGGTTCGCGGCGGTTACGGAATCTACCAGTTGCCCAGCATCGGTTACGGCACCACTGGCCTCACCTCGGCCTCTACCGTCAACGCAACCTTCCAGAGCTCCGACGGAGTTACTCCCGCCTATGAGCTCTCGCAGGGCGTTCCCCCTTACTCTCCCAACGTCGGCGCCAATGGTCAGCAGCTGATCCCCACCAGTCTCACCAGCCCCTCATCGAGCGTCACCCAGTTGCCGCAACACGCCGTTCTCCCCTACCTGCAGGAGTGGCAGCTTGGCATACAGCAGGATCTCAGCCACAACTGGATCGCCGAGATCGACTACGAGGGCAATCACGGTGTGCATCTGCCTATCGAGGTGCCCATCAACCAGATCGCTCCCACCCCCGGCTGCTGTCTCGGCGTGAAGAACGCTCAGAGCCTTCGTCCCTATCCTCAGTTCCTCACCATCACCTCCCTCGTCAATGGTGGAGCGTCAGCATACGCGGCTCTGCTCGCAACCCTCAGCCACCGCTGGAGCAACGGCATCTCCGTGCGTGCCGCCTACACCTGGGCTCATACCCTGGACGATGTCGATGGCCCGTCACGCGCCGACTCCGTATTCGTCCAGAACTACTACAACCTCCATGCCCAGTGGGGAACAGCAATGACCAACATTCCCCAACGTTTCTCCCTCTCCGCCGTATACGCTCTGCCCGTCGGAGCAGGCGGCAGATTTCTCCCCCATACACCCGTCGTCTCGCAGGTCATCGGACATTGGAAGGTCAGCACCGTATCTCAGTTCCAGGTGGGCTACCCGTACAATATCTCGCAGGGAGATGGCCTCAACATCTTCTCTGGTGGGCAGTACGCGACAAAGGTTGGGAACCCCACCATCGCCCATGGTTCGCGCACGGTAGAGAAATGGTTCAACACCGCAGCCTTTACCACTACGCCTTCAGACACTCTCGGCAACGCACCCCGCGCATCGCTCTACGGCCCAGGCCAGAACGTCTGGGACCTCAGCCTCGCGCGCGAGATACCACTATGGGAGCGAGCCACCTTCTCCTTCCGTGCCGACGCGCATAACGCCTTCAACCATCCGCAGTTCTCCGGTCTGGGAACATCCCTCACCAATACCAAAACCTTCGGTACGGTCACAGGCGCAGAAGATCCGCGCATGTTGCTTCTCATCGGCCGCCTCAGATTCTAAAAGCGACGCAACGACAGATATTCCAACGAATAAAAAGACACCTAAAAAGTAACAAAAGGACAAATAGAAAAATGCATAACTCAATCCTGAAGTTCCTCATCGGTTCCACTCTCGCAGGCAGCGTAGCCTTCGCTCAGACAGCGTGGACCCCGAAGGAAGATGGAAAGACCATCAAGGTCATCTCCCACCGCGGCGAGCACCTCCACCACCCCGAAAACACCATGCCCGCCTTCCAGGCCGCCATCGACGCAGGTGCTGACTACTTCGAGCTGGACGTCCGCACCACCTCCGACGGCAAGTTCGTCATCATGCACGACAACACCCTCGACCGCACCACCAACGGCACCGGCGAAGTCTACAAGCACACCTTCGACGAGATTCGCGCCCTCGACGCCGGAGCCAAATTCTCCCCCGCCTTCGCTGGAACCAAAGTCCCCACCCTCGACGAAGCCTTCGATCTGGCTCACGGCAAGATCAACGTCTACGTCGACACCAAATACGCCGACCCCCAGCAGCTGGTCGACACCATCGTGAAGCACGACATGCAGGACCACGTCGTCATCTACGGCAATCCCTTCTTCCTCTATGAAGTTCATAAAATCCGCCCTGCCCTGAAGATTATGCCCGAAGCCAGCAGCCCCGACGTCTGCAAACTGTACGTTCGCGCCATGCAGCCTCAGGTCCTCGCCTTCGACGCCAACGACTTTAAAGACCCCGTCATCGCCTGCGCCACTCAGGCCAACGCAAAGATCTACGTTGACCGCCTCGGCGACGCCGACAACCCCGAAACATGGCAGAAGGCCATCGATCTCGGAGCAGCCGGCATCCAAACCAACCTCCCCGCAGAGCTGGCAACCTACCTGCGCACTCACAACATGGCGACCCACTAATACCCCGCCCACAGCGTCAAAAGCCACAAAACCTTTACAGAACTTCTTTAAGGATTTGTGTCACCAGTAATACTGGCAGGCCAGCTTGCAGATGTGTTGGTAAAGCTGATGGTAGCTGTGTTGTTTTTAACCTTGCCCACGTCATCTTTGGTGCAGCTTTGCTGCGGGCTGTGGATCTGTTCAAAAAAACAAACGATAGAAAGGGAGATAGTGTCCCTTTCTATCGTTTGTTCGACTTCATGTTTAGTCCGGAGGAGCGCCAATTTTGCTGCGATCGTCGTTACGCCATCCTGTTCTCCTGTTGATCTTCGCCGTTCCCTTAATGCCGTTGCAGTTCGCTGCCCAGGTGCCGTCCAGGCTTCCGTCAGTGCCCTTGTTCGAATCGATCCTGGCTCGCATTCCAGCCGACTATCGCGCCGAGGTGAACGCGAAGATCAGGCAGACCGAAGAGATTCAGCAGCAGGCAGAGAAGATGCCGGTCGATGAACTCGTCGCAACCGTGCTACACATTCTCGGGGATATGCCATCGGAGTCCGCGTTCCTGCTCGACCGGCTCGAGAAAGAGCCCTCCCCAGCACTCCGCATCGATCTCATTCGAGCACTCGAAAAACACTGGCAGGGCAACCAGGATCTGTCGGTCCTCGAGAGCCATGCATCGTCCGACTCCGACGTGACCGTCTCCATCGCCGCCGCCGAGATGCTCAAGACCATCCGCATCGACTCCCTGAACCGTCTGCTGAACGCGCGGCTGGGGGCAGCCGTGGCCGCCCGCGATGTGCACAGTGCGGGCCTGGTACTGGACGAGCAAAAGCTGCTGCAGCAGGCGCGCTACGGGATCGCCTTTCCCGCGTTCATGCGTGTTCCGCCGCCACTCTTCTCCGTCGTCCCGGCAGGCAGGCCGATTCGCGTCCTGGCATTCGGCGACTTTGGAACCGGTTCAGCGGCGCAGAAGCAAACCGCTGCAGCGATGGTGGCGTATCACAAGATCCATCCCTTTGATTTCGGCTTGACTCTCGGCGACAACTTCTACGCCCGCGGCATGAACAGCCCCGACGATCCGCGCTGGCAGACACAGTGGGAACAACTCTACAGCCCGATGCACATTCCGATTTATGCCGTGCTCGGCAACCATGACTGGAGCGGCCCCGACAGCCCCGCGGCGGAGATTATCTATTCGGCCAAAAGCCAGAGCTGGCACATGCCTGCACCATATTACACTTTCACCGCTGGCTCCGTGCAGTTTTTCGCCTTCGATACTCCAGCGGTTGATGAAGCGGAGTTGAAGTGGCTCGATGAGGAACTTACTAAAAGCACCGCGCAGTGGAAGGTAGTCTACGGCCACTACCATATTTACTCGGCGACGCGCGGCGACAACAAAGAACTCATCGCGCGACTTCTGCCCGTTCTTAAGAAGCACAACGTCGATGTATATCTGAACGGCCACGACCACAACCTGCAGGAGCTGAAGCCGGAGGGTAGCGTTCACTTCTTTGTCAGTGGCGGGGGCGGCGCTGGTCTCTACGAGATGAATCCATACGACCGCTCCGTCTTCCGGCAGAAGGTCAACGGCTTCACAGTTCTTGAGGCCGACGGTAAGACCCTTGCAATTTGTTTTATAGGCACGGATGGAAGTGAACTGTATCGTCGAACCCTCACTAAATAAACGGCTACTGAAAGACGGACGAGTGACGCGTCGTGGCTTTCTCTCTGGAGCCGCGGCGGTCGTCGCCGGATTTGCCGGAGGCCCAGCATGGGCAGCTATGCCGGGACACGACTCGCCAGCCGATGTCACACTGCGCATCGGCCCGGTGAAAGCTGACGTTGCTCCCGGAAAGACGATTCTCACCACGGGATACAACGGCAGCGTACCAGGGCCGCTGATTCGTCTGCGCGAAGGTGTTTCTGTCACCGTGGACCTCTTCAACGACACCGATATTCCGGAGTATGTGCACTGGCATGGCTTTCCTTTGCGTGCAGCCCTCGATGGCACGCAGGAGGAGAACAGCATGTCTGTACCGCCGCATGGGCATCTTCGCTATCGCATGACGCCACAGATCGCCGGTTCGCGATGGGTGCATTCGCATGTGATGACGATGGGCGATCTCACCGTGGGCGTGTACAGTGGCCAGTTCGGGTTCGTCTACGTGGAGCCTAAGGAGAATCCCGGGCACTACGATCAGGAGATCTTTCTCTCCACGCATGAGTGGGAACCCTTCTACATCGATATGGACGATGATGACAACCCCTCTGCCGTGGAGGAGTTCGGTGAAACCGATTGGGGTTCCACCATGGTCGAGATCGGCTACCGCATAGGTTCTATCAATGGCAAAGCGCTTGGCCACGGCGAACCGATTCGCGTCAAAGAAGGACAGCGCGTTCTGTTCCACATCCTCAACGCCAGTGCGACCGAAAATATTCAGCTTGCTCTTCCTGGTCACGAGTTTCTTGTCACCGCACTCGATGGAAACCCTGTACCGCGGCCTCGTAAAGTTCCTTCGTTTGATCTGGGCGCCGCCGAACGCGTCGACGCAATCGTCGAGATGAGCCGTCCCGGCGTGTGGATCCTTGGCTCGACCGACGACGATGTACGCGGCTCAGGTCTGGGTGTTTTGATCGAGTATGCTGGCCACAGCAGAAGTGCGATGAATACGCGCTCCACCGTTGTGCCGTGGGATTATGCACAGTTCGGTATAGAGGGAGCGCAGCCTCATGCCGACGTAACGCTGCCGATGGTCATCGCGCGCATCCCTGCGGCCGAAAACGGCATGGAGCAATGGACGATCAACGGCAGGAGTTATCGGTCGTCGGATTCATCGGATTCTCCTGTGGTTTTGCGCAAGGGCGTGCGCTACCGGTTCGCATTCCATAACACCAGCTCGGACGCGCATCCGCTGCATCTGCATCGCAGTTCGTTTGAGCTGACGCGCATTGACGGAAAAGTCACAAGCGGACTGCTGAAGGATGTTGTGCTCATCGGCGCTCACCAGCGGATGGAAGTCGATTGGACGCCCGAGCAGGAGGGCCTGATGCTCTTTCATTGTCATAACCAGTTCCACATGGATCGAGGCTTTCAGATGTTATTTGACGTGAGATAAGGCGACAGCTTTACTCATTGCAGCCGATGGTCAAACCCAGACCATGGCCACACCGGACATTGCGAAGACTCATACACTGTTCGTCGTCCCTTACGCTCATCTGCAAACGCAATATTCTCGGTAACCTTCTTTGCGATGCTCCTTAAGAGTTTCCGAACACGAACTACAGCATTCGATTAGCCACGACCTTTGCTGAATCCGCAAAGCTGTTGTGACTCTTTCCTATCTACTCATGCGACCGCGACCAGCCTAATCTCATATCAGCGGTGAGAACAAGCACCGCTGGAGGGAATGCATATGAGGCTGATTTTGGGATTTGTGCTCGCATTCGTGATCGGAGCGTTCTGCCGTCTTGCCAGGATTCCGTCCCCTGCGCCGAACGCTCTTGTCGGCTCGCTGCTCGTGGTAGCGATGAGCGTAGGTTACATCGCGGCAGAGCGAGCACTCGCGCGGCCAGTTCATTCTTCTCCTGAGTCTGCCCATGCAGTTCAGAATTCAATCAACGGAGCGAAGTCATGCAGGTAATCGAATTCAAAGAGTTTGGAAGTCCATCGAAACTTCATCTCGCGAAACGGCCGTTGCCACAGGCGGATGAGAACACCGCAGTCGTTCGCATCGAGGCCGCATCAGTCAACCCGAGCGACGTGAAGAATGTTTCCGGTCGCATGTCGCAAACGATCCTTCCCCGCGTTCCTGGACGCGATTTCTCGGGGATGGTGGAGGACGGTCCGAGAGAGTGGATCAATAAAGAGGTGTGGGGCACAGGTGGCGACGTTGGATTCACCAGAGACGGCTCGCATGCGGAGTATATCCATGTTCCCCTTGTGAGCCTGGTTCGTAAGCCCGAAAGGCTGTCGCACGAACAGGCCGCCTCGGTAGGGGTGAGGTTTGTGACCGCATGGTGTGGCCTGGTGGAGTATGCCCGGCTCGTTAAGGGAGAAACCGTAGCGGTGTTTGGAGCGACTGGCGGAGTGGGCGGTGCCGCGGTCCAGATCGCGAAGCAGCGTGGGGCGCGGGTCATAGCGATCAATCGTTCGACGCCTGCCGCCGATACTCTGGTCGCAAAACTTGCAGATCTAATGCTGGACGCCAACGACCCGGAGCTGCCTTTGGTTCTGCGGTCGCTCAATGCAGGTCGTGGTGCGGATGTAGTTCTGAATGCCGCTGGGGGTGCGATGTTCGAGATTGGACTTCGGTTATTGGGTCATCGCGGTCGGCAGGTAGAGATGACATCGCCCACCGAGCGCCGTGTGAGCCTGGACCTTGTGGACTTC
>Ga0302233_10002386_pt1 | contig 11831 bp, 15 predicted proteins | sample II_Palsa_N3_1_FD_193516 | JGI IMG/M metagenome (GOLD analysis project Ga0302233, IMG submission 193516) | Peat permafrost microbial communities from Stordalen Mire near Abisko, Sweden - II_Palsa_N3_1 | ecosystem: Environmental > Terrestrial > Soil > Palsa > Peat permafrost | place: Sweden...
CTAAAGCAAAAAAAATAATTTTTTTTTTTTGTTTTTCTTTTTCGAATAGTTCTACGATTCGACATGTACGACATCACAAAGCTTGTCTTGGCTTTGCTTCAGCAAATGAACGACGCGTCCTTGTCAGCGGCCACACCAGAGCAAACTGAAGCACGATTCCTCTTCACGCTTCGAATGGTCGCACCGACTCTGTTCCGTCTTGCAGAGTCCAAAGTGCAGCCACTGGAGACCTGGTTTATCCCGGTAAACGAGACGCTGGAAAACGGTTATTCTTATGAGAAAGCATTGCAGATTCTGCTGGAGCTTTTCAAGCTATTTTCTACCGTGGAGCACTCTAAGGTCGGTGCGAATGGTCTTTGTCCGTTCACCCAGCTCACGTTTGACTTTTTGTACGTGCAACTGCATGCGTCCTATTAATAAAATATCGTACTCAAAAGGGACGCCATCCGACGTCCCCTGAACGTCCTCTCGAACGAGTTTGTGGATCAAGTGCAGTCCATCTTCCTCTCGAGCGATGACCGCATTCAGGCACGTGTGTCCCGGTGGCTTGCAGGACCTTCTTAGGCTGATTGCGAAATGAAGAACATAATAATAATCTAGGCTACTTTTAAATCCACATTCAGTGTTGTTGGAGATAACGTGAGAATGTCGCGCTGAATGATGCTGGATTGCTCTTGGTAAAGGTTTTTGCTGACAACAGCAACTTGGCCTGACAAGAGTAGAGAGCGGGATTCGGCCGTAAAGGATTCTCGTAGGTGTGCGGCCTCGTCATGTGCAAATGCAGACCTGACATAAATATAAATAAATAAACATTGAGACTACTCGCATATCGCACAGTATTTACGTTAGGAGGCTTGTTGTGCAGCAGACAGCGAGGAATAGCGCAATAAAAAGAGCGATTTGTGCGTTCCGTCGGCGGGCATCGTTATTCTTGTGGACTTTGAGGTAAAATGTGGAGGGCAGGATGTAGGCCACCGTAAACCCGGCCGTGGCGCCGGTCATTGATACGACCTGGAGATTGAATATATTATGTACTTTCGTTTTCGCACACAAAATACCGTCTCAACAGAGGGGACCATGAGACAAGTGTATCCAACCAGGAGAAACACAATCGTCACTTGGACGACATGGCGGGACCACTGGAAAGCAGAAAAGAATTTTAAAAAAACCACGGGGGGGGGGGGGGGGGGGGGGGGGGGGGGGGGGGGGGGGCGGGGGGGGGGGGGCGGGGGGGGGGGGGGGGGGGGGGCCAAAAAAAAAAAAAACCACCCCCCAAACACAAAAAAAAAAAAAAACAAAAACAAAACAAAAAACAAAACCCCCCCCCCCCCCCCCCCCCCTTCTGTTTGTCGTACTGGAGTTTGGTGGGCCAAACTGCTTTCGTTAAGGCCCAGAATACTTCGGCGGGCGTAGAGGAAAGAGTCCAATGACTGTGCGTTCACAAAAGTAGGCTTAATAAGTTGAATATCAATGTGAACATTACTTGACAGCAGGGTAGAATTGCGACGGGAAACGTCATGACGAGAACGCCGACAAAGCCCACCTCGATCAGTCCGGTTAATACGGGCATATACAACATCAACGTAGGCCATATAGGCTTTGTCACTTGCGAACCCAGGACAAAAAACCCTTCGAATCCAAGCTGTGTGTTTTCATGTGAGCGCCAAGTAAACTGGAACAATTCATCGTACCAGAATGTACATGAACGAGGCGACGCCGACCGCTGACTTGACACTATCCGCCACATCCATATTGTGGTCAAACAGATCGCTGACAATTTGCTTATTTTACGAGTAGACAATATCGAGGAACGCTTACAATTGACATGTGTATGCTTGACAGATGATTGGAACTGCCTTCATCACATGGAGAAAGTCGAGCTGCAGAAACGTGAACGACGTGCCAAAGGTGATTGCTTTAGGATCAAGCTTGCTGAGGACAATCTTTGCAGTGTTTGTCAGACCACAAACAAACAAACAAACAAAAACAAAAACAAAAAAAATTCAAGACGTACATCCGCAAAGAGCGTGCGTTGGCCCAGGACAACGTGCACGACGTACATGAGAAAGGCCACAAACATCATTCCCACCAAAATAGAGTACACGACGACAGCGACCTCGCAAGCACGCTTTATTTCGGTGGGACATAAATCAAGGTAAACAAAAAAAAAAAAAGGGTACGCACGTACCTGTAACCTGCGCGAATCTCGAAAGAGGGAGACTGGGAAGAGGGCGAGGATGACGATCCAATTAATGCACTGGCTGATCCAAGTCCCTGACCCGCCCAAGTGAGCATCCTCAAACGCTGTGAGCACCTCCACAAGGATAAGAAGATACGCTGTTTCCGGCAGCAATGAGCCCTCGAACGATGAAATAACAACGTACTGACCGACGTCCCAAACTGGAGCACGATGCTGCTGATTTCGACGGCCATCGAGCCCGTGTACCCGTACAGTAAGAACCCGAGCATCTCGTAACTCCGCGTGCCGCACTCCCTGCTCGCTTCTTGGAGCATTTCCAGCGAGAAATTTGTCCCCTGGTACAACGTGTCGAGAACACGAACACAAAAACCACTGGCCCGCTTACCAAGTACGCCAGCCACGTGAAAAGCAGCCCAAGGAGCAGCCCTGCGTGGCCGTAAAAGTACACGATCGAGAGCAGGCTCGACCCCACCATCGTCGACGTGGCGATGGCGAGCGCGCTTCGGGGTTGTGACATTGCTTCCATCATAATTACGTAATTGATGGGCACGCGGCGTCTCGTGGAGGGACCAGACGCGGCTGCATGGCTCGAGGGCCGGCGCGCCTTGGCCGAGGAGCAGCTTGCCAAGGACAAGACCCCGGTGGCGCCGTTCTGGGTGAACAAGTACAAGACGGATGTAGCCAAGAACTGGGACCTGTTCTACAAGCAGCACCGGCAAAATTTTTTCAAGGATCGCCACTGGATGCGCCACGAGTTTAGCGAGGTGTTTGCGGTCGATGCAGGCTCAGCCAGACGTGTGCTGCTGGAGGTCGGGTGCGGGGTGGGCAATCTCGTGTTTCCGACGATGGAGGAGGTCGCAAAGAGGGATGCAGCGCTCTCGTCACCACCGCCAGCCCTGTTTGCGTACGCGTGCGATTTCTCGCCTCGGGCGATCGCCCTCGTCAAGGCCAATCCCATGTACGACACATCAAAGTGCCTCGGATTTGTCGCCGATATTGTCAAGGACGACTTGACCGAGACCGTCACCGAGCTGGCCGACTTTGTCACGTCCATCTTTGTGCTCTCGGCCATTGCGCCCGAGAACATGGCCACGGCCGTGGCCAACCTCGCCAAGGTTCTCAAACCGGGCGGCATCCTGTATTTTCGCGACTATGGCCTGTACGACCACGCCCAGCTGCGATTCCAGTCAGGCCATCGGCTGAGCGAAGGGTGCTATGCAAGGTCAGATGGCACGCTGTCGTTTTACTTTAGCATCGAAAGGGTGCGAGAGCTCTTTGAGGCAGCAGGGCTCCAAGTCGTCAGCCTCGAGTACGCCATTAACCAAACCACAAACACGAAGCTCAACGTCACGTTTGAACGTGTTTTCGTGCACGCGAAAGTGCGCAAGCCTTTGTAATATGTAGGGTCCGAGGAGATTTTTCTAAAATCGGTGCCCGAGCAGGGCTAACTCCCCGCGACCAAACGTGCAAACAAAATAGATCAAATAGGCTGATAGGATCCAAACTGAAGTCTGGTTACAAAGAGAACGTAACAAATATTTACAACGGCGGCAGTCGAGTCTCTGGACGCCGACGGCGGCATTCGATGTTATGGCTATCCATCCCGGCTTACAAAACGCTCGTTTAATACTCCCTTGATCTACCTCTTGGACAGAAGCTAGGGTCCATTGAAGTACCAGCTGTCGGGTCGGTATCTTGATCGCCTTTTTTTAAAAGGTACTAGGAGGGTTAGAACGTCGCGAATGCGTTCAGTAATCTACCTTCATATCCAAATCTCTTTATCCCTATCCCTTTCTCCTACAAATCCGAAATCTCCTCGCACCCTACTTGTTACGGTAGAAAATGGGAAAGGAAATTTTCAATTCAACTTGAAAGAATCAGAACAACGAAGGTGACGTTAAGACAGATGGAAGGATCCCTGCCCTTCGGTCATCGCCAACATGAGTTTCTTGCGCATGACAAGCTCGTTCGAGTACTCGGGCAGTTTGAGATAGTTTGCACTGCGTCATATCATTGAAATTAGGAGAGGAATAAAAGCTTCCGCGAGTACCAAGTCATGGCAGACGGGAGATAATCATCCGAGGTCAGCGGGGGCTCACTGGCTTTCCGAACAACGGTGAGCTGAGGGGTCAAGTTGCGCAGACCACCCACGGGCAAACGTGGACTGCCAGTGACAAACTGTAGGAATTGGCGTTGCTCAGAGGCGTTGAAACCAGACAGGACGTTCACGAGGTATCGAATGGTGTTGCTGTCCGATGTGAAGCCGTGGTCAGCACGGATGCACTCGGTCAAGGCTGGGAAAAAAAGGAATGGTTACTAAAATAAAAGAGGAGGTGTTTCATACACTGAACATCCCAGAGCTCCTCGGCACCATTCAAGAGCGTGTCCAACTCTGCGGGGCTGAAGAGCGAGATACTCTCCAGCGGCAGGACGGCCTGGAAGCCAGCACGCAGGGCGTCAATCTGAGCAGACACAGACAGCGTGAGGGTGGCTTCGACCACGAGTTGCACAAACTCCTCAATGTTGTGCACAGTCAGATCAGTGTCGCGGCCGTTGGGCTTGAGCTCAAAGTCGGGGAAACCAGGCAGGGTGAAATCAAAGTGAAGCTGCTCAATCTCCAGCTTGGCCAATTCTTGCTCCTTCTCTTGTTCATTCTGGAGTTCAAAAAAAAAAAAAAGGAGAGACTTAGGCTTCGCGATAGTTTGTGTGCGCATACGAGATTCGTGTTTTCCAGAATCACCAGCTTCTGCTCGACCTTGAGGACCAGGTGCTCCAGTGCCCTGGCAATCTCAGGGTCCACATCGCCAATGTCCACACGCGACAACTGCTTGTCTTGGCCGAGCAGCCAGCGATAAAGGACGGGGCTCAGAGGCAGATCAACGGTGCGGGTGTCGAGCAAGGCCTTGCCGATAAATTGCCCCAGGACGCGAAAGTGCGCAATGGTTTTCCTGTTGTTGTTTTTTTAATAAATAAATAAAAATAAAAACAAACAAACTTTGTCCTACTTTCCGGTGTCACTCTGTTGCTCAGCAAGAGTCATCGGGCGCGGGTAGAGGCCAGCGGGTGCAAAGACGAGGTCCTTGTTTGTCGTCGACGTGGTCGATGAGTTTGTGTCACGCCACATCTTGAGATCCTTGCGACAAAACTCGTGTGACACTTGCGTATAAAACTCGAGCGTAGGTCCCTGTTTTTCGATTATTTTTCGTCAGGCACTAAAATTTGCAAAAGCAACACACCAATCCAGTGCCGACTTCGTCATAGTACTCGATCTCGAGCACGGTTCGGCTGGGTCCGTACAAGTCGAGCACTTTTGTTGCATACTGCAGGATGTTGTTGCGGTGAATACGAACCTTTTGTCGTTGCAGGCGGCCGACCTTGACGGTCTGGTTGTCATCCATCGAACCACTCGACTGACTGAGGCGGTCTTGAAACTTCTGCAAAGAAAACATTTTAGAAAGAGGGAAACAAAAACAGATTTGCGTTTTTCAAACCGTCATCGCTCGAGCAACCCCAAACGAAGTCATCTGGAGGAACATGACACGGGACTCGTACGCAAACAGGAACGGGCACGAATAGACAAGCAAGCGACACCACTCGGGAAGGTTGCCGCTGCAAATGGAAATCGGGTCCTGAAGTTGCCGAAGGATCTTGGCAGTCAGCTTGTTGTTGACAAACTCGAGCGGGGAGATGGTGTTGATCATTGACGACGGTGTCTACCAAAGCACAATTAAAATAAAACAAAACAAAAAAAAAAAGCAAGCCAGCTTTCGTATGAATACCTCAACAAAAAGGTAGCGCCAGTGCTGGTTGATTGCGTTCAGGACACGCAGCAAGGACAAGACGTTGTAGACAGTCTCCGACGAGGGCAGGGTGTTGCTAAATGGCAACGTTGGCTGCAGAGCTGCCAGGAGAAGATTTGCTGAGCTTGCCTTGGTGCTGGCAGTGATGATGCTGCTGCTGCTGCTGCTGCTCGAGGGCGCGGAGTCGCCAGCACGTTCCAACTTGTACGTGATTGTGTGGCTCTTGAGCCACAAAAGCGAAGTCCGGTTGGGTTCCCCTTCACTGCTGCTTCCGCTGCCACTGTTCCCGTAGCGATCCAACGCTTGCAGAATCAACATGCTCGATGGCAGGACTACGCCATTGACGTACAAACGAATGCGAGGGCTGCTGGAGGATGGCTTGCTGGACTTTCGGCGGCTTGCGCTCGATGACAGCGTTTCGGTCGCAGGGGACTTTTCGCTTTGCACACCCCCTGCGGACGGAGCTTCTTGGCTCATGACGACGTCGTGCACCTCGCTATCATTGCGAGTGCGTTGCGCAGTTCGCGACGAGCGTGTGAACAAGTAGCCCTCATCCTCGTTCCGGTTCTTGTAAAGTTTGCATTAGTTTTTAATAAAATATTAAAAAAAAAGGTGGCATTCGTACGAGTTCTTCCTCCCCCACCTCGTCTTCATCGTCGTCGTCTTCGTCAAACTCGTCATCGGGCTCGCCAACTCCTTCCGGGGAGCCGTCTTCGTCACCTGGAAGTAAAAAAAAAATTTTTTTTTTCATTAATTTATTTAGAAATTGAAAGAGTTTTATAAGGGGGGAAAAAAAGCACCATTGTCATCGTCGGCCGTTGGAACTGCGGCAGACTTGGACACGACTGGATCAACGTCCATGGCATCATTGTCCGCCTCGTGCTCCCCAGAAGGCGTTGTTGTTGCTGTGGCCTTGTTTGCGCTGCGACCCCGGCGAGGTGCAATAATAGGAGGGGAAGGAACCTTTTGCTTTCGGGTCGTCGTGTTCTTCTTTTGGTCGACGTCCATGGCTTCGTTGCTGCCGCTAGCGTCACCGGCCATCTCATCATCACGGCCACGACCACGTCGACGCTGTGATCGCGTTTGCGCTGGCGTCTCTTCCTTGGATTTGCTGGCGACGGGGGCCGTCTTGTCGGCAGATGGGGATGTCTTCACATATTTCTGTGAGGTGAGGAAAAAGTAATGATCAAACTTGTACGGTTTTTTCGCTCTTGGTCGGGGTTGACGGTGAAGCAGATGATCCCGCAGCCGCTGCAGAGGATGACAACGATGGCGTAGATGTTGACTTGCGACTGACTTTGGGGAAAAGAAAGTCTTCGATGGCTTTTACGGTTGCGAGCGGGTCGATCATGACTGTATTTGCAGAATAGTCGCGCAAAGTGGTGTCATCCGCTTCCCCAGACTTGAGCTGCAAGCGGAACGGCTGTGTGAGGGCACGCAGACCACTAAAGTTGGCTCGTCCGCTCACTGGCTCGTTAACGGAAATTGCAAACTGCTCTTGCTTGCTGAAGATCTGAAAACGAAGGCAATACCTATTTTAGGAACACATTGAGAGCAACGGAATTACCTCATTCAAACGTCGGACAAGCAAGGCCAGATTGGAGGTCTCCGACATGAGCCCTCCAGCCCCAGCTTGGCTATTTTGGACACTCTGAAGTTTCGGTCCATCCATGAAAACGTGTATGAAGAGCTTGACACGGTCGACCAGCTGGACCGTGAAATCTTTGGAGGAGTCGGTAAGGAATTGTAGGAGTCTGCGTGTCGTGTATGTGAGTTAGACAGACAGCCAAAAGTAATAGAAATAGGTAAATTTTTTCTAGAACCAAACAAACGATACCGATCAATCAAGCCGCTGTTGAAAAGCTCAAAGGAAGACACCGAATCGCTGCTAGTCGCCTTGGAAAAGAGGGCACAAATATCCTTGAGGATGTACAGATCCTCCTGAGTCGAGTTGCCGTGGCTGGTCAGCTTGGCGCCCAGGGTCGCGATCTTGTGTGAGGGGGAACCCTCCGAGTTTTCCTCCTGGGAGTGGGCAGACAGGGCCGATCTAAGCGCCAGTGCTTGCTGCGTGACCCACGAGCGAACGTCTTCATCGCTCTCCTTGGATGATGTCTGTGCGGCAGACCCACCGGCCGGGTCGGCGCCAGCACCACCGAGGGATGCACGCTCACGAGCGCGACGGAAAAGATCTGAGAAGGAAGCACTCGGGTTGCGGCTGTTGCTGTCATCAGTTTCACCTGCTGCGGCCGACGACGCTGACGACGCTCCAGCGGGAGCGGAAGACGGGACAAGGCCCGAGGACAAGTGCTCCAACGACGCGACAACGGTCGGTGAGGTGGCCAAACGCTCAAGCTCATGCAGCACGCCCTCGCGATGGAAGTAACCGAGGAAGATGGCGGGCAGCTTGTTGGAGCACAGGTGGGCCAGTTGGAGAGATGCAACAACAAGGCCGAGATCGCGCGATGACAAAAGTGTGGCCAGGAACGACGACAGCGGGATGTCACGCAGGGTCTCCGTGAGCGACTCTGGAGCAGAGTAGTTGACGATCTTGACCAGAGCGCAGAGACATTGATGACGCACGCGGGGACTCACAGTTGTCGTCGAGACTTCCAGCAGCTAAGTTTATATTGTTATTTTTACTTTTACTTGCCTAGGAAACAAGATACCGTGCCCAACAAATGCTGGCCCAGCTTGATCATCTGTTCTGGGTGAGCCGCGATATACGGGAGGCGGGTGTCGGCCTTTTTGCGATCCTCGGTCGTCGGCGTCAGAGCGGCCGACGATGACGACGACGTCGTTCCTGGAGGACTTACGGTGCTGCTTCCTCCCGCAGGAGCTGGCGATGCTACCCTGCGGGCGACTACGGAAAAGGCGTAAGGACTTTCTTATTCAGACAGGCATACACATGAGGTTTGCACGGGAGCTCGACATGGCAGTGCTGGAAGCGGGGTTGGACGCAGAGACGGGCACGTAGGGCACGATCTGAATCGAAAATATACCCTCCTTGGGAATGTCTGGCAAGATGGCCGAGGTGAGAGCGAGAAGTTCATACAGTTGCTCGGTGGGTCGCGACATTGCGCTCGGTGACGCGCCAACCATGACATCGCCGGCTTTGGCTTGCTGCTGCAGTTGCTGCTGGTCGGGCGCACCGCCCGCGAGAGTGTCACGCAGGACAGAGGAAATGTTTGTCTCGAGAAGTTCCAGGGCCAGCGAAGGACAGCCGTTGCAGAGCATCGTAAGAATGCGCACCGTCATCGTGAATGTCGGAGCAGAAATTTGGGATCCGGGAGTGATGAGATCGGTCTAGAAGAAGAAGGAAAAAAAAAAAAATGTAAGCGAACAATCAAGCGCTTCAAAAAATGTACCAAATTCTTCATCAGACCATGCGCAGATAGCTGCAGGAGGATATCCGTGTTGGTAAAGTAGTTGTCGACGAGACGTGCGAAACACAGGACGACTTTCTCGAGAATCTTCTGGTCAGTGTACTTTAGCAACTGAGTGAGTGTCGGGATCGAGTCCGAGACGTATTGGAAACAGTCACGGGGGACGCGCCGGCACAAGTTTGATGCGGTCGTCACTGCCGAGCGTTGCACGGCCAGGGAGAAAAAGTCGAGGAAAGAGAGAATGGCGGACAAGCCTTTGTGTGTGTGTGTGTGTGTGTTTGTGCGTAAGAAAAAAGATACAGTGGGGGGAACAAAATGTTTACCGTTGGCGCGAAGGATTGGAACAGGATTTTCAACCGAGAGCTTTTCGAGCGTTGTGAGGCATTGTTCGGCCAAGTCGATATACTCGATCGACAAGAGCTTGGTAATGATCACCGGCACTGCGCCGTGCTCGATGATAACGGGTGACGTACCAGGAAGCGCTTCGACCATGTTGCAGATTCCGCGACAAGCGAGAATCATCATCTCGGGATTGTAGTCCATCTTCATGAGTTCCAGGAGCTTTATAAAGCAAGCATCAATATATTGCTTTGTGCTCGAATCAATGCAACATACCGCTGGGACAAACTCGTTTGCATTGAAGCCTGCGAGGGTGTCTTCCGTACCCATCGAGAGGACTTCGCAGAGCTCTTGTGCTGCCATATACTGTTTGTCCATTTCTGGAGAAAAGAAAAGCTTTTATATTTTGACATTTGCGCGCAAGGTACCTCCAGCTGCTTGTAAATTGTTCAAGAGCAGGCGATAGCGACCAGTACTGTTGCCGCCGCTGCCGCCAGTTCCAGAAGAGGCTCCCGATCCACTGCTTGCTGCGCCTGCCATCATCGACTCAAATCCGGCGCCGAGTTTACGCAAGAGGCCTTGAAGTGCTCGCGCGCCATCTCCGTCTTCTTGGTCTCCCCTTTTTTTTAAATAAAATTAAAAAAAAAAAAATGAAAAAGGCTGACAAATTGGGCAGACGTACCCAGACATGCTCGCCGCGTGGAGAGCTTCGAAATCGAGAGGAGAAAGTCCTTCTAAATGACCGGGAGTTCCGGGTTCTTCTTCTTCTTTCTCTGCGACGCAAGTGAAAGGGTTGGCGGGCGCCTTCTGCTTGCTTTGATCGCGGTGTGATCGCTTGTAGGATCGCTCGTCGGGAAGGGGTGACGAAAAATCAATGCACTCGGAGGCGACTTCCGAGCTGCTTCGCTTCAGCCGGCTGTTCACGCAACCTGACAATTAGTCTACATTTTTCTCGGATGCTTTTTTCCATACGGGCTTGATCGGGTTGGCTGGGGTAGAGGCTCGAGGGATAGTCTACAATAGAGCGTACGAAAGATTAAGGCCGGCGAGAATAATAACAAACGGTACCTTGAAGACCGAGAGCCGCGATGGCTGGGGCTTGATGTCACCGCTGGCAAAGTTGGTGGTGATGACGACGACCAAATACGACGACCGCCACCTGAGGCTGGGGCTGAGGTCACGAAAGCTGACGAGAAAGTTGCGGCCGAGGAGGAAGCAGAGGGGGCGTTGACGTCGCTGCTGGCGTGCAGAGTGTTGTTGGTCACAGCAGACGTCGACGTCGTCGTGTCAGAGATGCGACGACGTTGGCGAAGATTGTGGGTTGCTTCCTCGGGCGCCTCGATAGGTTGCGCTGGCGAGTGCTGTTGTTGGGTGCTGCGAAGCTGGTAGTAGTTTGACGAAGCCGCTGGACTAGTCGAAGGATGACGGTGCTTGATTGAGTCACCAAACAAGTCTGCGGTCGTTGATTTGCTGCTGCTGCTGCTGCTGCTGTTAATGCTACTCTTGCCGTCGGTGCCACTGGTCGAAACTGACGAGAAAGACAAGTCGCTGGGGGCACCTTGTAGTTGTTCCTCAATCCAGTGGTCCTTCTTGTGGTGTGAACGTTTTTTCATTCACGCGCCGTGGACGTGAACGAACAACCAAAAAAAAAATTGGGAACACAAGAAAAAAAAAATTTTTTTTTTCTTGCACAAAGAACCAAAGGTCTAGTTGTCCATCTCGCGATTGAAGAGCTTCTTGATAGTTGATTCAAAGTAGGGGGCGACACCCGTTGCACCAGCTGTTTTTTTCCATAAGAAAAAAAAAAAGTGTTAATTTATCAATGCAACTCAAAAACATACGGGCATGGGTCACGGTGTGGAAGTAGTGGCGGTAGATGTCGCCGTCAAAGCGACCCATGGGCGAGCCGACGACGAAATCCGAAAAGTTGAATGCGTCGACGAGGGGCACACAGTCGGCGCGGACGAGCTTGCAGTACTCAAACACCTCCTGGCGAATCAGGTCGAACTGCTTGGGCGAGAGCACGCCGTGTTGCAGGGCAAACGTGCCCACACGCTCCTGGATGGTGTAGAGGGCAAAGAGAATACCGACCTTTTTTGATGACAATAA
>Ga0302233_10002387_pt1 | contig 11831 bp, 16 predicted proteins | sample II_Palsa_N3_1_FD_193516 | JGI IMG/M metagenome (GOLD analysis project Ga0302233, IMG submission 193516) | Peat permafrost microbial communities from Stordalen Mire near Abisko, Sweden - II_Palsa_N3_1 | ecosystem: Environmental > Terrestrial > Soil > Palsa > Peat permafrost | place: Sweden...
TTGGCTTGGCCGTCAGCCTTGGTCGCCCACCACGGGAGACGGACGCTGCCGAGGATCATGCGCTCAAGCACGTTTGGCAAGGAGCAGGCCGACGGTGACGGCGTTCCAATCGTGGCTAGGGAGATACAATTTTCAATCCAGATGGCTGCTTTGTTTCCCTCCCCACTTACTGCTGCCCTTGGCCTCCACGACGGCCGATTGCAGGGCCAGTGCGACGCACAAACGGGCCAAGCCGTTGAGGTGCTGTGTCTCGACCAGGTGGATCACGCCCTCGTAGCGGAACGCAAACGCCGCCGCGAGCGACTTGGCAACGAGGTGCGCCGCCGCGGCTGATCCGTGCAGCGGCGATGCGTTGGAGAGCGTGAGCAGGACGGCTGGGATATCGTGCGTCGTCGTGGTGACCTGGTCGCTGGACGTGGGGTGGATCGCCTCGTTGGTGGCCAGACGCTCAAACAGGACCTCGAGGCGGGCAGCCCGCTTGCGCACGTCGGGCGATAGAAGCAGCTGGGCTACAGCGATCTCTTCCGCCGATGGCACAGCGGTGGAGCTAAAGACGAGGGCCGCGGCCGACGAGGCAGGCTGGCTGCTCGTTGACTCGATGTGCTTGTTGTGCAGCTTGAGGGCCCTGTCGGACGTGGCGGTGCGCATTGTCACCGGTGGCCCCTCGATCTCGTTGGCCTCGAGGAGACAGCCGACGACGACGTCGTTGACCACAGCGGCAATCGATGGCAGGTGCTGCAGCAGCGGCCACGAGCGCGCGATGGCCCCGGTCGCGATGGCCTCGTAGGTGATCAGGTGGTTGAAAAAGTGTGCACGGACATAGTCGCCAAAGAGGGTGACCTTGGCGTGTTTGTAGTCGCGCAAAAGGGCAACGTAGGGGTCGTGCAGCAAGTTGAGCGTGCCAAGGATCTTCTTACGGTGCTCGATGTGCTTGTACGTGGCTTGTTGCAAATCCTAATAATTTGATCGACATAATTTGCGACATAATCCTTGTTTCGATTTTTATTTACCAAAAGAGAGGCGACCAACTGGGTGGGATTGTCCTGGCTGTGCTTGGCTGCGCTCTGGAGCAGTTCACGGGCATCGGCATTGTGTTGCTCGAGCTGCGAGGTTGCCTGCTCGATCTTGGTCTTGCGGTTCTTGTCCCAGCTGGCAGAGAGGCGGTTGCGCTGACCGGGCAGAGCCTCCTGCACGCTGGCCAGGACAGTGTCACTGCTGTCGTTGCTGCCAGAGGTCGCGCCAAGGGCCTGGCCGAGTGCTTGCAGGCGATCTAGCACGATCGTTCAATGAATAATAAAATTCAAGTGAAAACTTACCTGATCGGTACTTGAGCTCGTCAAAGTACTGCTGCACGCTGCGGAACTCCAGGAGCGTGATCGCGTCCAGGTTTCGAATGGACATTCGCAGTTCGGGTTGCAGCTGGCTCAGCGACTCGACTGGATGCACGATCGTTACTGCAGATGAGGAGGAGCTCGCATTGGCCGAGGAGGTAGAAGAGTTTGACGACGTCGACGACGAGCGCGTCTTTTTAGCCATCAAGGGAGAGAGGTTCGCATTTGACACCGCCGGTTGCTGCAGTTGCTGCGGCTGTGGCGGTGGGGCAAGCGCGGCCGTCGGCGTTGATGTGGTCACTGGCACCTCGAGGCGCCAGTCGACGTGCTTGCGCCGCTTCCCAGGGGACGCCGTCGGGGGAGGAGCGTCAGCGTCGCCGCTGCTGCTACTGGGTGTCTGGGGCGAGGTCGCATCGTTGGTAGCAACCAGACGAAGCTGGCAGCGCTTAACGGCACGACGGTAGACCTCGCTCTCGTACTCGTGCAGAATAATCTCGCGCGGGTTGTGCTGTGCCTGGACGAACGCGGCGTTGCTGCTGCCGCTGCTGGTCATGGCATCATCGGTCCTGGACGCGCTTTCAAACTCGGTCTAATTATTGGATTTCGTTTCAGTTTCTTTTTTTTTCATTTGTCGCAAGTACCTGGTACTGCAAATGCGCCTTGTTGACGAGCACGGCCTGGGAGGCGACCGTCTCTGAGAAGGACCTGAGCTCGGCGATGGCCTGCGTGAGAGCAATGTCATCGGCCTTGGAGGTGATGTTGTCGAGCTGGCGTTGGAAGACGATGAGGATTTCGTTGATCTCGTGGTCGCCAACCTTGACGCTTGAGCGGCGTTTGAGCCTGCGAGCCTGTGTGGCGGGGGACGACGCAGTGGGCGTGGCATTGGTCGTCGGCGTGGTTGGCACAGGGGAGGAGGAGCCAGCGACCGCAGCAGCGGCGACCGCATCATCCGCCGTCCACGTCTGGGTCGTGATAATCGGTGGGGGCTTGTCCAACGAGGTCTCAACGGGGGTCTCCGGGAGAGCGGGCACTGCGCCACTGGCCGTCTCGGCATCGACGCGCGACTGGACCATCAGCACGAACTCGTCAATGATCTTGTGCAGAGCGGCGGCAGAGTCTTGCAGGCTCTTGACACGCTGTGGATCGGGCAACTTTCCGGGCTTGGTGTGGTAGACAAGCGGGGACTGGACGCGAGCCTCGTTGATCAGGTCCTGCAGCGGCTTCTTCTTCCTCAGGCCCAGCAGATTCAGCGCTGATGATACAAAGTATTAAAAAAACAACTCGTGCGTCCTGAGGCGTACCTGAATCGGTCGTGCTTCGCTCGTTTGTCTTCATCAGGACCATCAACCCGACACCGATGTGGCCCACAGAGTAGGACAGTGGCAAGTCGGTTTTCTGGTCCGAGAGACGGACAGTGTACTCGTCCCTGGCTAGCTTGTGCTTGTCGGCGACCATGACAATAAAATCTAGATAAACAAACTTAGCCGCCACAGTTCTTTCAGCCAGCTTTTACCGCTGAGGGCGAGCTCGGAGGGGACGATCATGGTGGAGACGTGGCCCATGTCCTTGGACGGGATGCGTACTTGGATGACGAGGGTGCCCGAGTGCCGCACCTGCGCCTCGGTGGCACGAACGGCGACGTAGATGTGGTCTTGCAGCTTTTCCGCAATGTTGCGCACGGCCCGGAACACCTCCTCGCGCACAGTGGCCGACTGGAGGGCCATGGCGGCTGCTCGGACGGTCTCCTTGAGGATGTTGACGGTCGAGACCAGCTTGGACGCGGCGATGGCCAGGTCCTGCTGGTCTTTGCAGGCGTTGGCCACGACAACGTCCGCGTCCTCCGCCAAAACGGATGCGACCGAGCTGATGGCCTCATTGTACTCGGAAAACCTGCCTTCAAAGCCCCCCTCGAGCTCGGTTGTGCCCTCCATCAGTCGATCCTGCACGACAATTAAAAATAAAAATATTTTTACCGTATCAAACAGTACCAGTTCGACCACAATGTCGTCGATGGCGTCAATCGCATCCTCGCAGACCTGCAGCTCGTCCGTTCGCGTATTTTCCACAACCGGCATGGTCTTTAAATCGGCAAAGGACCGTTGTGAGCCCACCTTGGGTTCTAAAAAAACAAAAAACAAAAAACAAAATAAGTTTCACTGGGGAACAAACGAATGACTTTTACTTTGAGCAAGGGATGCAGAGCGCAGCAGGGCAGCGGTGCTGATCTGGCGAGCGTGGGTCTGCTTGGGCGAGTTGGATGCCAAGATCGATGCTCCATGCTGTACCCCGATGGTTGCTGCCCGCTTGGAGGACGGGGATCCAAACGACGTGCGGGTCGGTGAGGCGGGTTGCTGCTGCTGCTGCTTTTCAAACGACGAGCGCTGCGACGAGGGCGACGACGGAACGGGCGAACCACTAGACGACTCCTTGGCGCTGTCTGTGAGCGAGGTGTTGATCGGACCCGCCTCCGTCAAGATGTTGCTCTTGCTGGGTCGCTTGTAGACGGCATGACGGGGCTGGAACGGCTTGGGCCCTGAACTGGCAGAGTCTTCGCTCGTCCGCGAGCTGCTGCCAGAGCCATCCTCCTTCAGGGCAACCGTGGCAAACGTGTCTGTGCTGCTGGAGCGGGAGGACTCGAGCGCGTGCAGGACGGCAGAGATCGATCGGCGGAACGCGGTCTTGTCCAGGTCCTCCACTTCGGACGTCCTAATAGTCGAAAAAATAAAAAATATATATTCATGCAACAAGGCTTATAATTTTATTACGGAGGAGCAATAATGACATCGGCCTTTTTCGAGGGCGTCGTGTTGGTCGACGAGGGCGCAGAGGACGCGTTGGGGTTGGCGGGCCGCTCGGGAGAGCCAGGCGCAGCGTTCAGGACGGCGTCAATGTCGATAGGCGTCGTGGCGGTGTTTTTCTTGCGAGTGACTAAGAAAAAGAAATCGCGTTGGATTAAGTACTACTTATAATCGTTGTGGTTTACGTTTGACTGCGAGTCCGCTATCGTCCGCCGTCATCTGTGGCGACATGGGCTCCTCAGGTATGTCTGTGAAGAACGAGCTAGCGGTGGAGGTGGATCCAAAGATCGCGGTTGTAATCGACGGCCTACTCTTTGATGCCTGGCTCTATTTTTTTGACATAATAAAATAAATAAATTAATTAGGCGACGGATCAGTTATATGTACCTTTTTGGACGGCATGCGCAGCGTGAACGCCTTGCCCTTTGCCGATGACGTGAGCTTTGTCAGATCCGTTGACGACCACGCCTTTTCAAACCCGCGCCACGATCCGCTCACCGAATCCCGCTTGCTGCTGCTGCCGCTGCTGCCGCTGCCGCTGCCGCTGCCGCTGCTGGTGCTGCTGTTCACGTTGTTGGTCGACGACGGCGTCTCGCTGCCAATGGACACGGACGGGACCGACTTGCTGTGCTGTGCCGCAGAGGACAGCGACGAGCTCGACGTGGACTGGTGAAGTTGCGAGGGAGCGTCCTCGTCCCCCTACATTTATTGCGCGTTAGGAACAGCCCCAATTAAGCAAAGGAGACAGACGTACGCGGTCGACTTCGCCTGGGCCTTCGCTGAGGGCTTGCGCGACAGCTGTCGCCTCTGTCGTTGGGTCGAGGGTCCAGCGTCTACCGCGGCCCTTGGAGGCAGCCTCGTTGCCACCAGCGACCTCGTCGGCACTTTGTCCTGCACTTGGCTGCTGCTGCTGCTGCTGCTGCTGCTGCTGCTGCTGTGAACGTCTCAGCGACCTGATTGTGTATTGTTTGTTTGCGGGGGGTTGCTGTTGAGTACGTTGCGGCTTACCTCGCTCATTTCGGCTAGTTGGCGGGCAGACTCTGTCGAGAGGGACCTGGCGAGGGATGCAAAGACGGCTCGATCAAACCCAGAGGTCCTGGCTGTGCTGCTGCTGGCGGTGAGGGCAACGTTGACAGCGGTGAAGAACTCGAGAAAGAGACCGCTGAGCCGTTGAACCTTTTTAAGCCCAAAAATAGTTTAGTCATCGACGCTAGATCCGAGGCAGAAAGATGCGCACATTGGTGATAAGCGAGGCTGCTGAAGAGACGATGCTTGCTGGAACACCGTCGCGGTGAAGGATCGTGGCAAAGCCGCGGATGCTGATGGCTAGATCGACGTAGCCCACGGCGATGGAGTCCAGGTGATCGCTCACTGAAACCAAGACTGACAAGGAAAAAAATAGATAAAATAAATAAATGAATAAAAAATAAAATTTGTACGTCGGGCGATGAGCTGTGTGCGTTGTTCGTCCGATGCCGCGACGCCGAGCGGGTTCATAAGACGCACGATCGTGGCAACGGACGTGAGTGCGGTTGAGACGTGATCGTGGGCATTCACGCGCGACGCCGTGAGTTCCTTTATTTGTTTGGAATTAATAATTATTTGGGCGAAAAAAAGGAGTACGTCGATGGCAAGCTGGTTTAGGCCGACATCGTCGTGCTTATCAAGGGCGAGGGAAAGTGCTTGCGCGGCGTCTTGAATGGCCCTCTTTTGCTTGGCAAACTCGTGGCTGAATTCTGTTTTGCAGCAAAATAATTTACTCGGAGCCCCGACTCCGCCGTCAAACAAATTATTACCTCTGGCTTCCTCCTCGTATGTGCGATCTGAAGGCCCTATCGCCGAATGGGTCTCTATTATGGACGATCTGGGCGACGAGGACGACGCGAGGTACACGTTCATCTGCGATGCCAGGGTCGTTGCTTCTTGTGACAACAGCTACAAGTTTTTTTTTTCCGAATGAGGTCATCATAAACAGATCAGTGCAAACCTTGAACTCGCCATCGGCCTTGGTGTGGATGGTCACCGATGTCGACTTGGCGCCGAGCGAGCCGATGGCACTCCATTTGGACGAGTAGATCTTTTCCTGCATAATAATGAGTTGGTTGAGACTTGAGATCGCACAGCGAACGAAAGGTAACCTTATTGGCGGCGCGCAGGAGTGTAAAGGACCCAGGACTGAAACCAAGGAGGACCTTGGTTTTGTTGTTGAGCACGGGCTCATAGAGCGTGGCCGGGTAAAACGTGAACGGCCTCGTCGGCAGCTCCTCGACCATGGTCACGTACTCTGCCATGGCCTGCGCGGCCGTGACCTTGGGCGACATGAATCGCTCGGCATGCTGGACCTCCTTGAGGATGTGGGGGACAGAGACGTAGTCGGCCGGGACAAGCTGAAACGCACTGCCAATTATGTGACCAAATTAGGGCAGACTGGTTGACACTGTGACCAAAATTACGTCGGCACGGTGGGCTGCCCGTTGCCGCTGGCCAGGGCCACGCGCAGCTGCAGTGCCGCCAGCTGCACGGCTTCGTCCTTGGTGACCGGTGGCGTTCCAGCGATCACGTCGCGCACAGCCTGCAGTTGAACGCGTCAAACACGGGGAAGGATGATTTTTTTTTTTTCTTCACGCGGCAGCACTGGTGATCATTCCTGTTTACCTTTCTATACGTGTCGTGCACGGCCGCGCTGTCCTCTGTCCCGCTGCCACGCTCGCTGCTCGTGACTGTGATCTGGTTTTGCAACGCGGCAGTCGCGCGAGAGAGGTGTGCGTTAATTGAAGGGTCGCCCTTTGCAACGTACCAACGGCGACGAAACATGCACGGTTGCCGCCCGCGGCCGCGACGCCATTGCAGGTCCTAGTAGGTGGGTGGGGTGGGTCGGGGGGAAACAACGGTGGCTCGTCGCTGGAAAGGAATGCGGACGGAAAGTGCGCGGCTGTTGTGTGTGTGTGGAAAACAAGATGAAACAAAATCGGCACGCGTTTCACCAAAAATAGAACTGAATTCGGCTTTCGATGGCCAATAAAGTCGAGGGACACAAAGAAAGCGGCTCCAGCAAAGGGTTGGGCTAGGGTACACGGGCTGCGTGGAAATCGAGCGTGTGGCAAGGGCACAGCCGCCTGACGAACAATGAAAATCCTCCATTTTACGCGAGTGTGTTGCCCTAAAAGCCATCGGAGGATGCCCGCCCCACCCCAAAACCCCGCGTTGGACGACCTGTTTGACTCGTCGTACCTGCGCAAGGGCATGAGCCCGCTGGACTGGGTGCTGCTGGTGCTGTGGACGCCCTTTGGCACGGTGCTGGCCCTGGTCCGCGTCATCCTCACGGCGCTGGTGTGTCTGTATGCCGTTGTCAGCGAGAAGGTGTTCAAGCCCGTCTCGCCCTCGGACAAGACGTACGCAAGCGCACACACAGCAGCGTAACTAAACCGACGACCCTTGAAACAGGCTCTTCTGGATGATCTGCATGATTGCCGGCGTGTACATTCGCAAAGTCAAGGGCAAGATTCCCTCGCAAAAGGAGCTCGCGCACAGCTTCATCGTGAGCAACCACACGTTCACGGGCGACCCAGGCCTCCTGCACTTTTTCCTCTACGGCAATGCCCGTGTACGCTCGATTGGCTGGTTTTCCCCCCCTTCCTCATGTGCAAATACTTTTCGCATTAGGTCGTGCACAAGAGCAATGTCGGCTCGTTTGACATCATCACCCGACACAAGATTGCCGTCGGCGACAACAAGGCAGAGGTCCGCGAGACCATCCTCAAGGGCATCCGTGATGACCCCACGCCCATCATCATCTACCCCGAGGCACTGAGAAAATAAAAAAAATACGGGAAACAAAAAATATTTATTTCATTTCAAAATCAGGGTGCCACCACCAATGGCCTTTCTGGTCTCCTCCGTTACTCGGCCTTTATCTTTAGCCTTGGCCACAACGTCTATCCCATTGCCCTGAGGTAGGAACTGGCCTAAGAGTCTGATTTGTTTTGCTCATCCTCTCAAACAGGTACTATCCCGCCCTCTGGTTCATTCCGTTCCACAGCGTCAAGCCCTGGTACACGTTCCACATGTTCCTCGTGGGCTTCCAGCCCTACATCATCTGCGACGCCGTGGCCCTGCCCGTGCAGACCCAGGGCGAGGGCGAGTCACCCGAGCAGTTTGCCGACCGTGTCCAGCGCCTTACTGCCCAGGTACTGCTTTTGCTCTTATTTTTACTGATGCACGTTTGTATTCAACAGGCAGCCAACCTCGCAGACACAAAGTACTCGGCCACCGACAAGGCATCGCTCCGCAAGCGCATGTCCGTCTCCAACCTCGCGGCAATGGACACCACTCGCAAGTCGTACGGCAACCTGCCCGTCCTCGCCAAGGCCGTTTACGACAAGTCCGAGTGAAAAATGAAACTCTTGTCTTCTTTTTTTTTTTTTTTTTACCATTTGCTTTTCCTGTCGTGTACAAAGGCGATGCAACCTTTTTCTTTTCGTTTACAACATTAGGCTGAGCTTGTGGATGAGGTGGTTGTGGAATGGCCTGTCCAAAGGGACCATTTCGACGTCAAACTCCTCGCCAAACTTTTGCACCACCACATCCAAGACCTTGACCGGCTCGAGATCGTCGGCACTGAACGCCCTCGTCTCGTTTGCGAGCGACGTCATCGTCTTGTCGGGCAGACCGCAGGGCACGATATTGTCAAACCACGCTAGATCGGTCGTGCAGTTGAGCGCAAAGCCATGCCGGCTGATCCCAAACGACAGCTGGATGCCCAGGGCCGCGATCTTCTTGTCTTCGCCAACCCACACGCCCGTGTCCTTGGTGCGGCCAGCCTGCACGCCGTACTGTGCGCACGTTTTGATCAGGGTCCCTTCAATGCCGTTGACGTAACGATGCAGCACCGACGGCCCCTTCTACATTGATCAGCGCGCGTTAGCCTCAGGGACGGGATGTCACATTGCGCGCACGCACCAGCAAACGCATCACGTCCACGATCGGATAGCCCACGAGCTGGCCCGGGCCGTGGTACGTCAGCTGCCCCCCGCGCGACACCTCGTAAAACTGAGCCCCCATCGTCCGCAGCCGCTCGATGTCGGCCTGGGAGGTCTGGTTCTTGCTCAGCCGCCCCGACGTGAACGTGTGCGGGTGCTCGACCAGCAGCAGCACATCGGGCCAGTCCAGCTCGTCGTGTGGCAGGGGCTGGCCCTCTAAGTGCCATTGTTTCTGTGCTTTTCGGGCCTAATAATTATTTTTTTCAGAACAAATAAAGACCCCCATTGTCTCCGTACGTTGACGAGGTAGTGCTGCAAGGCAAGCATCTGCCCGTACGGCTGCCGGCCCATCCAAACGTGCGAGATTTTCGGCCGCAGCATGCTCTGGGCAAACAACTTGTCTAAAATGGACCTCGAGTGCATAGCCCAGGCCATCCGTGCGCGCCACTGGGGCCTGCTCAGTTCCGTGGCCGTGGCGCTGCTGCGCGGGCTCGATGGCCTTGCGGATCGGGTGGCTTGTGAAGCGCAGCAGCAGGCACAGACGCTCGCGTTGGACCCGCGGCTGGTGACGCTCTGGGCGTCGAGGTATGGGCTCAAAATAGCAGGCAAGATGGCCGTGGAGGATGTTTGGGGGCTTGTGCGGCTGCTGGTGGCCGTTCTGCGGCTGGCCGGTGCGCCGATGGCGGGCGTACACCTGCCTGGTTGCTGTCCAGATGTGACCCTGGACGCGACACGGTCGATCGAGGGCAAGGAGGAGGCACGATCGCTGCTGCACGAGCTCGTGTTGGGTGGTTTGGGGCTATCCCCCTCGATGGCGGTGACGGTGTATAATCTGCTGGTGCTGTGGCGAGAGGACAGGGTCGTGATCCAGCGGCTGGTCGACGTCGATGCGCTCATTGGGTCGGTGGAGAGCAACGGCGAGGCGGCAGATCGCTTGAGGTACGTGTGGAAGGGGACCGTGAGCGGCAAGGCAGGCAGCAGCGCCAATTGGGACAGCTGGGTTGCGCTACAGCAGCTCAACCAAGTGGTGGACGAAGAGATCTGGGTGATGCCGCCGGTGGGGGCGCTGCCGATGCCGTGTGAGGCCATGGTGTTGGTTGGCAAGAGTATTATTCCCGTTGTGCGACGGAAGGAAGGGGACCTGTGCACGTTGGTGCTCGAGGCGTACAGGACCAAGGACGTGGAGCTATGGAACCAACTGAAGAGCGTGCCAGCAATGGCGAGTGTGGCCAGGCTCAACGCGGTCGTGGCCAAAGCGGTGTCCGCGACAGCCACTCTTTCAGACATTGAGCAGTGCATTGACCGGCATGCTGAGCACCTGGGACAGGAGCATGCCGATGTTGCCGAGCGACAGCAGCGTTATTTGTTCTCGCTGCTGCTGGATCGACTCGACCGCCGGACGGACGAGGTGACCGAGTCGACGCTGCAGTTGCTCGAACGACAGCAGGACGTCTTGCTTGTGCCACTGGCCCGGGCTGCGCTGGCGCTGGGCGATGGCAACAAGGCGATTAGCTACGCCGTTCGCGCAGTCAAGCAGCAGGACTCGGCTGTGGCCCGACTTGTTCTCGCCGAGGCGCTCTTTAAACAGGAATATTTCGGCTTTGCCAGGGAGCATCTCGGGCTGGTTCATCCCGACAGCGAGGTGCAGCTGGCCGCTCGTTTCCACTGTCTGCACGTCGAAGTTGCACTCGCCTTCAAGGACATCCCCGCCGCCATGCGCCACCTGCCCCTGCTCGCCAGCCCGCCCATTTCCTTGGCGACTCGTGTTGTCGAGATGCTGCTCGAGCACGGGCACCTGTCGGACGCCGTCTCGCTCTGGATCGCCCACCGCGGCATGGATGGCGACCCCATGCAGCTCGTCCTCAGCCCCCAGGCTTCCGCGATGGACCGTCGCATATGGTCCGAGTGGGTTCAGCGTGCAATGCAATTACAAGAGTAGATGTAACGCCTTTTAATTATTCCTCACGAGGACAGAGAATCTGGGAACAAAGTGCGCAGGAACGAGGCCTCCTCGCTCATCTCGGCCCGCGTGCGCGCTTGTCGCTCCGTCTCGGACTTACCGATGGCCGTGAAATAGTGCTGCGAACTCTTGTCGACCTGCCGTACGCAAGAGGGTTTTATTATTTTCGTTATTTTTCCCCGTACATCGTCGTAAATGTCGTCATTGTTGGGCCAGTCGCCCTTGTGTCTCGGGATGACATGCACATGGACGTGCTAAATGGACCGTTATTCATCCAGCAGGGACACATCAACATACATGGATGGTCTGCCCCGCAGCGGCCCCGTCCTGCATCACGATCGACAGCGCCGCGCCCTTGTAGGCCTGCTCGATGCCGACGCCCACTCGCTGCACCGCCCCGTACAGGTCGCCCACCTCCTCGCCCGTCAGCTCGGAGAACCGGAGGACGACGCGGCGCGGCACCACGAGCACGTCTACGGCACACGCTGAATGTCCACACGCTAGACGGGTCAACGTACGTACGTCCAGGCGCGACCGGCTTGAGGTTGACAAAGGCCACCGAGAGCCGTGTGCGGAAGAAGACCTCGTTGGCCTGGATGACCACTTGCCCAAACTGCTGCGGTCCAGCCATGGGTTTTGTTCAGTCAAAAATGGCGCTCATTTGGCCTGGGCATCACAATCATGACGTGTCCCGCCCATTTTGGCGTAAACAAGAAACGTGCTCCCCCGCACGGGGGGGGCCCCCCCCCCCCCCCAAACGACA
>Ga0302233_10002389_pt1 | contig 11823 bp, 20 predicted proteins | sample II_Palsa_N3_1_FD_193516 | JGI IMG/M metagenome (GOLD analysis project Ga0302233, IMG submission 193516) | Peat permafrost microbial communities from Stordalen Mire near Abisko, Sweden - II_Palsa_N3_1 | ecosystem: Environmental > Terrestrial > Soil > Palsa > Peat permafrost | place: Sweden...
CGTCCAAGGGCAAGCTCTCGTTGGAAGTCGGATGCGGAATCAGCTTGCGCCACTTTTTGAATGCGCGATCAATGGCCTTTTTCACGTTGGGCAGGTAGTACGGCAGCGGGCTGAAAAAAAAAAAAATCTGCTGTTAAAAGGATTGCTTTCCTTATTTTATTATTGTTATTTTTTTTTTTTTACGTTTTGAAGACGATTGCGGCAGACAGGATGTAGAAGAAAAGGAGCATGTCGACCGTTTGCTCCTGTCGCTCAGCGGCAATCGCTTGCACTAGGGCGCGATTCTGGGCCAGTTGCTCGAGCAGCTCGGCCGAAATACCACGCGCGAGGAGGACACTGTAGGTAAAGTGTTTGAACACCACCAACAATAACAACCACGGCTGCCCTACCGAAGACACGACAGGTGGTCCAAAAGATGTTGCACATTGCGGATTGTCTTTTTGTAGAGGTCAATCTTGAGTGGGGCAACCAGCCGCGGTTCCAGCGTGGACGTATCGAGGAGTTTTTCAGAGTCGATGATCATGGACTGGATGACACCCTCAAACTGGCGGACGTCGGCCGAGATCGAGCCAAACTCCTCCATCGTCGAGTCTACATGTCCCTGCAGGACGCTGTACAGAATCGACAGGCGCTGCAGTATGCCCGAGATGGTCTTGCGCAGCTCGTGGCGAGCCAGGTAGGGCCACACGAGACGGCCGATCACGAGCGATGTTGTGACTGCAATGAAAATTCCAAAGGCACGGCGGGCAATGAGCTCCTGTAGTACATCGAACCACAATGTCAACGCAATGGTGGATACGCATCAGTATACCTGCACGGTCATGGTACTGTCAGGGCCCATGACGTACATGGCAAGGTACATGGCCGTGAGCGCGTTGATGGCCTGCGTGCCGACGAGGTTGAAGCGCGAGCCGAGGCGGAGAAACTGAAATACCGGGTTGTACAAGGCGATCAAGAAGAACGAGGCCACGGGGTTCCAGCCCACGACAGTCCACGCTGCCATGGTGAACGCACTGCCGATGGCCACGCCCGACATGCGCGCTAGACTCGCGTTGATGCTGCCTCCGAAAGTGGGCACAGAGATGTACACGAGCACGATCAGGGCCCAGTCGAGGCCCCACGCAGAGAAAAAGGACGACGAGCCCTCGGCAAACGATCCAATGGCAAGCATCGTCATCGCCGCCGAGACTTTGACGGCAAACTTGACCTGCATGCTGTTGGCCCAGGTGTACACGTCAGACAGCTTGAAGCGAAGCCTCTGAAGCCACGAGTTGGCCTTGATCCGATCGTCGTCCACGATCTTGACCAGGTTGTCTGGCTGGACGAGCGGGGAAATGTTGATGGCTAGCATTGTATGCCGTCAGGTCCCAAGAGTTTTTTTTTTTCAAAAAAAAAGAAGGAAAAAAAAAATGTCAAAACCTTCTTGGGCGAGCGATCGGAAGACTTCTTTGTAGGTCTTTTTGACGGTCTGAATCTCAATAACCTCGTCGACGAGGATAACCAGTTCCGTCACGAGTTCTCGGAAGGCAATCATCTTGAAATTGACCGCGCCCACGTCTTGGTCGTGGCCCATCGGCAGGACCATGTTTTTAATGTGGTCGTCAAACTCGTTCAACAGCGCTGTCAGACCATTGATCTGCTCTTGGCCTTCGTCCGTGATGTATCCCTTGTCGTACAGCACTGGTATCAAGTCTACAAAAGGTTTTTTTTTAGCCACAACGAGGAAGGGGAAAAAACAAAAAAAAAAAACCACAAACCAACAGCATAGATCCTGAACCGTTGCTGCAAATTGAGCAGTGTCGTTTTGAGCATTCTGTTGTACATCATGAGCATTTCGGTTTCTTTTCTTTTATTAAAATATTACTGGATGTGCTGATGGGAGACATCGCCAAGGGCGGCATTGAAAGAGATGGACGTTCCATGCTCCTCCATGGCGCTGGCCAATCGGACCATGTGCTGCAACGTCTCGTTGATGCGCGTGTGCTCATCATAGAACCAAAACACACTGCGGAACTCCCATTTGGCCTCTGCCTGCAAGTCCTTGAGCTTGCGCACGGCCGATCTTGCTTTGGAAGCGACAACTCGACTGAAAGTATTTGTTTTTAATTTTATTTTTTTTTAAAAAGAAAAAGAAAACTGAAACCATCTATCTTGCATACAGCTCTTCAAAGTCCATCTCGGGCGCGTCGCCGCCGTGCAATGCTCGCAGGATGGACAGATTGACGAGATCGCTGATGACAGACAGAGCGTGTTTCATCTACAACAACGATTGAGCAACACAAAAAACAGAGGGGAGAACGTAACCTGATCATCGAATTGCGCCGCAGCAGACGTCGGGAAAACTGTGACGCTCACAAAGGTGCAGATGAAGATCCCGGTGATCATGCCGAGGAGTGTTGTGAAAGTGTATGTCAGCGGACTATAGTTGTCTCCTGGCTCGAGAGAATTGGGGTTGGTGAGGATGATGCTGACGTAGGTGGTCACTGCCATGTTTGCGCCAGGCTGCCACGACACCTTGAGCGACTTGATGAAAATAAGGATGGCGCTAAACACAAACATAAAGATGAGAAGGACCACGTCGCTCGTGCCACTGACTTGGACCGTGACCTCGCCGAGTAAGCCACCCGTGAGTGTTCCGAGCACGAGCACCACACCCTGCACACGAAAAAAAAAAACCATTATCAAAAAAAAAATAAAATTTGAAATCAGACCAAAACTGCGTACGTTGCGGACATTGAGGCCAACCGTGCCCGATACCTTGGTCATCAGCAGGACGGACGGAACCGTGCCCACGGCGCTACCAAAGGCGTTACGTACGGGGTCGATCAGTACCAGGAGCGCACAGAGCAGGTACGCCAGCGTCTCCTTGATCGCATACTTGGCCTGGTCAGACGTGATCGTGTCTACGGCTTTTCGCTTCCACACCAGCCAGAGTCGGCGCCAACGTGAAGGCGCGTGATCACCGTACGAAAAAAAGTCGGTCAGCGAGCCAGCGTTGCTCCCCCCGGCCGCTCTGGTGAGGGGGTGCTCTTCCAGTGCCATGTCGTAGAACCCGTTCTCGTGCTGCTGTGCATTGGTTGTCGTGTTGATGCTGCTCCGGTCGTCATCGTCGTCGCGGTCGGCCGTACTCGGAGAAGACGCAGCTGGAGCGAGAGTAGAAGGGACGGCAAGCTGACCATGCGACCGCCCGGGCGACTGCGGTGGCTGCTGGTGAATGGGGCCGTGTCGTGGACTGCTTTGCGCCGACCACGGTGCGGGAGCAGATGGGGTCGCGACGGTCGGGCTTGGCGTGGCCTGAGGACCCACTGCTTCTGCTTCTGCTGCTGCTGCTGCGGCGGCGGCGGCGGCAGCGTCGGCGTTGTAAGGTTGCGGGAGCATTTGTTGCTGTTCACGGAGCTGCTGGACGGCATGTTCCAGAGCCAGGACGGCGACGTCATTCAGGCTCGAGCGAGTGCGCGGGGTCGTCGACGCCGACATGGCGCGCGTTGGAACAGGCAGGAGCTTTGGTGGACGACGACGCGTGCTTTCTGCAGGCACGCTGGACGGTGGGCCGCTGGCGCTGTACCTAGGCGTGCTCGGCGGCGGCGGCAAAAGCGGCGGCAGCATCGACTCCCCGCCAGCAATAGCAGGTGATGGCAGCGGCGTGAATTGTTGCTCTGGGTCACCCATCTCTTTCCGCACAATCATGAAAAAACTAGGAGAGCGTCGGTTACCGCCAAATCTTAGTCGACTGCGCCAGTGAAGAACTGAAGAAGGAAAGAAAGAAGAAAGAAAGAAATCGGATTAAAAATATGTGCCTGATGAGTTCAGTTTGTTGGAGCGATTGGACGGGGAAGGCGACAGAACGATCCAGTGAGACCACACAAAGAGAAGTCGATGAAACGATGTGGCGTGCGCCAGAGAGAGAGCGCGAGGGAGTGGAGTAATGAGTTGGGTCCGTCGATGAAGAAGGGGGCGTGTGAGTTCAGCAGGGAGCGAAGAGGACGGTGCACACGCGCAAACAGAGCGAGGCGGCCCTAACTTAGGACCCCCAAAAACCCGCAGCATAAAGCTTAGTCAAAAAACCTAAAAATTTTCAGTATCGACTAAGAAATATGAACGGAAAAACTAAAATAAACTAAGCAGGTACATGTGAGCGAGGCCAAGAGAAAAGGGGGAAGTCGAGCACGCGCCAGCAGCGTCCCAAGGAGAAACGAACTTTCTAGTTTGCATGTTGTGTGTGTGTGTGTCACGATGACGACGACAACGACGACGACGAGGAGGAAGAGGAACGAAGAAGAAGACGAAGAAGAAGGAGACAAAGACTTCGATGATCAGAGAGAGAGAGAGAGCGAAAGCGTAGATGATCGGTGAGGAAGAAAAAAAAAGATTGAAGGAAAAAACAATACAAGCGATCGCAAAGAGATGGAACCATTCTGTACTTCATGGACACGAAGCAAGTAGATACCCCCCTCCGCAACGGCTCGCAGAGTTTTTTTTTCCCTCGAGGAAAACCCCTTCAATTCTTTCTTCAAGTTTTAGAAGCAACAGCAACAGCAACAGCAACAGCATACCGAATGATGATGATGATGATGACAAAGACGAAGGCGAGCGAGGAGACGGGAGCAAAGGTAAAAAGAACGAGAACAGGAGACCGCTGGTGGAAGAATGTCTTCACCCAAAAAACTTGCACACATATGATGGATTATTTTTTAGAAAAAACAAAAAAAGCAAAAACAAAAAAAACGTTGGATGGAGCATGTAAAAGGCAAAGATGAGAATATGGTACAGGAACATGGCGAAAGAACAAAGTCAAAGGGACAGGAAAACAACCAAAAAAAAAAAAAAGAAAAGAAAAAGATCCCTTCAACATTCCGTCCCCCGTCATTGCTCGTGCTCAAAGTGCTTGGGGTCCTTGCGCTGGAGACGAGCATGCTCCGTGTGGGCCCAGTAGAAGACTCCGTAGCCGGTGAGGAGGCCAGGCAGGAAGTTGAAGAGCTCGCTGGTCGTTCGGCGGTAGACATTGTAGATGCCTTTTTGGGTCCTTTTCGTTTGAAAAAAAAAACCCCACTAAAACAGCAGGAAAAAACGTACCCTTTGAAAGAGCGCCTGCAAAGACCTTCTGCTCCATGGGGGAAATGGCGTAGGTCACAATGCCCTTGACCTTTGGCCCAAGCGAACCCCACTCGCCGATGTACCGCAGACCAGCACCACCGCCCATTTTCAGGTGAAAAAAAAATTGCAAGTACGCTCCCTAATTTTTCTGACGTAAGTTCCGTTGGTTCCTCGCATGTGGCCGCGCGGTGCAGTGCTGTGCAGTGCTTGCTGTCCTCCTTCTGTTGTGTGGGCTTTTGTTTCTTTTAGTTTTGTTCATGTCGGTTTCCTCGTCTTTTGAACAACGCGATTTCTCAGCTGAAGCTTTTTTTATCTTTCTCGGTCTGTTTTTTTCTCTCGTTCATGGGGATTCGCACTTACAAGTGCTCTTATTTCTCCGTCAGGACAAGAACACGAATAAAGAATGGCTGGACCGCTCGGCGACCCTCTCCTGCTCTGGAGTTCCGTTGATTTTCAAGACTACTTGCCCCAGCCAACTCCGCAACAGCAGCAACAACAGTTTTTGCAGCAGGCCCTGCACCAGCAGCAGCAGCAGCAGCAGCAGCAGCAGCAGCAGCGACAGACACAGGTTAACCCTCAGTTGGCCCTGGACGATGGTGTGTTTTTTTTTTCCGTCTCTCTTAGGCACAAAAATATCAAATCTTCCCCCTGTTTTTCTTTTTTTTTTTTTTTTCTCTCCCGGGCGACAGGTGGAAACTCAACCCCAGGTGCTGAGTTTGCAGACTTTCTTTTGGACGAGGGCGACGACGTCAAGGTAAGAACCCCGTTTTCTGTATTTAAAAAATAAATACGCTGCAAAAAGTCGGAACAATCACTTGACGCATCAGCGCGGTTGGGGGGCAAACGACGAGCGGAAGAGGTATGCTCTCTGTATCGTCGGGTGGTCTTCTCTCTTCCTCTCTCCGTCTGTCTCTTTTTACAGAAAGCGATAGAGGGAGGGAAAAAAAAAACATGATGACGAAATGCGTAATTTTTAGACTCCTTGGTGGATCCTCTCTGTTTTTCAGTTTGGAACTGACAAAAACTACGTGTATTTTTGCCCCTGACCACTGTCCCCTTGCACACACTCTCTCTCTCTACTTTTTGGAAACCGGAAAAATTTTGCTTCTTCAACTGACTTGGATTATTAGGTTTACGAGGACGATGCAGACCAGGAGGAGAAACGTCGCAGGAATTCTGCTGCTAGCGCCCGTTTCCGCCTGAAGAAGAAGATGAAGGAACAAAAGCTTGAGACGCTGACCAAGATCATGTCTGACAAGGTATGCTACCCTCTTGGTTTCTTTCTAATAAAATAAAAAAAAAAAAAAAAGACGACCCTCTTGCAAAAACGAGTACGCGTGCTCGAGTCAGAGGTCAAGTACCTGCGAGACCTATTGACGATGCGACGGGACCGTGAAAGCGAGGCGCACGTGGAGACTCTCGCCGACCAGGCTGCTGCCGAGAACGAGACCCTGTATGCCCTCGAGCCTGAGATTCCCGCCGATTTTGACAACTTGTCTTCGTATCAGTAGCGCTTATTAGTCTGATCAGTAGCAGTGTCGCATGCACATCAGTTGTGAATTTTTTTTTTCTTTCTCAGTCGCGATAAATTTTAATTTTTCGCGACGAAGACATGACGACCCGGAGCGAGTGGCTGGCGTGGGACAGGGACCCAGTGACAAGGGCGCAAGTGCAGCAACTCGTGGACGCACAAGAGTGGGATACGCTGGAGAAAAGGATGACCCCGCGGATCGCGTTTGGCACTGCAGGGCTGCGTGCCTCGATGGGCGCAGGCTTTGCTCACATGAACAAGCTCGTCGTCATCCAGACCACGCAGGGCCTGGCCGCGCACCTGCTAGCGACCGACGCTGATGTCAAGCGCAAGGGCGTTGTTGTGGGCCACGACCATCGACACCAATCGGATGCGTTTGCGCGCCTGACGGCCGCGGTGTTTGTTACGGCGGGCATTCGAGTGCACTTTTTCAAGGGCATTTGCGCAACGCCGCTCGTACCCTTTGCCGTCACGTCGCGTGGCGCCGCCGCTGGCATCATGATCACCGCGTCGCACAACCCCAAGAACGACAACGGATACAAGCTCTACGGCGGCAACGGGGCGCAAATCATCCCGCCCACGGACGGCTTCGTGGCTGCTGCAATCCTGCAAAACCTCGAGCCTACGACTTGGGACGAGACTATTGTGGACCAGCCCGACCACCCTCTCGTAACCATTGTCGACGGGACCGTCCTGGAGACCTACCTCGCCAACATGCGGGCAAACTTGCGGTTTACGATCGCCGACGCAGCGGCTGCGAACGTTCCCCTGCCCAAGATTGTCTACACGGCGATGCACGGAGTCGGCCACCGGTTTGTTGAGCGAGCATTCGCGACTTTCGGCCTGCCCCTTCCCGATCCCGTCACGCAGCAGTGCCAACCCGATCCCGAATTTCCAACCGTCCAATTTCCCAACCCGTACATAAGACGCTGCACCTTTTTTCTGAGCGCGCCCTTCTAACAAAGGTGTAATTCTCTGTAGGGAGGAAGGAAAGGGCGCCCTCAAGCTCGCAATCGACAGAGCCAACGAGACTGGCGCGGCCGTGATCCTCGCAAACGACCCCGACGCTGATCGGCTCGCGGTGGCCGAGCGCAGCGCCGACGGCACATGGCGCATCTTTAATGGCAACGAGACGGGCGCCCTCTTTGGCTGGTTTTTGCTGCAACAAAAGAGCATCTCTGGAGCGCATCCGTCTGCCGCCATTCTCGCGTCTGCTGTCTCGTCCAAGATGCTCGGCGCACTGTGCGCCGCCAACGATCCACCGGTCCGATTTGTCGAGACGCTCACGGGATTCAAGTGGCTTGGAAACACGGCCATCGCCCTGGAGTCGGAGGGACACCCCGTTTTGTTTGCATTTGAGGAGGCCATCGGTACGGCGGCCACAGCAAAAAGAAAAGAAAAAAAAAATTTATTTAAATTCAAAATGATTTTCGGGCAGGGTTCATGACCGAGCCTTCGATCAAGGACAAGGATGGGATCAGCGCGTCTATCACGATGACCTACATTGTCCATCACGTGTACGCACAAGGCGGGACTCTTGGCAGTACACTCGACAACCTCTATGCGAAATTTGGGTACTTTGCGAGCAACAATTCGTACTTTGTCAGCCCCAGCCCCGCGACGACCGCTGCCATCTTTGATCGCATACGCGCCCCCGCCTACCCGGTGCGATGCGGCTCCTATAGTATCAAGAGCGTCCGCGATGTCACCCGCGGGTTTGACAGCGAGCACGGCGTGTCCACCCTACCCGTTGACGCCAGCAGCAATTTCATAGCATTTGCTTTTGAAAACGGTGTCACGATCTGCCTACGAGCATCGGGTACAGAGCCAAAGATCAAGTACTATGCCGAGCTCAAAGGGGACTTTACAAGGCGCGATCAAGTCGAGGCTCAGCTCCAGCTCGTGGTCGATGCCTTTGTGGACGCCCTCCTTGAGCCCTATCGAAATCAATTGGTCCCTCGCACCGGATGAATTTTCCTTTTTTTCTTTACTCTTTTCAGACTGAAACAAAAACAAAAACAAAAACAAAATGTCAAGAAACAACACAGAACCAAAAAAAAAAAAAAATAAAAAAATTGTCTAGCGCGCGTTCAGGGCGACGAGCTGGCGATAGTCGATGCCCATAGCCAACAAAAGGGCAGCGACAGGCTGCGGCGGCTCGGCGCCCGCGTGCAAACTTTGCATGACCTTGTCCCTGATCTCGCTCAAGAGGTCGTAGCGTTGTTGCTGGTTGGCATGCAGAGTCAGGAAGGCGAGGAGAAGCCAGCTGTCTTCAACCGCGGTGCTTTGGTTTAGGACCGCAGCAAAGTAGCCCTTGAGCAAAGCGAAAAACAGACCAAAGAGACGAGTCCTTTGCAATAAGAATGTGTGAATAAAGAATTTAAAAATAAAAACATAATTTGTACCACTCGGCCAGATTCTGCTCGTTGACAGCATCGGGCTGCTGCTTGAGCACCTCGGCGCGCATCAGGAGCGGGTTAAGGAGAGAGAGACCAATCTTGGAGATGACAACCTTGAAAAGCGTAAAGAGCGACCAATTGTTGAGCATTCCACCCATGAACTCGACGACCTCGTCAAACGTGAACTCGTTGACGATGGCAACGATGGGGGTTGAAACAGCGTTGACAAAGACTTCGATCTGAAACAAAAAAACAAAAAAAAAAACAATTTCTTCTTTAGAAAAAAAGGAAAAAAAAAAAAAAGCAAAGGCACAAGCGACTTACCTCGTCTGCTGCGGTGGGACCACCGATCGTCAGCAGATCCCAGCTCTTGCCAAAGAGAATGGCGGCTTGAACTTGTTCTTGATGCGGGAGGACGGCGAGCGCACGCTTAATGAGGCGTTGGCCTTTCTGGACCTTTAGGAAACGTGCAATGTTTTCGCGAGCATAGCGATCGGTGAAGGCCGGCTCGGGGGCATCCTTTGTTGCGGGCCAGGTGAGAAGTAGGCCGCGTACAATATTTTGGTGGAGCTTTGGACGAGGAGCAAGGTTGCGAAACTTCATCTTTGGCTGCTGGTCGTCGCCCTCATTGCGTTGCTGCGGAGGCGTCGCGGCCTCGCGTCGGTCCTTCTCCGCCGCACGACGGTCCTTCTCGGTCCAGTCCTCGAGGTCGATGATGGCCTGGGACACATTTTCAATGCTCCACAAGACGAGATGATACACATCGCGTGGGGACTTGGCGGCAGCCGAGTTTTGTTGCTGCTGCACAGGCGTTGCCATTTTTGCAGGCGAGACAGGCGCGACGGTTCCCGATGGAGTCGTGCCTGGACTGTCCGAGAGGATTTTCATAAGGATCTTTGGACGAGACGCCACCGACTTTGGGATCACTCCTAGGGCACCCTCAATGCTGACTGTTGTGGTGTTGGAATTTTCACGCAGACGATTACGCTGTTGCTGTTGGAGGGCGCGAGGGAGGAGAGTTGAAGAGTGCGCAGCTGGCAGAGCCGTTCCAGAGCCCAGGGTTCGGTTGCGATATGCCTTGAGATTGTCGAACGCATCAGTCAAACATGGCGGGACAAGGGTTACCAGGTAGTAAAAATCGTCAAAGTAGCCATCTTCAATTCGCATCTGGCTAAATTGGATGCGGCAGATAAGGTTGCGCTCGTACGCCGTCATTATGCGATCGTAGCGCTTGAGGCGCAACAGCTCGGAATGCTGCTGTTGCATCTATTTAAAAATTCGAGTTGAGCCTTCTCTTCCTCTTCCAATAGGAGAGGTCCTCAAACCATGTAGGCAACATGGGCTTGCTCCATATGCAACTGGTAGTAGGCGGCCATGTCAGGAGGAGGAGGCAGCATGCCTTGGGGATCTTTTAGAAAATGGGGGGCGGGTAAGAGAGAGAGAGAAAAAAAAACAACTACTACTGCACGAGCAATACATCCAGGTGGCGGAGGACGGCCAAACCCCGGACCGGGGGGACCAAGGAGACCTGGGCCGAATGCATTTGGACCAGGGCCTGCAGGCATCGGTAGGGGCCGCTGATGTTGCTGCTGGAGGTGCTGTTGTGGTTGCGCGAGCAACTGGGCCTCGAGCTCTGCCAGCGTCATTGCTTGCGGCATTTGCAGGGACGACGGGCCAGGGCCCACTGCACCCGAGGTCGGCGTCAGAATGTGATCGCGTTGCGGCGGTTGCGCAGGGCGGTCGGTCAGCGAAACTTTTCCCCACATAGACTCGAGGCCAGTCAGCGGCTGCTGCTGCTGCTGCTGCTGCTGCTGCTGTTGGTTCACGAGGCGCGAGTTGGCGGCTTCAAAGTCAAAGTCCTTGCCTGGGTGGGTGAAAGGAAGGTACGTCGTTCATTCGTGGTGGACGCTTCTGTTACACATACCAGCGGGCTCCGTCGTGCCAAACGTCTCATCGTTGAGATCGTCCAGGTCAATGGCCTCTTCGCGTGGGGGGTCGCTCGAGAGCCCACCGTCGTCCGTGGGGACAGACGGGTCAAACCCAAAGAAGCCGTCCTCGTCCATGGTCGTCGAAACTGCCAGTTTTTCTTTCACTGGTCTGACGGAGTCGTGGTTTTGCCAACCGTGGAACGTCCTTAGTATGTCCAGCCCGCTGTCGACGACGACGCCCGCAACCGACTCTGTGTATGTGCCGGTGTGTGGGGGGGAACTATGGCATACTGGTTACTTAGTCGACTCGCTTCGTACACAGGGTGCAACTGTCAGAGCAGCAGCCAAACACCCTGCTGATGACACCCCCGCCGACCGCGAGCGGCAGCTTGGCGGGTGTCCTGACGCGCCGTGATAGCACCCCGTCGTCGCCGTCTTCTGGTGGGATAGGTCCGTTGCGTTGGTCTGTCCCTCGCGTTCGCAGCTCGCGCAACATCAAACCGTACGCTATGCAGGTCGGCGGGCACGTCCCCATCGCCAAGCTCGACGCAAGGTACCAGTTCACTGCTGCGGCAAAGGGACGTACTCAACTCTTTTTCAAGGACGATATTAAAACCGCTTAACGTGACTGAGCGACGCTTTTACGAGGAGCTCGCGAGGCACGCCAAGCTTGCTCCCTTTACACCATCCTACCTGGGTGTCGTAACCGTTGTCCAGGTTTGTTTGTTCCTAGCGGAGGGGAGCCCAACCACTAATCCTACGGGGGGGGGGGGGGGGGGGGGGGGGGGGGGGGGGGGGGGGGGGGGGGGGGGGGGGGGGGGGGGGGGGGGGGGGGGGGGGGGGGGGGGGGGGGGGGGGGGGGGGGGGGGGG
>Ga0302233_10002390_pt1 | contig 11822 bp, 10 predicted proteins | sample II_Palsa_N3_1_FD_193516 | JGI IMG/M metagenome (GOLD analysis project Ga0302233, IMG submission 193516) | Peat permafrost microbial communities from Stordalen Mire near Abisko, Sweden - II_Palsa_N3_1 | ecosystem: Environmental > Terrestrial > Soil > Palsa > Peat permafrost | place: Sweden...
GCCAGCCAGCAACTGATAGCCAATAAAAACAAGGCATGCTCTTGGGGAAATAGCGCAACCAGCGTTAGCGAGACTAATGAACCGATAATCGTACCGCCGATCCGATAAAAGCTTTTGGCCAGCACGGCGCCGCTATGCGGCTGCATCACGATAAATACCGTCAGCATGGCAGTGCGCGGTTGCGGCAATTCAAGTCGCATCGCCAGCCAGAGCACCAGGAGGGCCGCGCTTAAGGTCTTGAACACATGTAGCCAACCGGGGCCGGCTGTGACCGTCCAATCGGCGGCGGCCGCGCGCCAGTCGGCAAGCCAGCCGCCCGGCGTAGTCGAGGCGGGATTCATCGCGCTGACTCTGACGGGTTGGCGGCGGGAGCGGTATTCGCCGCAGTGCCGGCCATATTGTCCAGCACTCCACCGCCCAGCGCCGCCATCAAGCCCGCGTAAGCATCGAGGCGCCGCGCCGTGATGCGTTGCTGATTCTGTTGTTCCATTAACAGACGTGCTTGCGCATTCAAGACGTTCAGATAATCGGTCAGCCCGCGGCGAAAGCCTTCGCTGGCCAGTGCATCGCTTTGACGCGCGGTTGTCAGCGACTGTTCGACCTGGATTTGCTGACGGTCGAGAGACTTCAATGTGACCAATTGATCGGCGATTTGCTTGAGTGCACCGAGCACCGTCTGGTTGTAGCGTTCCACATCGATGTCATAGTCGGCTGCTGCCGCACCCAGTTGCGCACGTAGTCGACCGCCGTCGAAGATCGGCAGGGAGAGTGCGGGGCCAGCCGAATAACTCAAGTTATTGTGCCCGAGGAAAGTCAGAAACCCACCGCCCACCGGGCCGCCGGCTGCCGCGAACCCGCCCGCCATCACCGACAGATTGATATTCGGGTAAAACGCTGCTTTGGCGGCTGCAATACCTTTGGAGTCAGCCTCGATCAGCCAGCGTTGTGCCACCACGTCGGGACGATGTCCGATCAAATCCAGCGGCAGATTGGCCGGCAGGCCGAGCTGGGGGGCCGCGCTCAGTGCCGGGCGCTGCAAATTGTCGCCGGCGCCAGGGCCTTGGCCGATCAAGGCGGCGAGCTGATTACGTTGCAAACCCAATTGCTCATCCAGCACTTCGATTTGACGCTGAGTTTCGGGTAGCGGCGTTTGTGCCTGGCTGACTTCCAGCTGGGTGCCGATGCCGCCTTTTAAGCGGGCATTGGCGAAATCGAGGATGCGTTGCTGTTCGGCAAGAATCCGAACCAGGTTGTCGCGCAAAGCGTATTGCAGCGAGAAGCCAATATAGGCACGCACCACATTGCTCTCCAGATCGAGTTGCGCGGCGCGTGCGTCGACTGCTGCGGCCTGGGCTTGGTCCAGGCTACGCTTCGCCAGGCTGCGGTTTTTGCCCCACAGATCCAGGTCATAAGACAATCCCAGCGTGACGGTATTGTTCCAGGTATCGGCATTACCCAGCACGCCCGGTCCATAGAAATAATTGTCGGGCCAATGCTCGCGGGCCACGGAGGCATCCAGTTTCAGCTGCGGCGAGAGCGCGGCTCCGGTGCCGGCGGCCATGGCGCCGGCCAAGCGGACCCGCGCGGCGGCCACCGCCATCGATGGGTTATCGGCCAAGGCCTGGATCATCAACTGATCCAGTTGCGGGTCGTGCAGGGCGCGCCACCATTGACTGTCCGGCCAGGCGGCAGCGTGTGCCGCAGCTTTGATGGCGGCGCCCGTATCCAGGGTGTTCGCGGCACGCGGCTGGTCCATCGGGGCGATGCCGTGCGTACTTGCACATCCTGCGATTGTTAAATAGATCGCAAGGAATAAGGCCATTCGCATTCTTTCGCACACCTTGGAAACCACGTTAATTCCTTTGCGAGCAATTGTTTAAAGGGCTCGATTCTAGGGCTTGCCCCAGTGTTCTGTAAGACGGAAAGAAACAAAGGTTTATTACAAGGCGCGCAACAATATTGCGCGATTTTTGCGTAACAATACGCCACTTACCCGTTTGCTTAAAGAGTCGTTCCATGGATACGCTACAAAACATGCGTGTCTTTATGCGCGTTATTGAGGATGGCAGTTTTACCGCCGCCGCCCGATTTCTAAATACCACGACGCCTCATGTGTCGCGCGCCATATCGGATCTCGAATCCCACTTGCGGACGCGTCTGCTGAATCGCACCACGCGCCGTCTTGCTTTGACCGAGGCGGGCGAGCGCTATTTGCAGCGCTGCGAACAAATTCTGGCTTTTGTCGATGAAGCAGAGGCCGAGGCTGGCGACGCACAGGCGCGGCCCGCCGGAACCCTGCATGCGCATGCGATGACCAGTGTCGGCCAGCGCTATGTGATTCCCGCCATATCGAGTTATCAGCAGGAATTCCCCGAGGTGAAAGTCGCCTTGACCTTGGCGCAGCGCATTCCCGATATTTTCGACGAAGGCTACGATGTGTCGTTGGTGATGGCGACCGACCTACCCGATTCCGGCTTGATTGCTCAATACCTGGGTACCACGCAGAGTATCTTGTGCGCCTCGCGCGATTATCTGGATCGTTATGGCGTGCCGCGCTTGCCCCGCGATTTGGAGCAACACAATTGCCTGCAATTGATCACCTCGATCTTTCCCGCGGACAAGTGGTCCTTTCATGGACCGGCCGGCGATGAGGTCGTGCCGGTCGCCGGGTCGTTCCAGGTGAATGTCGCGGAATCGATGGTGGTGGCAGTGCGCGAGGGTATGGGCATTGGCTCGGTACCGGTCTTTTCCGCGATCGATAGCTTGCGGCACGGCGACTTTGTGCGTGTCATGCCGCAATACGATCTGCAGCATATGAAGCTCTATGCTCTCTATGCTTCACGTCAATATCTCGATGCCAAAATCAAGACCTGGGTCGAGTCTTTACGCCGTTTAATCCCTCTGTATCTGGCCGCCGATGCGGCCGCCTTGGCGGAATGTGGCGGCGTCACGAGCGTGTAGCCGAAGGCGTTTGCCGGAGGGGCGCGATAAGTTAATGTGATGCCGCGAGACGTTACTTGTGGGGCAACCGTCCCCGAAGGCCACTCGTCGCGCAATGCCCCGCGTATTTATTTTCTTTTTTTTCACTCACGGCTGTAAGGTGTGCAGATCTGTCACGACCAAGCTATATCTTGTGTACAGGAAACATGCCATGCCCGTCTCCCGTTTCGTTCGCCTTTGCCATGCCCGCCGCTTTGGACTGATGTGTGCCGCGCTGTTGGCTGTGGTCGCGCTGGCGCTGACCGACGCGCCATCAGTTTGGGCTGCGGCGCAGTGCTCGGGTGTCAGCGCCGCGCAGCGTCAGGCTCTGGTCGAACTCTATACCTCGGAAGGTTGTAATAGCTGCCCGCCGGCTGAAGACTGGTTGAGCCGGATCGGCGTCGCCACGCCGGGAATCGTGCCGCTGGCACTGCATGTCAACTACTGGGACGGTCTGGGCTGGCGCGACCGCTTTGCCCAAGCGGGCTTCACCGACCGCCAGCAGGCTTTGAGCGAACGCGCCGGCAGTCATATCGTGTACACGCCTGAAATTGCGCTGGCCGGCTTTGAGTTACGCGATTGGCATAGCGCGCGGGATTTCAGTGCGGCCTTAAGCCGGGTCAACGCGCAAGCGAGCGGCGCCGATATCCGCATCGATCTGAGCGGGACGCGCGCCCAAACAGTCTTGGATGCTCATTTTACGCAGCGCCCGGGCGGATCGAATCAAGCCGCGCAAGCGTATGTCGCGGTCTATGAAAACCATTTGTTGAGCCGCATTGGAGCGGGCGAGAACGGCGGTGCAACGTTGCATCACGAATTTGTGGTGCGCCAGTGGATCGGCCCTATACCTTTGGTAAAGGGGCTGGCACAAATTAAGCAAACGCTTAATTTGACGCCCGATAACGCTACGACCGAGCCCGGCCGATTAGGTGTTGCGGCCTTTGTGCAAGCCGCCGACGGTGAGGTATTGCAGGCCATGGCAATGCCCACTTGCGATTAGTCAGCGTGCATCATAGAGTGCAAGCACCGGCTTGGCCAGCCGCAGTCAAGCAAAATGGCCGCGACGTATCGCCACGTAAGTAGCAAAACAAAAGCATGAACTACAAGGGGGGACGTATGACAAATGAGACTGAAGGGGCGGAGCGGGTCGAGGTGGCGGCAAGAGCGCCAACTAAACCACCTCTGATCAATCCGATCTGGGTTCGGGTAACACACTGGTGCACCGCCTTAGCTGTGATTCTGATGGTGTTATCGGGGTGGCGCATCTATGACGCATCGCCGGTATTTCCCGGCCTGACAATACCCGCCCAATGGACCTTGGGCGGTTGGTTGGGGGGCGCCTTGCAATGGCATTTCGCGGCGATGTGGCTATTATTCGCGAGCTTCCTGGTTTATTTGCTGCTGAATATTTTCACCGGCCGTTTCTTTCGAAAATTTTTCCCGGTGTCGCCACGTGCGGTCATCGAAGATTTATACAAAGCGCTGACCGGGCGCTTGGGGCACGAAGATCTAAGTCATTTCAACGCGGTGCAGAAGCTAGCCTACCTGTCCGCGATTATCGCCCTGATCGTACTTGTGGCGTCGGGCCTGGCGATTTGGAAGTCGGTGCAATTCCCCTTGTTGCGCGAACTGATGGGCGGCTACGACAACGCTCGCATCGTGCATTTTTGCGCGATGGCTTTTATTGTTCTGTTTTTTCTGGTTCATGTCGCAATGGTGGCTCTGGTGCCACGCTCATTACTCACTATGCTGCGCGGTCGCTAGGAGACCAGTATGACCATTCCAAAAAAATCTTCACGCTTGATCGTGCCGTCGCTGGATCGCGCCTTGATCTTGAAAGACGCGGAAAAAGAGCTCAAGGCTCCGGCGCGGCGCTTGTTTGCCAAACGAGCCTTGACCCTGGGCGGTTTATCCATGCTGACCGGCTGTCAATTGACCGATGACAAATCGGTGTCGACCTTTCTGAGCGCAGTGTCGCGGTTTAACGATCAGGTGCAGGGCATGCTGTTCGACCCAAATAGGTTGGCGCCCGAATACTCGGAAGCGATGTTGACCAAGCCGTTTCCGTTTAATGCTTTTTACGAAATCGACAGCGTCCCGGTGGTGGATGGCAGCAATTACAAATTGGCAATCAGCGGCTTGGTGCAGGATAAGCACGCCTGGAGTTTGCCGGAACTCTACGCTTTGCCGCAAACCAGCCAGATCACCCGGCATATCTGTGTCGAAGGCTGGAGCGCTATCGGCCACTGGGGCGGTACGCGTTTCAGCGATTTTCTACGGCGTATCGGTGCCGATACGACCGCCAAATATATCGGTTTCAAGTGTGCCGACGATTATTACGAAAGCATCGATATGGCGACCGCGCTACATCCGCAGACGCTGTTGGCGTTTTCCTATGACGGCGAAATCTTGCCACCCAAGTACGGCTATCCCATGAAGTTAAGGATGCCGACCAAGCTGGGATATAAAAATCCCAAGCATATTACCGAGATGTTTGTGACGAATACCTACCCCGGTGGGTATTGGGTGGATCAAGGGTATAACTGGTTTGGCGGTTCCTGATGAGGAGGTCTCGGCTTGGGTCAGGACGGAATCGTCAAAACTTGACCGACGGCAATCGAATTCGGATTGTCGATATTATTCGCCGTGCTCAATTGCGCCACGCTGACACCAAACCGAGCGGCGATGGCGCTTAAGGTGTCGCCTGCTTGCACCGTGTATAGCGTCTGACTGGGAGCGGCCGGAATCGGGGCGGGGGCGGTTTGCAAAAATGTGAGCAAATCGTCCGCGCTGCCGGCGTATGCGTCCAGATCGACATTGCCTGTCACGCCTGCTACCGAGCCGTTTTGCGAGTATTGCCAGAAGGTCCAGGCGGTCCAGCCGTTGGGCAGAGTGGGCGTGGTGACGCCATATTCGGCAACCCAGAGTGGATAAGCACCGAATTGGTCATTCATATATTCATTCCAAAACGACGGCCCAGTGTAAATACTCGGTCTGCGCCCCAATTTTTGCTCAACGGTACTCAGCCAGGTTTGAACGTTTTCGACCAGGCTGGCGCTACCATAGGCACCATTATAAGTTTCGATATCCAGTACCGGGGGTAAATCAGTCGCTCCCAGGCTGCCAACGGTATTCACAAAATTTTGTGCCTGTAATATCGGATCGTCTTGTGTTTCATAGAAGTGATATGCGCCACGAATAATTCCCGCTGTTTTCATGCCTTGCCAATTATTGGCAAATTGATCGTCGACATAGCTTGCGCCATCGCTTGCCTTGGCCAATGCGAAGGAGATGCCCGCCGCTTTAACCCCGCTCCAACCGACGCTGCCTTGGTAGTGAGAAACATCGATTCCCTGGGTTTGATTTGATGAGGGCATGGCGAACTCCTATTGGGTAATTCAATGAATCAATATTTCAAGGCGAATCTCTGCCGGCAGGAAAATAGAGTGTGACGAATTGGTGAAAATATGATGCGGGGCGTAATAAATAATCCGATGCAAGTCTGGATAATATTAGACGAATAACCCTTCTTTAAGGAGATATATTTTTTATCAGGGCTATAAATAATTAGAGGTTCTGACAGAATGTCTTGCTGAGATTTATGCAATTAAATCAGTCGTACAGCAAGGTGCGCGGTTTGACGCAGCGGCCAAGCGAGATAGCTGGAGTCCGGAAAATATTCGCGCATCTCCAGCCCGCCCAATTTCATCGGTGGTGACCTGCGCAAGATATAAGGCTGAATACGGTGTGCCGCCGCGGCTACTTACTTCGCTTCAGTGTCGTCCGGAGCTGGGCTGGTCAAAGTTGCCAGGCCGGTCGTCACGGGCATAAAAATCGATGCTCTGAGAAACCAGGACAACACGGCTTCGGCGGTTTTGTTGCAAATTCGTTGCGGGTCGCAGCGATGCGCGAAGCTGACGCCTTCGCACAGTGCCAGTAAGCCAATGGCAATCTCGTCGGGCGGGGCGGCGGGTATGGTGTTGGTCAAGTCGGAGAAAATTTTGACGAATCCGGCAATTTGATTATGCCTTTCCGTCAGGAAAGTGCTGAGTTTGGCGCGGAATTTAGCGTCGCGGATGGCCACCATCTTGGCTTCTATCCATAGCAAGCTGCACATATCGTCGCGATAGAGCGTGCTGTAATAAGCAACGATTTTTTCTTCGAGCTCAACTTTATCCGGAGTGTTTTCCAGGATGTGCTGAAATTCCAGGTCGATTTCACCGCATTCCCGCCGCATCAACTCAAAGAATAGTTCGGTTTTACCGTCGAAATTCGAGTAGAAGGCGCCGCGTGTGTAACCGGCTGCTGTGGCAATCTCTTCCACGCTGGCAGAGGCGAAGCCTTTTTTTGTGAAAACGGCGTGCGCCGCCGTTAATAGGCGGTCACGGGTTTGTTCGCGGCTTTGTTCGCGATTCAGGCGCTGGCGTGTCATAGGGAAATTTTAGCACCTCTGTACTCAAATACAATGTTGTATCTGAATACAACTGTGTATTAGAATACGCAATAATTTGAGAGGTACGTCGTGTCGAGGTACGGGGTTCGGATCGGTATTGAGCGGTCCGGGCATCACATTTCCAGATGGGGGCGTCGTGAAGACCGCTGAATATCATTGCAGTATCCATACATCGGCCTCAGGTCGTCCAATCGATTATTTGAGCACAGCTACCTATCGGGGACGCCTGGCGCGCACCGCGCTGGCAATCTGTCTGGTTGCGGGGCTTGCTGCTTGTCATAAAGCCGAACCTGTGGCCGATGCGCCGCGCGATGTCGTGGTGCTGCCGGTCCAGGCGAATACCCATGGTGCGGCGCTGAGTCTGCCCGCCGAAGTACAAGCCCGTTTTGTGACTCCGATGTCATTCCGGGTGGCGGGGCAGGTGCTTGAGCGGCGTGTGCATCTGGGCGATAACGTCCATAAAGGCGAGATCGTGGCCCGGCTCGACCCGGCCGATGCTGAGCGCAATGCCGCCAGCGCTCAGGCAGACCTGGCATCGGCGCATCAGCGTTTGGATAGTGCCGAGAAGCAATTGCAGCGCGATACCGTACAGGCGCACGAAAATTTAATCAGCACTTTGCAGCTGGAACAAACTCAGGATGCCTATGCAGCTGCCTTGTCGCAAGCCAAGGACGCCCAGCAGCGCGCAGGGCTTGCGGCAAATCAACTGGGCTATACCCAATTGCTGGCCGAACACGATGGCGTGATTAGCGCAGAACAAGCCAATACCGGGGAAGTGCTGGCGGCAGGCCAAGCGGTATTCTCGCTGGCATGGTCGGGGGCCACCGATGTGACCACCGATGTCGCCGAAAACCAAATCGCCTCGATCCATCTCGGTGCACCCGCCACCATCGAGCTCGCGGCACTGCCTGGGCGTGTACTGCATGGCACGGTGCGCGAGGTCAGCCCCGCGGCCGATCCGCAGAGTCGTACTTTTCACGTGAAAGTGACGCTGGACACGCAAGATCCCGCGTTGCGACTGGGCATGACCGGCGCAGTTTCAATTGCTGTCGCGAATCCTGCTGCCGGCGCGACAAACCATGCCGCAAGTCTGACGATCCCGGCGACCGCCTTGTTTCATCAGGGTAATCAGCCTGCAGTCTGGGTGGTGCGGCCGGCCGATGCGCGTCTGGAATTGCGGCCGGTGACGGTGAGCGAGTACGGCGAGCGTAGTGTCACGTTGGCGGGCGGTGTTGCCGCCGGTGAAAATATTGTTGTACAGGGTGTGCATACTTTGACGGTCGGCGAGACGGTCAAGGCCATCGCTCCCTTGCATGCCGAGGACTTTGCGTTATGAGAGGCCAAGGTCGTTTTAATTTGTCGTCCTGGACCTTGCAGCACCAGGCGCTGGTAACTTTTGTTTTGGTGCTGGTGACCTTGCTGGGCATGGGTTCTTATACGCGTTTGTCGCAATCGGAAGATCCGCCTTTTACCTTCAAGGTGATGGTGATCCAGACTTACTGGCCGGGCGCGACCGCGCGTCAGGTTCAGGAAGAAGTGACCGACCGGATTGCCCGCAAGCTGCAGGAAACCCCGGATGTCGATTTTCTGCGCAGTTACTCGCGTCCCGGTGAGTCCCAGCTATTTTTCACAATCAAGGATACGGCGCCCGGAGCTGAAGTGCCGAAAACCTGGTATCAGGTGCGCAAGAAAGTCGGCGATATCACGGCGACTTTACCCAGTGGTGTGCAAGGTCCGTTTTTCAATGACGAGTTTGGTGACGTCTACACCAATATTTACTAGCTGGAAGGTGACGGATTTTCACCGGCACAGTTGCATGATTACGCCGATCAACTTCGCGGCGAATTACTGCGCGTGCCAGGCGTAGCCAAAGTCGATTATTTCGGCGACCAGAATCAGCATATCTACATCGATATTTCCAATGCGCAACTGGCGCATCTCGGCATCAGCCCGCAGCAACTCGGCGATGCGATCAATGGTCAGAATGCCGTGGCACCGGGGGGACTGGTTACGACTGCGAGCGACCGGGTATTTATCCGGCCGAGCGGACAGTACACCGATTTGAAGGCGCTGGGCGAGACGCTAATACATATCAATAATCGCACCTTTAAATTGGGCGATATTGCAAAAATCTCTCGCGGCTACGACGAACCTCAAGCGCAGCAAATGCGCGCCGACGGCAAGCCGGTGCTGGGCATCGGCGTGACGATGCAGCCAGGTGGCGATGTTATCCGACTCGGTAAGGCACTCGATGCCCGGACCGCCGAGTTACGTACGCGTTTGCCTGCCGGGCTCACCTTGACCGCGGTTTCAAGCATGCCGCATGCGGTCGAAAAATCGGTCGATGATTTTCTTGAGGCGGTGGCCGAAGCGATTGGCATCGTCTTGGTGGTCAGCCTGCTGTCACTGGGGATACGCACCGGGATGGTGGTGGTGATTTCGATACCCATCGTGCTGGCTGTCACGGCTTTGTTTATGTTCCAGTTCGATATCGGTCTGCACAAGGTTTCTTTGGGCACGCTGGTGTTGGCACTGGGACTGTTGGTCGACGACGCGATTATCTCGGTCGAAATGATGGCGGTGAAACTCGAACAGGGTTGGGATCGCCGGCGGGCCGCGGCATTTGCTTATACCAGCACGGCATTCCCGATGTTGACGGGCACCTTGGTGACCGTTTCGGGCTTCTTGCCGATTGCCTTGGCAAAATCGGGAACCGGGGAATATACGCGTTCGATTTTCGAGGTTTCAGCGATTGCCTTGCTGCTCTCATGGTTGGCTGCGGTGGTGTTGATCCCGCTGCTGGGCTTTCATATGTTGAAGGAGAAGCCGCAAGCACATATTACGGGTGCGGCCGATGCCGAAGTGCACGATGCGGATCACGATGCCGAAGAGCATGAGCATGAGATCTACCAGACCCGCGTGTATATGCGTTTGCGCAGTATGGTGGGCTGGTGTGTCGCTTATCGGGGACGTGTGGTCATTGTCACGACGCTGCTGTTTGTGCTTGCGTTGGTCGCGTTTGGCCAGGTGCCCCAGCAGTTTTTCCCAAGCTCGGATCGTCCCGAATTGCTGATCGACCTGCGTTTGCCCGAGCGTGCTTCGTTCGCCGCGACCCAGCAAGAAGCGGAACGCCTTGAAGTGTTGCTCAAGGGCCGCCCGGAAATTGATCATGTGATCGATTTCGTGGGTACCGGCGCGCCGCGCTTTTATTTGCCGCTGGACCAGCAATTGCCGGCGACCAATTTTGCGCAATTTGTGGTGACCGCCAAATCGGTGGCCGATCGTGAACGCTTGGCTAAGCAATTGGAAGCGCCGCTGCGCGAACAATTCAGTGGCGACCGCACCCGTTTGACTCGCCTGGAAAATGGCCCGCCAGTGGGCTTCCCGGTGCAGTTCCGGGTCAGCGGCGATCAGATTTCCACGGTACGGGCGATTTCGGAGCAGGTGGCTGCCGTGATGCGTAAAGAGCCACGTGCGGTCAATGTGCAATTCGACTGGGATGAGCCCGCGGAACGCTCGGTGAGCTTCGAGATCGATCAGAAGCGAGCCGGCGAATTGGGCGTGACTTCGCAGCAGATCGCGAATTTCATGGCCATGAGTTTGTCGGGCTATACCGTGACCCAATATCGCGAACGGGACAAGTTGATCAGCGTGGATTTACGCGCTCCGCATAGCGAACGTGTCGACCCTTCGCATCTGACCTCGTTGGCCATGCCCACACCGTCAGGCCCGGTACCGCTGGGAACCTTGGGGCATATGCGTAATGACCTCGAATACGGCGTGATCTGGGAGCGCGACCGGCAACCGACCATCACGATTCAATCCGATGTGCGTGCCGGTGTGCAGGGTATCGATGTGACTAATGCCTTGGACGCGAAACTGGCGGGTATCCGTGCGGCTCTGCCGGTCGGATATCGCATCGAAGTCGGTGGTCCGGTCGAGGAAAACGCCAAAGCACAATCGTCGATTTCGGCACAGATGCCCTTGATGATCATCGCCGTGCTGACGTTGTTGATGATCCAATTGCAAAGTTTCGGACGCGTCATGATGGTGGTGTTGACCGCGCCGCTGGGCTTGATCGGAGTGGTCGGGGCGCTGCTGTTATTCCATCAGCCCTTTGGTTTCGTGGCGATGCTGGGCACGATCGCAATGCTGGGCATCATCATGCGTAACTCGGTGATTTTGGTGGATCAGATCGAACAGGATATTGCCGCCGGACGAGGGCGTTTCGATGCGATCGTCGGCGCTACGGTGCGGCGCTTCCGGCCGATCACACTGACTGCCGCCGCCGCGGTGCTGGCGTTGATACCGCTCTTGCGCAGCAATTTCTTTGGCCCCATGGCTACGGCATTGATGGGCGGCATCACGATTGCAACGGTCTTGACCTTGT
>Ga0302233_10002395_pt1 | contig 11794 bp, 18 predicted proteins | sample II_Palsa_N3_1_FD_193516 | JGI IMG/M metagenome (GOLD analysis project Ga0302233, IMG submission 193516) | Peat permafrost microbial communities from Stordalen Mire near Abisko, Sweden - II_Palsa_N3_1 | ecosystem: Environmental > Terrestrial > Soil > Palsa > Peat permafrost | place: Sweden...
TATTCTCTTTCTCCTTTAGCAATTAGTCTCCTGCTTGCTATCCTCTTGGTTCGTTTCTTTTTTTTTTTTTTTTGATTTCGTCGCCCTGCTCTTAAACAAGCTAAGGTGCTTGTTTGTCAAAAAAAATTTTTTTTGTTTTATCGTTCACCAATGATGACAACATTTCGAGGAGAAATCGATGCGTCGAAAATAGGCAGCATCTTGACCTGCATCCCCTGTTCTTGCAGATACAGCATGCGATCCAGGAGAATGATGTTTTCTACCACGGTTAGCTCGCAACGAAGGCGCCAAAATATTGCAACCTACCAAAGGAAACATTTTGGTACATCAGTTTTGTTGTTTGCGCTTTTACCTGCCCTTTGCGCGGTAAGAGACGATCGTGCACCTCCATGGCTTGATCGTCTGTAACCTGATCCCGAACACCCAGTTTGTCCAACGCGGCTGCACAAACACACACACACACACAAATATAAATACCGTGGGAATAAGAGAGCATAACACGTACCGTGGCAATAGGTTACAAAGCTGGCGTGGGCACCGGCCGGGAGCGCGCCAAGGATCGGCGTCCATTTAGTCTGAGCATCGTTTCGGGGCGAGGTCACAAACTCGTCCAAAATGATTTGCAGCGCCGCGCGGTAGAAATGCCTCGTGAAGAGGCTATCGAGATCGGCTTGGCTTTCGGGCCATCTGTCGAGCGACTGGTTGGCTAGACCTCTCGCTTTGCGTCCTAGCGAGGCGCTTGCATTGGTGAGGGCTTGGCTGAGCGGGAAGCCATAGAGCCTGCCGCTCTCGGCGTCAGATGCATCGTCATCGCGGTGGTGGTTTGGATTGTCGACCGTGCGCGAGCCCAGAGACGACAGCTCAGAGTACGTGTCGAGCACGGCAGTCTCCGTCAGCCACTGGTAACAGCATCCGACATTGACCACGACAGAGGCATTCCCCGTGACAAACTTGCGCAGTGTTGAACAGGCCAGATCGCCACATGTGTGCAGTCCACACAGCATCCAGCCCCTGGACTCTTTTCGTTTGTAATAATAATTTCAAGAATTGTGTTTATGAAAAGTGGATACGAGTCGAGTAATCAAGTACCAGTGGGCGCTAGCATGTCTGTGAGAGCTTCCTCGACGACCTCGTTCCACCCCGATGCAAGAATATCGGCCGTGATATGCTTGACCTTGCCCACGACGATCTTCTCCCCGGTTCTCCCTGTGAGCATTCTGCTTAGTTTTTCCGGGCACCAGAGAGAGGAACGGCCAAACCGTACTAGCCTTGGCTGCGATGCGCTTCTCGATGTTTGCCTGCCGCGTGAGTGCACCCGCTGTCTGCTTTGTGTCGTTGTCGACGGCGATGACGTTGAGCCCGTAGTGGAACGCGAGCATGTTAGACAGATGTGCCATCCCCGCGCCCAGATCGACGACGGTGGCGATGCCGCGCCGCTTGGCGATGCTGTCAATGACGGCTGCCATGACCATGACCTCGTGCTGCTTCTTCTCCTTCATGCCCAGGGTAAACATCTCGTCCAGCGTCACGATGGCTGCACCGCCCTCCAGCTGCCCAAAGTCCACCGTCCGTTGAAAGGCCAGCCGCGCAGCCGTCTCGGGCAGTTCGCGCTGCTCAGGGGACCACAGCGAGCCCACATCTGCAGTACAGCCGCTGCCAGGCGCGCTGCGCAACAGGCTCACGATGGCGGGGCTGGTCGGGTCCCTCGTCCATTCGGCGCGCCATGCGGCCGGCACACTGAGCCACCCGATCCCTTCGTCACCGTTGGCATCCGTGCTGGTGGAGGAGGAGGAGGAGGGGGAGGAAGTCCTGAAGAACTCGACCAGATCGGCGCCGATCAGCCCTGCGTACTTGTCCACAAAGCGGACGAGGTCCAGGGCCTGGTCGACGAGTGCAGCGTAGTCACGCATTTGAACTAGGAGAGCGTCGGTTAGTAACCTCGCCAAATCTTAGTCGACTGCGCCAGTGAAGAAAGAAAGAAAGAAAGAAGAAAGAAATCGGATTACAAATATGTGCTTGATGAGTTCAGTTCGTTGGAGCGATTGGACGGGGAAGGCGACAGAACGATCCAGTGAATGAGTTGGGTCCGTCGACGACGTGCAGAAGAAGAAGGGGCGTGTGAGCTCAGGGGAGATAAGAGGACGGTGCACACACAGCACAGCAGGAGAAGGGACACGAGAGCACAGCAGGAGAAGACAACATCACATGCGCAAATAGAGCGAGGCGGTCCTGACTTAGGACCCCAAACAACCCGCAGCATAAAGCTTAGTCGAAAGCTTAAAAAAGCTTTTATCGACTAAGAAATTCCAGTTTTCTTTCTGTCTTTCTTGTCTACACTGTCAGTTCTGTACAGCTTGTTAGCGCTTCTTCTTGGTGGGCGCGGGGTTCAGCAAACCGACACCCACAGGCGTCGAGGGCGATGGGAGCGACGAGGCAGAGCCCAGGGGACCAAATCCAGTTCCGCTTGCCGTGCCAAAGCCGCCGGCTGACCCAGTGGCGGAAAAGAGGAGGCCGGCAGAGGCGGTCGTGGTCTGTGGACCCGGGGTGAATGTGTTGAAGCCGAGGGTCGAGGGTGCGCCAACACCCCTATGATTATTATTAATATTTTTGTCAAGGCTCTTTTTTTTTATGTTCCGCATACTTGATTGGGGTCGGCTGGACCGAGAAGGAGCTGCCGCCGGCAGGGGCCTGTCCAAAGGGAGATCCAAATCCAAGAGTTGTACTAGGAGCTGCTGTTGCGTACCCAAACCCGCCACCACCAAATCCACTTGTCAATGATCCAACTCCAGGAGCTGCGCCAAACGATAGGGACGTACCACCCAAAGACGGCTGCTGCTGCTGCTGCTGCTGTTGCTGCGGGGTTGAAATGGAAATCGAGTACTGGGCCTGCTGTAAAAGGGAGGTCTTGGTCAACGGGGCCGACGAGGCCGCGGAGGCTGATGCTTTCTTGCTTCTGTCAAAGGGATCGTTAATGTCGTTCCCGCGGACTCGCCGGAATGCTTCCTTTTGCGCCTCAACGTCATTGTGCAAGTTTGCTACACGTCCGGCCAAAGCGACCATTGTTTCGTGCTGGCTCCTCATGGCCTCGAGCAATTCTAAAGTAGAGTTTGCTTTCAGTCTTTTCGTCTTCCTTTCCTTCAAATACCTTGCGCTGTGACATGGTGCCCCGTCTGGAGAGTCTTGAGGTACTCTTCGAGCTCGCTGATCTGTCGCTTGTAGCTCTGCATACGCGCCTGGAGATCTTCGACGACCCGGTGGAAAAACATGACGGATGAACCTCCGGGGACAGGTCCCTGGACGGTCTTGAGCCGATCAACTGTACGAGATGCGTAATCGGCGTGATGGAATGTTGTAGCAAGTTGGCTGACGATAGGTGTGTTGTGTTAGACAATATATATTTTTTTTAAAAAAAGAGAAAAGGCCTGGTACTTTTTCAAGTCTTCCACCATGACGCGATCACGGTTCAAGAGGTCGCGAACAATGGCAAGATTCTGCAAGGCGCTTTGTGTGCTCGTTTGCACAGACTGATTCAGATCTTGAGTCTGCTTTCGCACTTTTTCAGCGGCTCCTGATGTCGTTTGCAGCATTTTGCTTTTCACACAGTAGTTTAGGTGGTTGTTTTTTTTTGGTTGTCATAAAAAAGGCATACTGGATTTCGACAAAGTAAGAAATCACATCCTGGGGGAGGCTGTCAATGTCTGCAGTCAGTTGGATCTTGGAGAGAGCTTCCGACCGTGCGGGCGTCATGGTTGGACTTTTTGGGATAAAATTTAGGTTGCAAACAATTTGTAAAATACCCGGTCTGTGCAACGGGAGCGGTTGATGTTGCGGCAGGAGTTCCAAAGCCAAGGCTCACTGTTGAGGCAGGAGCGCCAAATCCCGTGGACGACGATGCAGGGGCACCAAATCCAGCCGGTGTTCCAAATCCCGTGGACGACGATGCAGGTGCGCCAAACCCAGCCGGTGTTCCAAAGCCAGTGGACGAAGTAGCTGCAGGAGCACCGAATCCAGTTGAAGAGGCTGTGGGTGCACCGAAGCCGGTAGAAGCCGGTGCGCCAAACCCAGTTGAAGAGGCTGTGGGTGCGCCAAACCCAGTCGAGGCCGGTGCGCCAAACCCAGTCGAGGCCGGTGCGCCAAACCCAGTCGAGGCCGGTGCGCCAAAGCCAGTCGAGGCCGGTGCGCCAAAGCCAGCTGGGGTCGACGTCGCCGTCGGCGTCCCAAACGTACTGGCAGCTCCAAATCCAGGCGTCGCGGTTGGCGCAGCGCCAAAGCCACCGAAGCCGCCAGCACCAGCGCCGCCAGCCGCAGGCGTGGAGGCTCCAAACCTAGTTGCAATTTTCGTCTCTTTAACGGCCCAAGAGACCAGCTAGGCAAACGTACGTGAACGCCATTTTCAAAGTGTGGGCCCCATGCTGCATTGCTTTTGAGACTGTCGAGCGATGTGGACTGTCCGGGTCGCCCTATCATCGGCCGAGATTGCTGCAGTGTTGAGCAGCGATTTTTTTTTTTTATGTTTGTCGTTTGTGGAGCGAGTTCGAGCGAGTGAGCGTCTGAGGGGTTTTCTTTCACTTTGCACTTTGTCCGATGGCATGTGCCGGTTCGGCATTTCGGTGTCTCGCCACTTTTTGGGGCGAGAGTGAACCATTAATCCAACAAGAAACAGTTCGGGGTGGGGTAGGGGGCAATGACATCGTGGACGTGGGACTGTCCATGTCCACTCATTTTTCCACTGCTCCCCCGCGTTTGTCCTCTGTGCGACACTAAACAAGAACAACCACAGTTTAGACGACCATCCGCGAGAACGCCTGCCCTCTGGACAATTATCTCCTCATTTAGAGGCTCATTGCTTGGACCTTCAACGTCGACACTGTTCACCGCCACCATCCCGTCGTCACCTTCCATGGCCACTCCACTCACGCAGGAAACGCCCATGCAGGTCGAAAGACGACAGGCCATCCGTGCCCTCATGAACGACGCATCCCTGACCGAGACCGAGCGAGCGCACAAGATACAAGTGCGCTGCAATAATTTATTTTTTCTCGCTTTTAAAAAAAATTCGATTGCAGGAACTCTTTGTATCGCCAAAGCTGCTGAGCACGATCGGGGCAACACTCGAGCCCAAAGGTATGCCGTACTGCACCCTGCATTATTTATAAGGTTGTTTTTTTTTTTTTTTTTGCGGGCGATTCAGCTCTGGGGTCCCATGAAGAACTGTTTTCTCAGCCAACCGAGCAGGACCTTTTATACTCTTACCAGGACATCACGGCCAACCTCCGAGGCTGCGAGCACTACCAACAGATGTGCAAGATCCTCGCGCCGTGCTGCGGCAAGTGGTTCACCTGCCGTCTCTGCCACGACGCCGTCAACGACCACGAGGTCGACCGGTACTCGATCAAGACTATGATCTGCATGGTGTGCAAGGCCGTTCAGCCCGCGAGCCCAGAGTGCAACAACTGCGGCATCCAGATGGCGCGGTACTATTGCAGCATCTGCCACATCTGGGAGAACAAGTCGGACAGACCCATCTATCACTGCAGTGACTGCAAGATTTGCAGGGTCGGCCAGGGACTCGAAATCGACTACTTCCACTGCCCCACCTGCGACATATGCATGTCCATGAGTATGAAGGGAAAGCACCACTGCGTTGAGAAGAGCTTGCATAGCAACTGCCCCATTTGCTTTGAGTACATGTTTACGTCCACCAAACATGTCGTTTTCATGGTATATTTTCTTTACTTGCATTTATTTATTTTTTCCATCTTTCTTATAGAGGTGCGGACACAGTATCCATTCGCATTGCTACGATCAGTACAGACGCACGTCGTACCAATGTCCTCTCTGCAGCAAATCGCATCAGGGTAAGTTTCATAACATCTCTTTGTTTTGTTTACTTATTTGATTGCCGTCTTTCTTTTTTTTTTTTTCCCCCCCTCTATCCCAGACATGACCGAATACTTTAGGGCGATCGACGCCCTCATGCGCAAACAGCCGATGCCAATTGAGTTTTCTGGATGGAAGTCGACAATCATATGCAACGATTGTGCGATGCGATCAACCGTTTGGTATCATTTTGAGTACCACAAGTGTCCCCAACCCGGCTGTGGATCCTACAACACAAACGTGGCACATGTCGAGCGTGGGCCGCCTCGGACGGCTGCCGAAATCGCCGAGTCGCGGGCCAACCTCTCGTCCGGCGAGTCATCGTCGTCGTCCGGCCTCGACATCCACCACCTCGACCACCATACCAACGACGACGATGCAGAGGAAAACCATCACGATCACGACGCGGGCGATCATGCCCATCTTGAAGCAGCTCAACAAGACGACGACGACGACGACGCGACGGATTAACAAGAACTCATGTGAACCAACAGAAAAATTATTATTATTATAGTCTTATCTATTTTCTTCATTACATAGGATCCTATGTTTTCTGTACGGTAATTATTAGGAATGGTTTGGCATGACGGTGGGATGAACGTACGCCTAGGAGGAATTTACGCTGGGAAAAAATTTTTTTTCTACGATCCGTGAAAATCTATGACCTCGTACGCGTTCGCAGCGGGCGCGTTTGGCGCATCGGCAGCCGTGGCCTCCAAGCTGACGGTGGATGGCTCTGGCCTGCCTCGTCTGCTTTGCACCTGGCTACTGTCGGTACTAGGAAACCACCCATTCCCGAATCCCCCGATTGACAAAAACTAATGAACAGGACGCAGAAAAATGCCTCGACGACCACCTGGCGCAATCCGATCCCAACTACGAGACGTGGACCAACGTACGTACACGCATTCAACCGTCAGTTCATTCGTTCGCATGAACTGAAATGTCGATTGACACAGGCGGCGATGGTTGCACGTGTGGTCTCCCTGGGCCTTTTTTTTGCTTGCAACGCCGCAATGTTTGCGCTGTTTACGAGGGCCCTCGCGACCAGCTCGAGCACGGTCTACGTCGCAGTCATGAGCAACGCGGCCAACTTTATCTGCACCGTATGCTTGCAGTGCATCTATCTTGGTCGATACTGAAAGAGGATTACAGGCAGTGTTTGGACTCGTCATCTTCCAAGAGGAGATTACACTGCGATGGTGGGCAGGATCGGTGCTGATTATTGTGGGAGTGTTGCTGATGCACCGAGGGCTTGCCAAGAACGGCAAGACAGAGGGAGGGGAGCCACCGGCAAGCGGAGGAACAAAGACAGACGAGAAAAAGGAGCAATAGAACTGTTGTACAGAAAAACAAAAAATCTAGGTGACCTTTTGGTTTGGAGAGGTCATTGTCGAATTAGCATCTGCAGCAGGGAGGCGACGAGTTCCAGCGGGGGAGCTCACCTGGGCCATGGCAGTGACCTCCTCGTCATACGCCGACGGCGATCGCTCGGAGCCGTCTGAAAGAAGCAGTGCTCCGGGCAGGAGCGGGCGGACTTTCGGTCGCTGGGATCCCGACGGCGTTACAGCCTGCTCCTTGTTGCTCAAGAGCTGAAATATTGAGGAAATAAATTTTTTATTTAGATAAAGACAAACGAGGGTGTCTACCTCGACGAAGCGATGCTCGAGGGCCTGGTTGATGTGCTGGAGGCTGCGATATTTTTCGTCGACGGCAGCGATCTGCGCCTGCATTACACGTTTCTGTTTTTCCGCAGCCGCTCTCAACTCGTGGATTGTTTGGTCGCGAAGACGATCTTTCTCCTCGAGCTGTTGCAGGCGCAACCTCAAATCGGATGCCTCCAGGGTAGCCTGCTGTTCAGACGCTTTGACCTCGTGCTCATGGGCGACGTGCGCAGCAGACATCTGTTCGTACTCAACCAGTCGGTGCTTGAGCAGGTCCAGTTCATGCTTGCGGTCTTCGTGTTGCTCCGTTGCTTGCTCCCTTTCCATGGTGTACTCTATTAGAAGGGAGCAAAAAAAAGCAGAAGAAATGCCATACCACATCATGAGCTGCTGGGTGAGCTGACCAATACGATGCTTGTACTCGGTAGCCTTAGCGACTTGAGGCTCTTCAGCGTGAAGTTGCGATTGCAGACGATACACCCTAATTTTGGATTGAACAAAATTAAAACATGTACATTTAAAACAACAGCAGCAGCAGCTTACGTTGCTTCCGAGGATTCGAGCAAAGTGCTGTGCTTCTCCAGGCTGGTCTCCAGCTCGTTGATCTTGAGCGTGAGTAAATTGTTTTGCGACTGCAAACCTCGGTAGTCCTCTCGATACTGGTCCAGTTTCTTGTTCAGAACCTGAAAAGACGTCACAGTTAATAAGACATAAAAAAAAATTTATAACTATAATAACACTTACCACTTCCCAATTGTCGTGCTTTGTATTGATTGAGAGCAGATCCGATTTCTGAGACTGGACTTTCTCCTTGAGCTGCTTGATTTCATTCTGCTGGTCTTTGATCTTCTCCTGCTGCATTTGACTTTATAGGAACTGTGAACCAACAGCATCACTCGTACCAAAGCGGCACGGTCAGCATCGTCAGAAGCCACAGTGCGCTTCTCCTTGTTCAGGTGGCGCACATGCTGCAAGTACTGGTTCCTAAGATATCGCTCAAATCTGGCGGCGGAAAAAAAAAAATAAGTCTAGACAGTCCAAAGGCATCAGAAGAACGTGCATCAGCTCATTCGAGAGCACCAAGACCTCCCGCTGCAACGCTTGGACATTTCGCTGAACAAGAGAAGGATCGCTTGATTTATCGGCATCCTTGGTGCTGATACTTTCCGGAGCTGGAGCTTTGGAACTTTTGTTTACAAATTTCAGTAGACGTTTTCCTTCCTCCTTTGCATCATACCCTATGAGGACACGACGAGCTTTGGAGGGTTTCTCGTTTGGTCGCAGCGCCTGCTGGGCGAGAATAGGATCTGCCTGTTTGAACCAAAGATTTAGGCTTGCAAGTTTCACCCTGTTGTACCCATGGATCCACTGAATCGGGCATGGTAAGCAGTCGCAGATTTCGGAAGGATTCAAGGAGGGTCTCCATCTGCGTCTCGTTGGAGAGAGGACTACTCGCGGGTGCAAACGAGCCAGCGACATCGCTGGATGCAGGCGAGGCTGTCCGGCTCACTATAGTTGAACTCGACGCGGACGTTGATGGGCGAGTGGTGGCGGGTACGTCCGTTTGTGACTCTTTGAGGTACTCGTCGATAAACTCGTGGTAGGCTGGGGACAAAAATCATCAGGGAAAAAAAAAAATAAATAATACAAGTTTTACCAGACTGCCTGGCCTGTTTAACGGCTTCTGTTCTCCGGCGTCGCGGCGATCGAAGATCCTACGATATCTCTGAATGAGCATAGAGAGTCATACAAAAACGTTTGCCTACAACTGCGGACCCGTGATCGTTCGGGATGGACGAGTCCGAGTTTCTTCGGGCAAGGAGCGCAGGGATGGATGCATCACTTGTTTCGGCGACAGGCGGAGCAAGGGCGTCGGTATCGGCGGATGACGACCGCGACAAGAGGTCGATGGATGCCCTCCTTTGTTCTGAGATGGTTTTTCTTAACAAAAAAAACAAAACAAAAAAAAAAAGTATAAAAGGGTATTATAGTTGTACCTATAGGAGACGTGGTCTGTTCGGAGGAAGTCTTGTCGGGTGACGTTGGCTGCGTTGTGTCAGAGATATCGGGTGAGGAGGACGCCAAAGCTGCTTTTGCAGGGGATGTCGCATTGACCACGAGTTTAGTCGGAGGGCGCGCAACTGACTCTGCTGGAGTCGGCGAGTGTGGCGGCGAGAAATCAACTACACTCAGCCTGTGGTCTCCAAGTACAGTGCCCGCAAGTGCATCTGGAGCTGCTCCTGGTTGTGAGAAAAATACATGATTTTCCCTTGTCTATAATACCTGATATGATGGATCGTAACCGGTCCGAGTTGCGGACGTCGACAACGGCTTGATGCTTGGGTGTCTGGCTGCCAGAGGACGGCACGGACGAGTGGAGTTCCTCCACGGCGGCAGGGTCCGCTAGGCTGGAAATACGCGTCTCAAGGCACTCCCTGAGGATGGCATCTGGGTCGCCGTGGGTAAAGCGCATGGGGTCGCGTTCTGTCTGTGCTGATAGCCAGACGAGTGTAGGGCTGATGCAGTGCTGCTTCAGGATAGTCTGTGGGCACAACACTGCTTTTAAAAAAGGGCAGGCACGAAAAAAACGAGACACTACCACAAGGATTGGTTTGGCCAAATCAAGCTCCTGGTCCTCGCCAAACACGCGACGGAGGTATTGGACCGTATTGATGGGGAAGAGCCCGTAGATCATCGTAAACGCCTGGTAAGAGAGGGCAGCATAGACCTCGGGCGAACGGACCCCGCTGGTGTCGACGAGCGTGTCCCATTGGTCCAAACCTTCAAAGCCTTCCACGGGGACTATGGACGCAGCGGACGCAGCGGATGCAGCCGGCGTTGGCACTTGAGGTTGCGCGCTGGCATGCGGAGACGGTTGCAAAAGCGGTGGCTGGTGCTGTTGAGGCTGGGCAGGTTGTGGCACTGGTGATGACGCCATGGGGAAGGCTAGATCTGGCGTTGCAACAAGAGGAGAACCGGATCTAGGAGATGTTGTTGCAGTTGTTGTCAATACATGACTTGCTCGATTCATTGCCAGGTGCTTTTTCCTCTGTGTTTGAGAAAACACCAAACCCAGATTGTTTAAAAAAAATACCTGCAGGCGTAGTGAGCGAACGAAAATCGCCAAGAGGGCCGGTAGGATCGGGACGAGTTTGGTCGCCAGTCGCGGCATGAGCATGAGCATCGCCCTCAGTGAAGCGTCGTACACAACCATCGAATCGTCCAGCTAGGGCAATGAATAGGTCAGCACGTTGGCGGCCTTGTTTTGTATCGGGGGTGGTTGTTACCAAAAGTGAGCTGATGACATACTTGATCAGCGGCGTGTCCGACAGGTCCTGGATAAAGGGCAGTGGCATGGCGACGACCTTTACAAGTAGCACTGCCGCCTGGGTCCTTGTGGACTTGCGCTGGAAGGCCTGGCTGAGCATCCAGAAGAAAGGCTTTGTCCGCTTTTCCGCAAAGGCCAGGAGAACTTGCAACACCGATCGCTCGCGCTGCTCCCAATAGAGGGTGAACACCGATGTCGTCAGCGCACTGTCCTTGGCCCTAACAAAAAAAGCACCCTATTAGAAAGGAAAAGCAGAAAAGGGAAAGGGCTACAATAGCTCGACGATGGCTTCGACACTGCTGTTGCTCAGGGGGATGTGCTGGCTCTCGGCAAACTTCTTCAGGATCGGGAACCAATCAGAGAAGCGCTCGGTCGGCAGGCTCACCACAAACTTGAGCAGGTACTTGACAAAAACGGTTGCCTTTTTTTTTTTTTCAAACAGCATAAACTATCCAACGCCGAGTAATGCCTCATTTGTCTGTACTTGGTTGTCGTTCATCCCTTGTTGCTGCACCACCTTGAAATCGTTCAGCAGGCGCTCGGCCACCGCCGATACCGACGGGGTGTACCCTTGGTCCACGTACTCGTCGATCCGCTGCAGCAGCGTCGCGTCAAACTGCTCGGCCCGCGTCGCAGCAAAAACGGCTCTGCCAAGTTCGCGGTAGTCGATGGGCATTGCACTATTTTTTTTCTTTAAAAATGTGGGGGGATTTTTTTTTTTTATTTTTTTCTTCCAGTTGTTTTTCAAACTAACCTCGAGTGCATAATACATGCGAAGCCAGAAATGTGTGTATCCATGTAGTGTTTCCTGGCCTCACTGCAGGTCACAAAAAACAGTACAATGACGCCACTGTGCCTATTTAACGGCGTCAATTTTCTGACCATTTTTGCCTCTTTGATCCGTCAACCACGCCTCCGAAGC
>Ga0302233_10002412_pt1 | contig 11741 bp, 16 predicted proteins | sample II_Palsa_N3_1_FD_193516 | JGI IMG/M metagenome (GOLD analysis project Ga0302233, IMG submission 193516) | Peat permafrost microbial communities from Stordalen Mire near Abisko, Sweden - II_Palsa_N3_1 | ecosystem: Environmental > Terrestrial > Soil > Palsa > Peat permafrost | place: Sweden...
TTGGTGGTCGCACATGGTGCTTTGCTGTGTTTTTCTGTTTTTTTTTAATGGTTTGGTTTGTTTGAGAACACCACCAAATCCAAGGTGCACAAAAGAACACTGAAGAGGCATTGCAGAAGAATGAGGGGGAAACGGGGGAAGAACGGAAGAAGAAAAACAGAGGACCACCACCCCGTAGTCTGGCGTGAAAACAGCCGGAAAGGAACAACGCGACGTTTGAAACGAAACAAATAGTGTCAGTGATATCGCTTGCAACTGATTAAAGACACTCTCTCGCATGGCTCCATGCCAGTGCTCTCCACCGCCTCCACTCGTTAACGCAACGGCCGACGCAAGAATCAAACACGGGCCCGAAGAACTGAAGAAGGAAAAAAAAACTGAGATTGTAAAGTTCTGCAATTCACATTCCTTTGAATTTATTTATAGACCAAAACGAAAAGAAAAAGTCTCTAAAAAAAAGGTAGATTTCAGCCAAAGATGTCGTCTCCGTCGTCGTCGTCAAAGAGAGCGTTCTTTGGTTTCCTCACGCTGGCCGCACGGGGTTTGGAGATGGGGATCGAGGAGGTCTCGGATGCTGCAGCAGCTGCTGCCGATGGTGCGGCTGCGGCAGAGTCGAGGGACGCAGCTGGTGCAGCCGCGGCGCCACCTGCGAGCCATGGGTTGTCCTCAAGAGCATCCAGAGCGTTGACCTTGCCAGCAGATGATGTGCCTGCACACGGAGAAAACGATAAGAACAGAGCACAACAGGCGCCTTACCTTTGGGAGCAAAAATGTCGTCGTCGTCGTCGTCGTCGTCACCAAACAGGCTCGCCTTCTTGGCCGAGACGGGTGTGGATACAGCGGCGGCAGCAGGGATGGCAGCCGGGGTCACTGGTGCCGGTGTTGCCTTGGCAGATGAGAAGATGTCCTTGATCAAACGACCAAAGATTAACAAACGTAAGTAAATGTTGCAAACATACATCGTCATCGTCATCGTCACCAAACAAGGACGCTTTCGCGGGCGTTGAGACGGCCTCGACTTCGACCGGGGGTGGGACAATAGAGACGGGTTCCTCCTCGACGACAGGGACCTCGACGACAGGGACCTCCTCCTCGACGACAGGGACCTCCTCCTCGTCGACAGGGACCACCTCCTCGACTTCGGGAACATACACCTCTTCGACTTCGGGAACATGCTCCACCGCGACGACATCCTGCTCGACGACAGCAACCTCCTCGACTTCTTCGACAGTAACCTCGTTCTGGACGACAGGGACCTCCTCCTCGACGACAGGGACCTCCTCCTCGACGACAGGGACCTCCTCCTCGACGACAGGGACCACCTCTTCGACTTCGGGAACATGCGGCTGCTCGTCATCTGCTTCGACAGACTTGAGCTCGTCGTCGTCCGCAATGATCTCCTCCTCCACGATCTCGACAGGATGGACCTCCTCGACAGCAGGCTGTCCCTCCTCTACCTCCTCTTCGTCGTCCTTTTGCTCCTCCTCCTCCTCTTCGGCGATTGGGAGCGAAGGTGCGGAAAACTTGGAGATGGCCTCGGGCGCCCACATCATCGCCGCGAGCGAGAGACGACGACTGGGGTTGAATGCGCCCTTGCCGGCGAGGATAGCGGGGAGCGACGCGACGGCGGGCTTGACCTCTTCTGGTTCTTGAGGAGCCGCTTCCTCAGCGACGACCGGCACATCGGCGACAGCCTCGATCTCCTCGGTGGTCTCGGAGAGGGGATCGGCGACCGGCTCGGCGACAGGCTCGGCAACTGACTCGGCGACAGGCTCCGCAGCTGGCTCAGAGAGAGGATCGACAACGGCAGCTGTGGGCTTCTTGCTCGAGCCACCAAAGATAGCGTCATCCTCGTCGTCCTCATCAAAGACGCTCTTCTTCTTGACGACTGGGGCAGCAACAATGGGCACAGCAGCAGGGGTACTAGCAGCAGCAGGCTTGGAGAAGATATTGTCGTCGTCGTCGTCGTCGTCGCCAAAGAGACTGTCCTTCTTGGCCGGCGCGGCGACAACTGGAGTGGCAGGGGCAGAGGCAGCTGCCACTGGAGCAGGAGCAGCAGCGCCAAAGATATTCTCGTCCTCGTCCGCTTCACCAAAGAGCGAGCTCTTGGCCTCGGGCTGGGAAACTGCTATAATAATACAGTTAGAAACACAATAAGAGAAAACCGATAGACGTTTACATGAGGCGGCTGCTTCCTCGGGCACCTCAGGGGCATCTTCGAGGGTAGCGTTTGCTGCGGCTTCCTATTATGATAGAGACGATAAATAAACGAATACAATATTAAAATTTGTTGCTTACGGCGGAGGCTGCGGCAAGAGGGTCCTCGTGCAGCGACACAGGGTCGTTGATAATCTCTTCGATCGTCTCTGGAGCGGCAGCAGGTTGAGCCTCCTCCACTTCCACCTGCTTGACCCCGGCAACAGGAGCAGGGGCCTTTGTTGGCTTGCCAAGGGGGTATAAGTCGTCGTCGTCGTCGCCGAGGGACAGCGGGTCGATACCAACAGAGATCGCCTCAGGCTTGGCGGCAGCGAGCGCGGCTGACACAGCCTGGGAAGCAACGGCCATCTGGGCAGTTTTGGGGCGCGAGAACAGGCCTCCCTCCTCTTCCTCTTCCTCCTCTTCGCCAGCTAAATCAGGGGGTAACCATTAAATACATACTCTTTCGTCTTCTTAATTTTTAAATACCTGGGCTCTTGGGAGGGATGTGCTCCTTGGGGTAGGCGGTGTGGTGCTCCTCCTTCTTGGTCAGAGTGAACGACACACGGCGCTTGTGGCCTTGGAGCTCGGGCTCGTCCGACTGCACGACAATCGTCTCGCCGTGTTCCTCGGTCTTTTGCGCAGAAGCCTCCTCCTCGTCCTCCTCCTCCTCCTCGTCCTCTTCTTCGTCGTCGTCGTCTTCCTGTTCCACGGCGGCCGCCTGCTTGGGAGGGGGAGTAAACGAGCTCGGCGTCGGGGGCTAATGGTAGCGAACCATTAAAGAGATTTTTTTTTCTTCTTTTTAGTTTTTCGTACCACGCCAGTGATCTCCAGAGTCGTGCTCTTGATCACGGCCAGGAGCTTTGCCAGGATGACATCACTCTCGTACGAGTCCTCCTCGTCAAACTCGGTTCGGAGCTTGCCATACATCTTGTTCATGGTTTGCTTGACCTGATCAATCGAGAAACCACCACCAATCGCAACAGGGCCAGAAGCAGCGGCAACGGCAGACGCGGCAGCGGCGGCCTTGGCCTTGGCAGTTGCCTCCTGGGCCTCCTTGAGCTCGGCCTCGAGGGACGCGACCTTGGCTTCGACCTCGTGGAGCTTTGCATCGGCAGCGGCGTGGACAGACTTGAGGGCGCTCTCGAGCTCGGACTTGTGCTCTGCACTAAGCTCGTCCTTGGCAGTTTGCAGATCCTGCACGTGCTTGACCTCGGCAACGGCCAGCTTGCTTGCCCACCTAAGAATAGCATGTTAGGGGGGGAAACGCTGGGACAACAACAACAAAAACAAGAAAAACGTACGATTGATCGAGCTCAATCTGCTTTTGCTGGATCTTGGCGGTCCAGAGGGACTCCGAGTCGATCTCGACCTTGCGAACCTGCTCTTCCAGGGTGGTGCCAAAGGCAAGGCGCTCGCGGCGGAGGGCCTCGCGAAGCGAGTCCATCTGCTCCTCGTGCTGCTTCTTAAAGTCGTTGTACATCTTCTCCATCTGCGAGAGCTCCTGCGTATGCTTGCGCTTGCGCTCGTCAGCCAGGTTGCGGACGGTCTCGGTCTCCTTGATGTTCTCCGAGATCTCCTCCTCGAGGGCAGCGACACGAGCGAGCAGGTCCTGTCAACGAGTATGAGCGGAAGTGTAAAAAGGCCTTTGACGGGTCTACCTTTCTGTTGCCCTTCTCGTCCTTGAGCGACTTGTCCAGCTTCTTGTTCTTCTCCTCGGCAACGGTCAAGTTGGCCTTGAGAGTCGAGAGCTCGTCCTTGGCATCCTCGAGGTCCTTCTTGTTCTTGGCGAGCTCCTCTTGGAGTTCCTGCAAACAGCAACGAGTCGTGTAAGAAAAGAGTAAAACGGTGTGGCTCGTCACGTACAGCCTCGGAGCGACGCAGCATGCTGAGCTGGCGCTGGGCGGTGGAAAGATCCGACGCGATGTTGGCATAGTCGGTCTCGACCTGAGCCTTCTGTTGCTGCATCTTCTGGAGGACTTCGCTCGACTGCTCGGTCGTGTTGCGGATCGACTCGTTGCGGCGCTCGAGCATCGAGTTGCGCTCCTCGATCACACGCTCGCTCCTGGCCACGAGCTCGCCGACCTTGCCGTTGAGCTCGTCGATGCGCACGTTCTTTTCCGTAATTTCCTTTTTCAGGCGGTCGTTCTCCGTGACCATTCGCTGGACTGAGCGCATGAGCTCGAGACCGTCCAGATTGCGGGCGTCGTTGGAGCCCTGGAGGAAAGGGCTACAGCGTAGTTTAGATGACTATTTTATTTTCTAGTCGAGGGTTACCTGGCCGCGATCTTGTCAATCTTATTGGCCATGTCCTCGATGCGCACGACAACGTTGCTGACAGAGGTGCGGATCTCCTCCTGCGCCGTGCGAATGTACGTCGACGTGGCCTTGATGGCGACCTGGTCCTCCTTGGACTCGATCAACAGCGCCTTGGTAGCGGCATCCGTCGTGGCGATGACGGTGGGGGCGGCCTGGATAATTTGGGGCGGAGGCGGCTGCGGCTGCTGCTGCTGCTGAATGATCTGGGGTTGCCCTGAAAGAAAAAGTACAGGAAAAAATGTGATTAAAAAACAGAACTTGGCACCATTTTTTTTTTTTCCAGAGGTCGGTACCGTAGGGGTTCTGTTGGACCAGATAAGGGTTCTGGGGCTGCTGGGGTTGGTACAGGGACAGCTGGTTCTGCTGGGCGCCAAACAGCTGGGGCTGGACCTGCGGTTGACCGTAAATGTTCAGAGCCTGGGGCTGTTGGAAAGCGGCGGCGGCGGCGGCAGCAGCCTGCTGCTGTTGGGCCTGTTGTTGTTGAGCGAGGGCCTGAGCCTGGGCGTTGAGCAGAGCCTGCTGCTGCTGCTGCTGCTGTTGCTGTTGGAGCAGAAGTTGCTGCTGCTGTTGCTGGGCCAGGAGCTGTTGCTGTTGCTGCAACTGGAGCGACAGGCCGTGGTCGTCCGAGGGGATGGCGGTGCCGATCTTGGCCATGCGGCTCAGCAGGTCAGACTTGCTCGAGACGTCGCTCGAGTTGGATCCGGAGCGAACACGGGGGGAAACTGCAGGGGCGTGCTTGGTAGACGAGCTGAAGCCATCGTCCTCGTCGTCGTCGTGGTGTGCGTGCGAAGACTTGCTCGACGACAAAGAGGACACGGTCGGGAGGATAACGGGTTCAGCTGTAAAAAAGAAATCAAACCTTATTTCATCATTTTTCCTCATTTCGTACCAGCAGCGGCGGCAGCAGCGGCAGCCTGGGCGGCGAGCTCGGTGTTCTTGGGATCCTCAAACTTTACGCGGTTGAGGGTGATCTCGAAAAAGACGGGCTGGTTGGGACCGACTGGGCCATTTCCTACGATAAAAAAAATATATATATTTTGTTTTTGTTATTCTTCCACGCCTCAACGCCTCTTCCTGGTTACCCTTGGAGCCGTACGCCTTCTCGGCGGGGGCGACAATGTACTTGCGCCCGCCCTTCTTGAGGCCAGTGATACCCTCGTCCCAGGCCTTGAGGACCTTTCCCTTGCCAAGCTTGAACTTGCTGCCCTTCTCATCCGACTGCTCAAACGCCTGGCCCTCGTTGCCTTGGTCCTCGAGGTACGCGGTGTACTTGACCTCGAGCAAATCGCCATTGCCGACCGCCTACAGAAAAAAAGAAGGGGGGAGGGGTTAGCAAAGTATCACAAGTAGGGTGCTTTCGTACGGGTCCATCACCGAGGGTGAGGTCGATGGCGACCAGCTGCTTGAAGCCGCCGCTGGCACCGATGGCCTGGGCCACGCGCTTGGTGCAGGCGACATAGTCGTCGATCTTTGTCCAGTTGACGGTGAAGTAGGCACCGTTGTCGTCGTGGAAGGCCGAGTAGTTGTTTGGCTGGATCGTGTACACAAACTTTGGCGAGATCGTGACCTTGGTGATGACGTCGGTCTGCGAGCGGTACACGAGCAGCTGGTACTTGCGGGCGCTGTAGTCGCCGAGGATGGCAAGGCCGACCTTGCCGAGCGAGTCATAGGCCTTGGTGCTCGTGTTGCTGTGAACATAAAACGGCAGTAATTAGCCGCAGCGCAAAAGGGCCCCCACCACCAAAAAAAAAAAAAAACATACAACTTGAACACGGTCGGCGTAAAGGCCTGGATGATCTTCATGTTGGCCGCGGCTTCGCCCTTGGACGCGGGTGCGGACGACTGTTGCTTGGGTTGCTTGGGCGCGACGTATGCAAACGACTACAAACAAACACGTTGACAACAAGCACAACAACCAGAGAGAGAGAGAGAGAAACGCACCTGTGCACGGCTGTCACGACTGCCTTCTTCTTTATGGAAGATCGCTTTGAGCTTTCCGCTGTGCAAAAATAGAGGGCAGATGTGAGTATCGGACTAATGAGGATGGCACGATGACGGGATTGAGAGATAGATAGCAAGAAAAAGAGCGCAATAGAGCAAGCAGCAGTGGAGACCTAGAGTGCCGTCTGCAGCAGACACACCCACCACAGAAAGTACACGGCAAGAAAACGGACGTTGGACGTTGATTGAGACAGGTATCGGGATTGAGGCAATCCAATACATAGCAGGGCATTTCCTGATCTGCCCTCTCTCGGTCTCTCTCCACGCTGCCCTCCTCCTCTCCCTCCCCCGCTCCCTTTGCCCGCAGTCCACGTCCAAACGAACCGCCCCCCACCGATAACAGCATGTTTTTTTTTACAGCCGTCCCTCAATTCCACCCCAAATCCTCTTTTATATCCTAAATAAAAAAAAACGGGGGGTAGGAGCACGTACTTGTCAGGCTCGACGTCGTCGTCCGCGAACGAGAACATAGAGCTGCGCTTTGCGACGACCTACGCGAGTTTCCAAGCAAGTTCAGTCACGAGCTTATACTGTGGTACGTACTTTGTTAAAATGGAGTCCTGCAAAAAAAAGGCGATCGGACGTAGCACGTACACCACTTTACGTACTGCGTGGCCATGAACCAAGAGTGGCGAGACGCCAAGCGGGCTCAGCGCAGCGGCCGCTGGGAAAAGTACGAGGTGCTGGGCCAAATAGGACAGGTACAGAGCCGGAGCCGGCAGCTCAATCTGGTGTGGTGGGGCATTGAAAAAAAAAACTGTCAACAGGGAACGTACGGCATTGTGTTCAAGGCGAGGATGTCACGATTAAGGTACGCTGCGCTGATTTGGCCGAGCGCTTAGGCTCTCTCCTGTGTGTCGCGTAGGACGATACCTGGCACGAGCCCAAAGGAGTTTGCCATTAAAAAGTTCAAGGCCACGCCCGACTCTGAGGGCCTTTCCCAGTCTGCGTGTCGTGAGATCAACGTAATCCATCCCGTGCTTGCTGTTCTGACACCACTGAACGTATGAACACGCGCACACCCGCACAGTTGTGCAGAGAGCTCTCGCACGAAAACATTGTCGCGCTGGCCGAGGTGATCCTGGACCCGATCGAGAAGAGCATTTCCATGGTGTTTGACTACGCCGAGCACGACCTGCTGCAGCTGCTCGAGTTTTACCGCGAGCAGACGCAGCCCATGCCCGACGCAATGACCAAGTCCATCTTATGGCAGATCATCAACGGCGTCAGCTACCTGCACGCAAACTGGGTCCTGCACCGCGACCTCAAGCCGGCCAACATCCTCATCATGGGCGACGGGCCTGAAAAGGGCGTGGTCAAGATTGCCGACCTGGGGCTGGCCAGGCTCTTCCAGGCGCCACTGCAACCGCTCGTGGTCGCGGACCGTGTCGTCGTGACCATCTGGTACCGCTCGCCCGAGCTGCTCCTGGGCGCAAAGCACTACACCAAGGCGGTCGACCTGTGGTCGATCGGGTGCATCTTTGGCGAGGTGCTCAACGGGCAGTCGCTCTTCAAAGGCAAGGAGGTCAAGCCGCAGCAGAACAACCGCAACCCGTTCCAGCAGAACCAGCTCGAAAAGGTCTTTGAGTACCTCGGCATGCCGCAGCGCGAGCGCTGGAACGGACTCAACTACCTCGCAGAGTACAACCAGCTGCAGCGGTTCCCGCGCAACAAATACACGTACCGCCTCGACGAGGTCATCAGCGGCAAGACGTCTCCGCAGGGTCTTGCCCTTCTCAAGGTAGCACGCTAAATAATAATAACTCGCAAACATTCACACGTTGTCGCAGCGGCTACTGGAATACGACCCGACAAGGAGGATACGCGCTGACGAAGCCCTGAATCATGAATTTTTCAAGGAGGATCCAAAGCCGACAGCCAAGTATCGATCTTTTTTTTATTTTTTTTTAAATGCATTTTTCATTTTTTTCCGACATCGGTAGCTCGCTTCAGTGCGTCGCCGGAAGCAGGCTACCGAAACGGCAAGTGCAGCCGGTGGACGAGGCCGCACGTGCTCGTGCACCGACATTATACCAGCCGCAGCCCTCCCAACAACAACAGCAGCAGCAGGAGCCCCATCAGCAGTATCTTATGCAGCAACAGCAAATGCCCCAACACCACCACATACCGCAGCAGTCGCAGGCTGCATACTACGCTGGTGGCAGTAGTGCTGCCTCCTCTGGTCCCCCCAGCTCGAGCGCAGGGATGCCTTCTGCCATGGCCTCTCTCATCGCTGCCGGTCAAGCCCAAACGGCTGCAGCACAGGCAGCCGCACAGGCAGCCGCACAGGCCGCTGCCAACCTGCCCATCATCCAATCGCAGCATCACTCGGCGGGGCTCATCATCCCGCAGAGCCAATTACAGCAGCACGGAGGCAACCCTGCGGCCGCCATCATCGCCGCTGCCAAGGCTGCTGCCAAACGACCCAGGTACCAATAACTATTTCTTTTTCTCTTTTTCTCTTTTTTTTTAGTGCAATTGCTTTGCTATTGAAACTGCCAAGACAAATCTGTGGAGTGTGTTACTGTTCATTTAGGAAAGAAGAAAGGGTTAGGCATCGACAAGGGCGAGGTTGCCAAAGCGGTCCTTGACGTTGAGCTTGACTTCGGGACACGACTTTAGGAATTCGATAATGTGGGTATGGCCGCTGGCCGAGGCCAAGTGGAGGGCGGTGCGGCCGTCGTAGTCGCCCTGGTTTAAGTTGGCTCCGGCGCCAAACAGCAGCTTGATCGTTTCAAGGTCGCCATTTGTGGCCGCACTTTTGTGAACACAAAAGAAATTTTCAAAGGATGTGTAATAATTGTTTTTTCGTACGTGCACAGGATCAGACCCAGCTTGGTGGGCTCGAGGTCGAACTGGGCCCCGGTCTTGAAGAGCAGCTCGACGACGGCTGGGTGTCTGTTCATGACCGCATCGTACAGGGCGTTGTGGCCAAAGCGGTCCTTGCTGTGGACGCTTGCGCCCACGTCCAGCAGTAGGTCGACCACCTCTAGGTTTCCCTCGGACGCAGCGATATGAAGGGGCGATCGACCGTCGTAGTCGCTGCAGTTGGGATTCCCGCCCATCTCGAGGATCTGCGAAACGCCCTTGGTATCGCCCGTACCCGCGGCAGCGCAGAGCAGAACAGGGTACAAGGCATGACCGATCAGGTTGATCTCCTCGCGGGACTCGGCCTGCATCGCCTTGGCAACGGTCTGGATAAACTCGGGGTTTTGCAGCGAGAAACGTTGCTTACTGGTCGTTTAGAGGACGAGGGGGGGGGTGTCAGCAAAGGTGATCGGATGAGAACACGAAAATACGAGTTACTTTGACACGACCGTCAGTTCGCCACGGAGGTTGAGGCGAATGTTTTTGCGAATGTCGTCGGGAGACATGTTTTTCGACAGCAAGTACGACAGCTTGGTCAGTGCGGCCTCCGTGGTCATGTCGTTGCCGGGGACGACGCCGTGGGCGAGCAGGATCTTGCCCGTGGCGTACAGATCGGTGACATGGCCTCGAAGGCACTTATTTTTTTTTTCAAGTTGTACTACTCTGCATTTTTTCATAGTACCTGGGTGCAGTTGACAACAACAACGCCGCGATCAGAGGCCTCCTTGAGGGCTGCGAGGATGTCCTTGCGAGAATCGGGCGCATTTCCGGCGCCGTACGTCTCCAGCACAACTCCTTGCTGATTAAAAAGATGACTTGTTTGTTATTTTTTTTTTCTTCTTTTCTTACCATGGGGGGTTGAAGGAACGATCGGACGGTCGTGCTCGTGATGCCTGGGAACAGGCGGATCGTTCCGACGTTTTCGCTACGAGAAGGACTCAGTCTGGCAGTAAGAACAAAGCACCCTACTTCATCGACTTTTGGGCCCTGAACTTTTCGCGGTCCGTCTGGCGGAAAATGGCCTCCCACGAGACGGCAATGTTGATACCGACCTTGACCAGGGGCGCAAAGTTGGGCGAATCAAACGCGTCAAAGTCGATGGCCGAGATCTTCTTGGAGCGGTTGCCGCGGAGCAGCTTGTTTGCAAAGAAGAGGCAGACCTCGGGGATGACAAAGTGGCCCGCGATGGTCAGGGCGCCCAGGAGGTTGTCGACGGCGTCGTTGCGCGCCTCGGCCAGCGGCACCTGCGATCCCGTCACGACAACGGTCTTGCCCAGGTTCTCCAGCATGAACGACAGGGCCGACGCCGTGTAGGCCATCGTGTCGGTGCCGTGCAGGACCACGAACGCATCGTACTGCGAGTAGTACTTTTCAATGTCGGCGGCAATGTTGATCCAGTCAGACATCTGCATATTGCTCGAGCTAAAAAAATATATATATATAAATTATACCAGTAACTGCATTCAATGCTCCTAAAACGTACTCGAGAAGGGGATCGTACTCGACGATGCGGTACGCAATGCGCTTGTTGTAGATGGACAAGGGCGTGATCAGCGTGCCCGGCTCTCCGTTTGCCGCCGCCTCGGCCTCCGACTCTGCATCCTCGTCGTGGAACTGCTTCATCGTGCGCAGGTGCCCCTCGAGATAGTTGCGCACTGGCGCGTAGCCCTCGGGCCCATTGCGCATTCCGATCGTGCCCCCCGTGTACAGAATGAGCACGCGCGATCGCTCATGCGAGATGACGGAATCGGGCACGGTCGGGTACAGCTGTTCGGCCAGGCTCAGCGAAGCCGGCATGTTCCGCTGCTGCTGCTGCTGCTGCTGTTGCTGCTGCAGCACAAACAGCTGCTGTTGTATGAGCACATTCGTGCTCGAGGGCGACGACGCGTCCGAATACGACCGGCCGCGCAGCGATGGTGCCGGCACTGTCAGCGATGTCAATGCAGGGTTGTTGATCGCGCTCATCTCGGATGTCGGAAAAAAGAAAGACAGGCCTCCATTTTAATATGTAACAGGCCCGTTGATGAACCTTTCAGTTCTTGATTTTTTCGTGTCTGTCCGTCCGAGTTAGTTATATACATGTACCGTGTACGCCTGGATGACCTTTTTCAAACATCAAACAAAACTAAGTGTTTAACAAACAAAAAAAAAAGACTCGAAAAAAAAAATTCACTTTCCGACTGCTGTTTGTTGCGCAATGGTCGACACCGCAACCCAAAGCAAACTCTGCCTGCCCGATGGCTGGTTGCAAGTGACGGACGAGTGGCGCCTTATGACCTACTACGTGAACCACTCGCTGCAACAGACGCGGTGGACCCCGCCAGAGGGATCCGAGTGGCCCCCCGCAGAACCGCTAC
>Ga0302233_10002414_pt1 | contig 11739 bp, 6 predicted proteins | sample II_Palsa_N3_1_FD_193516 | JGI IMG/M metagenome (GOLD analysis project Ga0302233, IMG submission 193516) | Peat permafrost microbial communities from Stordalen Mire near Abisko, Sweden - II_Palsa_N3_1 | ecosystem: Environmental > Terrestrial > Soil > Palsa > Peat permafrost | place: Sweden...
ATCCAGGGGGCATGCAGTGGGAGTCAGATCTGATCGGTTATGACGCGCTGAAGAGCTACGGCGCGCCGAGCTATTACGCGCAGTGCATGTTCGGAGAGTATCTAGGCAACGAAGTTCCCACCTCTTCCATTACCGGCGAGGGCAAACTATTCTTCTACTCGGTCACCCGTGATTCGCGTACCGGAAAGATCTACCTCAAGATGGTCAACGCTTCGTCTCTTCCACAAGCGTTAGACATCAACTTCTCAGGTATGAACAAGGTCACGCCAGTAGCCATGCTCATCTCGCTCAGCGGCAAGACGAACGCAGAGACCAATTCGATCAGCGCTCCGACGCAGATCGTACCGGTGAAGACGTCCAAGCGAATCGAGGGGCCGAATTTCTCCCACACCATCCCACCGTACAGTGTGCAAGTGCTTGAGTTGGAGGCTCACTAGGTGCCACGTCTTTTGACCGAGTTGGTTGATAGCTTGCTCGGGATACTATCAGCTCGCTACGGATGAGGTTCCGATTCTCCTGTTCAAAATTCCCTGCGATCTACAAGCGAGGTTTGGTCGGTTGTGTGTGTCAGCTTGAAGATCCTCTCCATCTGCCTCCAGCGTGTGCTGGGGTCTGACTCGGGGGAGACATTCTGATAGCTCGACATCAGCCTCTCCCATGCCTGCACTGCCGGATTAAGCCGGTCCATCTCTGCCTTACGCTCGAACGTGAAATCGTTTGTCGTATCCATGATCATGAAGAGGCTTCCTTCCAAATGAAATATCTCCATATCTAGAACGCCCGCATCGCGGATACTCTTGTGAATTTCCGGACGGCCGATTCTGTGATGCTCAATGTATTCGGCAATGAGTTCGGGGTCAGGGCGAAGACTCAACGTAAGACAGAAGCGTTTCATGATTCACTCCTCTATTCGGAAAAACCTGAGGGCAGTTGCCAGCCGTCAGACTCTAGATTTACCACGTTGTAGGACGGCGATAACCTCCGGCGTTGCGCACATAGTTAACGCTAAATGTTATGCTTTTCGCGCTAATACCTCCTTTCGGGAATGAGACTCCTTTGCGCTATCGTGATCTTGGAACGACCGGCCTGAGCGTCTCAGTGCTCGGTTTTGGGGCTTCTACGCTGCGGAATGTGTTCGGAAAAGTTGGTGCATCGACTGGAGAGCGTGGAGTCCGCTACTCAGTTGACTGCGGCATTAATCTGTTTGACGTTTCGCCCACTTCGGGATCCCGCAGCAGGAGCAGCGACTAAGCGGGCATTGGAAGGGCCGCGACATGGGTCTTCTCGCTACCAAATGCGGCAGGTATGGATTGGCGTAACTCGATTTTCTGCACGCGGGGGTACGGAGCGCTTCGAAGACTCGCCGTCTCCTTTCACCTCCAGCCATCTACATCCCAAGCCGAGCGGTGCGATCACATACCGAGTATCGATGGGCAATCCTGTGGCGCTCGAGAGTCTCTTATACCCCTCGAAACGGCTCTTCCCTACCCTGTTCTCCGGACCTCGGATGTGGGCGATCTTCTGCGACCGATGGCGATGAGATGTTCCGTTTCTAACTCACCAACCTTGTAGTCATTCGATCCGAGGAAGTTAGAGCGAAAATCCTGAAAGCCGCGGTCGAGAAGGATCAGCGGTGGCCCTTCTCGCTGACCTTGCGCAGCTTCTCCGAGGGCGACCGTGTCGTGGCTACCACCAGGGCATCCAGCCGATGAGCCAGCATATGGTCGATCTCGGCATCTTCGAGGACAGCGTCACTCTCGGAGGAAGCTACGAGCAGGAAGAAGTCCTTCTTGAGCAGCGCACTTGATAGCGATTCGCGATCTCCGAGAAGAGGGGGTGAATTAGGTCCGCCACGGTGAGACCAACGAGAGAACTGCGCCCAGTTACCAGGCACCAAGCCATCGGGTTCGGCCGGTAGTTGAGCTCTTTGATCTTCGCCATCACTCGTTCGCGTGTTGCCTTCGCAATATCGGGATGGTTCTTAGGCGCTTTTGAGACCGTCACGATCGAGACACCGAGACTTTGTCCAACATCTTTCATTCGGACAGCCACGGAGTGAATATACAAGATACGTTTTGGCCTCCCGTAGCGTTGCTCATTATTGACAAACACCGTTGCATATTCTAGCTTTCAGGTCGAGATAACCTTTACCCAAACTGTGGTTCAGCTTGTGAGGCGCAGTTTGAAGACTCGGCGAGCATTCTGTATGGAAAGTGAGTTTATGTTTCTAAGGAGATTGCTGCGGGCGTTGCCGCTCTTCTTACTTGCCGTCTTCTCACTGCGTGGGTTACCGCAGGACAAGGCCGCCACACCTGTGCGCGACGCCGATGCCGTTTGTAGCCAATGTCACCGTACGATATTCGAGACTTACCTCAAGACACCTATGGCCAACGCGAGCGGACTAGCCGGCGAACGACTCACCCCAGGGTCATTTCGGCACGCTCCATCCGGCGTCATTTACACAGTAAGCAATCAGGCGCACCCTACACTTAACTATACCCTTCCCACGGCGCCTCCTATCAAAATCAAAGAGCGGCTTTATTACTTCCTTGGCTCTGGTCATCTCGGTTTGACCTACCTCTATTCGAAGAACGGATACCTGTTGGAAAGTCCGATTGCGTACTACGCAAACCTCAAAGGCTATGCCATGAAGCCCGGCTTTCAGCGGTCACGGGAGCTCCCCGCAGCGCTCACGCTTAACCCAAGCTGTCTGCGCTGCCACATGAGCAGCGTGAACAAGCAGGTGGAGGGAACCGACAATCTCTATCGCGGACTGCCCTTCGAGTACGTAGGCATAACCTGTGAGAGCTGCCACGGGGATAGCCGCGAACATGTTGCCTCCGGCGGACGCACCGCTGTCGTCAACCCCGTCAAGCTTTCGCCTGCAGAGAGAGATAGTATTTGCAGTCTCTGTCATCTCGAAGGCGATACAAGTGTCGAACGCCGCGACCGGTCTGTACTCGACTTCAAACCGGGCGCAGATCTCACCGACTTCATGTCCTACTTCGTCTATGCCGGCGAGAACACGACCCAGCGCGCCGTCAGCGAGATCGAGCAGTTCCAGTCCAGCAGGTGCAGGATCGCGAGCGGGCCCGGCATGTCGTGCATGACCTGTCACAATCCTCACGCTTCGCCAACGGCTGAAGAGCGCACCAACTTCTATCGAGCCAAATGTCTCACTTGTCACGCTCAGGACAAATACGTCGCCGAGCACTACGTCGCAACTCGTGACTGCACCAGTTGCCATATGCCTAAAACCGGAGCGCAAAACATCCCCCATGTAGCATGGACCGATCACCGCATCCGACAGCACCCCGGCCAACCCGATCTGGAAACTGTTCCGGCTCGGACCCCGGAGCTGATTCCGATTCTAGCCAGCACGAGCAAATCGCGCGACCTCGCTCTGGCGTACTACAACCTCGTTGTGGTTAAAGGACTCACTACCGAAAGATCGCGTGCATGGCAGATGCTCAGTGTGGCGGAAAAATCTGATCCCGAGGACCCTGCAGTGCTGCGCGCGCTCGGAATCATAGCCCAATTGAATCAGGATGACGCTCACGCCAAGACTTACTACCAGGATGTCTTGAAAAAGGATCCCGAGAACCTGACAGCCGCAACGAATCTAGGGACTCTCCTCGCCCGAGCGGGTGACCTCCAGGCGGCTGCAGATTCGTGGCAGCGAGCCTTCCGTCAAAACGCTGACATCCCCGCCCTCGGACAGAATCTCGCCAAGGCGCAGTGCATGCTTGGATCTAAAGAAGCCGCAGAAGACACGCTCAGAACTGTGCTGGTCTATAGCCCTGGAATGGGGGAGGTGCGCCATACTCTCACAGCGTTGGAAGACGGCAGTCGGTCGTGTCCTGCTCCCGAAGCGAAAGAAAACAGGTAGACCAAGACTGGGATTTTGTCAGGCGAGTCTTGTCCAATCGTCAAAGAAATAGATCGAGATAATAGATCGAAATCGCACATCAAAGAAGCAGAAAGAGCGAACAGTGTCGTTAACAGATTCATCTCAGGCCCGCAAACTCAGAACACGATTCCCGATCCTTCTCGCTGCGCGATCCGTGTGCATCGGCAGTGCGGTTTCGCTCTGCTTCCCGATTGCATCTGTTGTCTTCGGGCAGACCTCACCTCCTCCTCAAGTTGTCACACAAGATCCGCCCGGCATACCCGGCAAATTTGTAGATATCAGCCAAAGCAGCGGCGTCCGATTTCAAGGCGTCGCGTCTCACACTTCAACAAAGTATTTGCTCGAGACGATGGGCTCGGGCGTCGCGTTCTTCGATTATGACAACGATGGCCTTCTTGATATCTTCTTTGTCAACGGCGCTCACCTTGACAACCCAACAACAAAGGGCACCATTCCGCAGAAGTCCGGCCCCCAAGACTGGAACCGCCTCTATCACCAGAAAAAAGACGGCACCTTCGAGGATGTCACCGAGCGCTCTGGGCTCAAAGGCGTCGGCTACGGCATGGGTGTCGCAGTGGGAGACTTCGACAATGACGGCTTTGAAGATCTCTACGTGACGGCCTATGGCGGCAATCGCCTATATCACAACAACGGCAACGGCAGCTTCACCGATATCACCGAGAGCTCCGGAACAGGAGGCATAGCTGATGTCCTCGAAGGTTTCGTCTCCCTTGTTCAGATGAATGGTAGCGATCCGTTCGGCGCGCCGACAATTAATCGCCCCTGGATGAACCGAACCGATGCGATGCAGGCAGCCCAGGATAAGGCCGATGCTGCATTCGATCTTTTTCGTGTTCTTGATCTTCCCTTCTACACGTTCCATGACCGCGACATCACTCCCGACGGCGAAACCCTGCGTGAGTCAATTACCAATCTTCACACCATGTCGGATTACCTGGCGAAGAAGGTGGAGTCGTCAAAGACGCGGTTGCTGTGGGGTACGGCGAACCTGTTCAGCCATCCGCGATTTATGTCAGGCGCCGCGACCAACCCGGACCCAGAAGTCTTTGCTTATTCTGCAACGACCATTAAACATTGCATGGATGTAACGAAGAAGCTCGGCGGCGAAAACTATGTACTGTGGGGCGGTCGTGAGGGCTACGAGACGCTGTTGAACACCAGCCTGAAGCGCGAGCTGGAGCAGATGGGCCGCATGCTCACCTTGGTGGTGGAGTACAAACACAAGATTGGATTCAGCGGTCAGATACTTCTTGAACCCAAGCCGAAGGAGCCGACCGTACATCAATACGACTTCGATACGGCGACGGTATTTGGGTTTCTAAAGAGGTTTGGCTTGGAGAACGAGGTGAAAGTGAATCTCGAGGCTAATCATGCGTTGCTCGCCGGACACACCTTCGAGCATGAAATTGCCATGGCAGCTGACCTGGGCATTCTCGGTTCGCTCGATATTAACCGCGGCGACCCGTTGCTTGGTTGGGACACGGATCAGTTTCCGACAGATCTATACTCGATGACCCTTGCGATGTATCACGTGATCCAGGCTGGGGGGCTCGGCCGGGGAGGAATGAACTTCGAAGCGAAAGTCCGACGACAGTCAACGGAGCCGGAGGATCTGCTTCATGCGCACATCGGCGGAGTGGATATGTGTGCTCGTGCGTTCCTGATCGCTGCGAAAATCCATGAGGAAGGACGTTTGGCCGACATTGTGGACGAACGCTATGCAGGCTGGAATCTGCCGGAGAACAAGGCAATGCTGGCGGGCAAGGAGCCGCTGGAGGCAATCGCTGCCCGAAGCGAAGAACGCAACATCAATCCCCAGCCACGATCAGGGCGGCAGGAACAATTGGAAAATCTGATCAACCGTCACCTGTAGTCGAGACGCGGGCAGCATCGAACAGCGAATACCGGTGGCAATCGAATGAGGGAGTTTCGATGATTTTGCGGTCTTGGGTTGCGCGATCTGCATTTGTTCTATTGGCCTTGAGTGTCCATGCTCGTGCTCAGATAGCATTGCCCACCGATTCGCGGCGCTCTGCACTGGCGCTTGGAGCGGCGTGGTATCCCGAGCAGTGGCCGGAGAGCAGATGGGACGCAGACCTCTCCTTGATGGAACAAGCACACATAAATTTTGTACGGGTGGGCGAGTTTGCCTGGAGCACCATCGAGCCCCATGAGGGCGAGTTTCATCTGGAATGGCTCGAGCACGCCGTGCGTGCAGCGGAGAGGCATCACATCGCGGTTGTGATGGGCACGCCATCTGCCGCACCGCCAGCTTGGCTGACGCAGAAGTATCCTGAGACTCTGCGTACCATGGAAAACGGAAGGAAGGACGGGCACGGAAATCGCCAACAGTTCGATTGGAGCGACCCCAAGTATCGCGAACTGAGTCGGAGGATCGCGGAAAAGATGGCCGAGGCGTTCGGTCATGACGCGAATGTGATCGGCTGGCAGATTGACAACGAATACGCCAATGAGAGCTATGGAGACACTACCCAGGCACAATTTCAAAGCTGGCTTCATGCCAAGTATGGGACGCTTGAGAATCTAAATGCGCGGTGGGCCACCGCTTATTGGAGTGAGACCTACCAGGAGTGGAATCAGATTCCGATCGCAGAACATGGGGGCAACCCTGGTCTGATGCTGAACTGGAAAGAATTCGTCTCCGACACTTGGCGGAGTTATCAGAAAAACCAGCTGGATGCGATTCGCGCGCATGCTGACCCTCGACAGATGATCACTACAAACATGATGGGATGGTTTGACGCATACGATCACTACACCGTGGCGCAGGATTTAGACTTTGCCTCATGGGACGATTATGTGGGGACGGGTCACTTGGACCCGGTGCGCAATGGCGCGACACACGATTTGACCCGCGGATTCTTGCGCAAGAACTTTTGGGTGATGGAGACGCAGCCGGGCTTTGTGAACTGGCAGACGGACAACAATGCTCTCGATAAGGGCGAGGTTCGGGCGATGGCGTGGAATGCGATTGGCCATGGCTCGGAGGCAGTGGAGTACTGGCAGTGGCGGAGCGCGCTGAACGGACAGGAGCAGTACCACGGTACGCTGGTCGGAGCCGATGGGACACCCGTCCCGCTATACGGTGAGGTGAAGCAGATTGGGGCAGAGTTCGAGAAAGCTGCTTCAGCGCTGGCTGGAACGACCGTGAGGTCCGAGGTTGCGGTGCTGCAGGACTACTCTAGTCGATGGGCCATCAACTGGCAGAAGCACAATAAAGCATTTGATCCGGTGGATGCTCTCTTGAGCTACTACGCTCCGCTGCATAAACTTGCTGGCTCGGTCGACGTGGTCGCGGATACTGCGCCGCTGACCCAGTACAAGTTGGTTGTAGCTCCGGCGTTGAACGTATTGACTCCTGAGGCCGCACGGAATTTGGAGGCGTACGTTCGTACAGGCGGCAATCTTGTGCTGGGGCAGCGGAGTGCCATGAAGGACGAAGACAACAGTCTCTTTCCAGAACGGCAGCCGGGACCACTCGCCGCAATGCTGGGAGCGAGGGTTGAGCAGTTTTACGCACTGGATCAACCTGTGCCGGTAAGCGGCATGTGGGGAGATGCACAGGATACGACGTGGGCCGAACAGCTTGACATAACGGATCAGGCGACGCAGGTTCTGATGAGTTATGGAACGAGCAACGGCTGGTTAGACGGACAGCCCGCGGCTGTGACACGCAAAGTTGGGCGGGGAACGATAACTTACATTGGCACAGAGCTTGATACGGCTGCAATGAGACGTGCTGCGGAGTGGATGCTCAAGGTGAGCGGCCTCCCGAGAGTCTTGCCTGAGATGCCGGAAGACGTGGATGTGGCGATACGGTCGAACGAAAAATCGCGGATTCTCATTCTGACGAACTATGGGTCTGAGATACGCGTCAAGCTGCCACATTCAATGCACGATGTGCTCAAGGGTGGGGACACAACAAGCGTTTCACTTTCGCGGTTTGGTGTCGTAGTGCTTCAGGACGCAGCCGATGGTAACTAGGAGGATCGCATTGTCTGGCTTCGCGAAGGTGGAACGATGTGGCGCGGTCATGATGTTGTTCAGCTTCAGCTCGATGCTGCCCATGTCAACATGCTTTCCACGGAACTTAACGCCTTCCATCTTTAAGCGTGCTGGCTGTTCCTTCGGGGCTTCATTGCGGAGCTTGGTTTGGCCGTCTGTCGCGCAGCGGCGAATTGCTTCCTACGCGCTCGCCGGTTTGAGATCTATGACCACCGATGGCAGTCTTCCTATGACGCTCGCAGCCATACTCATGATCAAACGGCCTGAGATGTCGGTGATCTTTAGGTGTGACTACGCAGCCGCGTGCAAGCGTTCAATTAGCAACTGCGTAGTCGGTGCACGCTCGCCCGTTTGTTGCATCGAGCCCACAGTGTTTAGTTTCGCACCGCGCATGCGGCGTTCGGGTTAGGTTTGGGGTTCGGCTTTGCGAACACCGAGAGGAACTCCTCTAGTTGTGGCCCAGAAGCTTGATCTTCCGAGGCATTCTGGCTTTTCTTCGCAAGAAATAATCGCATTTGCTGATCCGCGAGCGCGGGCTGTCCAGTTCGTTTGTAGGCTGCCGAAAGCTTGTAGCGCGTCTCCCAAAGTCCGGGATCAAGACGAAGTGCCGTCGCAAATTCTTCGGCTGCACGGGTGTAATCACGGGCATCCAAATAGACGTTGCCGAGTTGAAGATGAGCCTTGGCAAAGAGGGGCTCTAGTTGAATCGCCCGCTTGAAGAGAGTTTCAGCATCGACGGAAGCTCTATTGGTGTCGGCTGAGTTCCTGTGCACAAGCACCAGCGCGTAGAAGTACGCAGCGTTGGCATCCTGCGGGTGGTGCTGATAGTAGCGGGCAAAAGTGGACTCGACAGCATCCGGATCTGTGCCCGATATGGTGAAACTCGCTGACAAGAACGGGTAGAGCCGTGAATCGTCAGGATGGAGGGTAGCGCAGCGCAGGAAAATGCGCGTCGCCTCGGCGCTCTGGCCCAACAGAAAGTCTGCCGTTCCCATGCCCAGAAGGAGCGTGATAGATCCCGGATAGCGCGCGGTCCCCGCATCGAAGACCTTCACGGCAGCAGCGGCAGACCCGGCCAGGATGAGCTCATATCCTGCACCGTAGAAATCTGCTTCGGTCGGTTCAAGAGCGGCAGCAGCTTGATATTCAAGAGAGGCTTGCTGAAAGGCGCCCATTCCCTCATCGGAACGAGCCAACAGGCGATGGATCTCCGCCTGATCCGCGCCTGATGCATTCGCCACAAGTAGATCGTGCGCCTTTGCAAACTGCCTCATTTGTAGCAGAGTTACTGCAAGAGATACGAGTGTCTCCGGATCGTGCTCGTCCAGTATCCGTGCACGCTGGAGCTCCGCGAGAGCCTTCTCCGACTGATGCTGGGCGAGGTAATACTGGCCGAGTCGCCGATGGACGGCGGTATTGTTAGGGCGATCTAAAACGGCCTTAAGTAACGTGGTCTCATGCGAACAGGCAGCATCAATATCCTGGTCTGCGTCATTGCTTGGGCGGTTGAGATCGGCTGCGCCTTGAATGAGTTTGGAGGCCGCCGCTGCGCCCGCGGGCGCCGAGTACCCCCCGGGATCGATATAGCCACGAATCCCCGCGGCTTGCAGTTGCAGTGCCGGCGGCGGCTTTTTCGGGGAATCGCTCGCGCTGGTAAGGGTGAGGTCGCGATGCAGTGCAGGAGTCTCGGCCGACAGTACGACTGGTGTATTCAGAGCAATGGTGTCTCCAGGCTGATCGCTTGAGAGTCGATAGCTGCCCAGCGCAATATGATCGAAGTGGAATGCGCCGAGTTTATCAGTGGTGGTATGGATCGAAGAGGTGGCGGACCCGCTTTCGGAAAGTGTCAACGAAATGCCGGGCAGCGTAGAACCACTCGAATCTCGTACGGAACCGGAGATGCTGCCGGATGTCTGCGCGCTTACCTCGTTGAGGCTCAACAGTAGAAGCACGGGAAGCACGCAGCGGCCCAAGGCCAATCGGCTCGGCAAAGTCACTGGGCCTCCTGCTTTTCGAGCAAGTTACGAACATCGGTGTTGTCCGGGTGCCGGATAAGAAACTCCTGCAACACTTCGTTTGCTTTCGTGGACTGTCCGCTGGCGCGGTAGGCAAGCGCCGAATTGATGTACGGCCTGTCGAAGTCCGGTGCAAGCCTGCGGCACTCCTCGAATTGATCCAGAGCTTCACGATTACGGCCAATGCGCATGAAGACGGCGCCGAGATTGTTGCGCGCCTCAGTGTTGTTCGGCTTGAGACGGATTGCCGTCTGCAGTTGCTCGATAGCGGGCGGCATGGAGTTTTGCGCGACGAGAGTCATGGCCAGTCCAAGATGCAGGCCGGAGTTTTGCGGGGCGAGAGCGACGAGCTCTTCCATCGCCTTTTGCGCCTCCGCAGGAAGGTTCTTGAACTGGTAGATTCGCAGCATGTTTTGTACAGCCAGTTCATAGTTAGGGTTCGCACGAGCCGCGCTACGAAACTCTTCCAAGGCTTCATCGTACTTGCCCTCTTCGCCGGAGATCAGTCCCAGATTGTTCCACGCATCTGCGTCGGATGGGCTGAGCCGGAGCGTCTCTTTGAGGCACCTTCTAGCATCGTCGTATTGTTTGTTATTGAGGTAAATGGTGCCCAGATTAAACCAAGCGTTGGCGTAGCCAGGATCTATTTCAATGACACGTTTGAAGGCAGCTTCTGCCTCGTCCGTGTACCCATACTCAATGAAAGCGACGCCGAATGTGAAGTAGTCCCGTCGAATAGCATTGCCATAGTAGGGCCCGGCAAAGGGCATGGCGCGGGCGAACCGTTGTTCTGGGGTCGTGGGTGCGGACGTCCAGTCGTGCAGGATACTCTTTGTATCTACTAGATCGTGATAGATGCAGATGATGGATCCGGTCGCGTCCAGCAACAACGTTGTCGGTGGCTCGATGTCGCGACGCCGATCGAAGAGGTAGCGATACTGAATGTTCCATGCGGTAGATGTGCGGTCGTCGGACAGCAGGATAGGGAAGGAGATGCGCGCTGATTTGGCAAAGTCTTTGATTTCGGCCAAGTCAACAACGGCCTTCAAAGCAACAGCTCGAACGGAGATCCCGGAAGCGGCCAGGTCGGCCGCCCCGTGCTGCAACATTTCGAGCTGACGCCGGCTCTCCCCGCAATCAAGGCGGAAGAAGCTGATCAGGACTGGAGATCCACGCAGGGCGCTGAGTTGTTGATGCTGGCCGCTTAGGTCGGGAAGCGCCAGGCTGGGTCCAATGAGTGGCTCGATCAGCCATGTGCTCTTCGGCACGGGGGCAGAGACTTTGCTTTCCTCTGGTCTCTGGGCCGGAGCGATCCGATTTTCGAAGGGCCGCGAATGAAAGGCCGGCTTCCCTTCTTCAATTTCCACGCGATGGTTGGCAGGAAGATCTGTGAAGTGTTGAACCTTCCCGGTCGGCCATCGTACAGAGATAGAAATGGGACCGGTCGCCGATCCAAGTCCGAAAAACAACTCCTTGGTATGTTGCGAAGCAAAACCGGAACCTGCGGATAGAAACTTGCTCTGGCGGATCGCACCAGCCTCAATCGTGATGACTGTGCCGATGGCGTCACGGTTGCTGGTGTGTCCGGTGAGTCGAAAGGCAATGGAGTTTCCGATCTCCCCTAGATCGTTGCGCAGGATGCGAAGCTGCGGACCGGTTCGGTTCTTGAGGACAAATTCGAGACGTCCGTCATGATTGAAGTCGCTGAGTGCGAAGGCGCGGCTATCATCGATCAAGTCCAGGCCAAGGGCGCCGCCCACTTCGGAA
>Ga0302233_10002416_pt1 | contig 11737 bp, 20 predicted proteins | sample II_Palsa_N3_1_FD_193516 | JGI IMG/M metagenome (GOLD analysis project Ga0302233, IMG submission 193516) | Peat permafrost microbial communities from Stordalen Mire near Abisko, Sweden - II_Palsa_N3_1 | ecosystem: Environmental > Terrestrial > Soil > Palsa > Peat permafrost | place: Sweden...
AGTTGTACAGGTAAACGAGATCTTGCGCCTACGAGTCGTGTGCAAATCGTGGGGTGAACGTGCGAATAGGGTTGGATGTGGTTTTTTTTTTTTACCACTTTCTCTCGCTTTGGGCCCTTGTCCTTGCCGCCGCCGTTGACGCTGCCACTGCCAACACTGCTGAGGACGACAGGCGCCGGCGGGAACTTGCTCGCGAGGTACTGCAGGCTAAGGGTGTGTGGTCACGTTACTTGATAGTCGCTATAAAAAGCGGACTTGTACCTCTGGGGCTGCAGCGTAAACTTGACCTCGCCGCTCGTGATCGCCGCCTCGTTCTTCTGCACATACTCGACCAGCTGCGCCACAAACTCGTGGCCCGACAGCGTGCGCACGGTCGGCAGCAGCATCTGTTCCAGTAAGTGGGACGCCTTGACAGGGTGTGCGCCCTAGACTTTCCCTACAAAAGATGTCGAGTGAGCTTGACCTGTTGGCCGCGTTGCTGGCGGGCGGGATGGAGTCTTCCAGTCCTGCGGCTCCTGCAGCTCCTGCAGCTGCTGCTCCTGGTCCTGGTCCTGCTGCTGCTCCTGTTGTTGCAACGGCGCCTTTGGCAGTCCAGCAACTGCAGCATCAACAGCCTGCGACTGCTGCTGCGAGATTGCCGGGTGGCTCCCGGGGCAACGAGGGCGTCATTGCTGGTAATAACCCGCCGTCCCATTCCCGCCCTCCATTCATTCTCTTGTTGTTTTGTGCCCAACAGGCGTCGACGTGGACAGGCTCCGTCAGTGGGTGCAGTCGACAGACGTAAAGGACCAGGTCAAGACTGGGCTGCAGAACAACATCGACCAGTTCAAGCACACCAAAGACGTGAATAAGCTCGTCCAAAACATCAGCACCAAGGTGGGCAAGATGCGCTTCCAGGCAGCCATTCGGCACTTTCCGCCTGGGCTTGTCAACCCGCAACATCAGCAACAGCACGTAACTGCAACGATCGTGTCCAGTAGTCCTGCCAGTCTGCCCACGTCCACGCCGTCGTCTGCTTCGGCTACTTCTGGTGCTGCTGCCGCTGCTGCCGTTGCCGCTGCGATGGCCAACACCAATAACAAACGACCCCTGCCCCCGCCTACTCAAACGTATGCCTTGGCTTTTTTTTGGTTTCCTTTTTTTTTTGTCGTTGAGACTTTTCCTACGAAGGGATCCGTCCAAGCGGCCTCGTCTTGACACGGCCCCAATGGGCGGCTCGCTGGCTGCCATCGCCCCTCAGCGTCAACCCATGCTGGCTGTCCCAGCAGCAGCACGACCTCCGCCACCATCGTCGTCTGTCACGCGGCCCGGTATGGGAGGCGCCCTCGGCTTTTTGGGTTCGGCCAGCGCCTTGTCACCAGGTCAGTCTGTGCGGCCTCCCACCACAGGCCAGCCTGTCGCACCAGCCGCAATCAATCTTGACGCCGACGACTCACCGCCGGGCTCGCCCGACGCCAACCGGCCGACCACCGACGTGACCAAGCTGATGGACGTGTTCAAGTATGCAGACATCTCGGTATGAATCGTGAAGTAGAAAAGAAATTGTTGAATAGTTTGTTTTTTCTCTCTTTCTTGGCAGACCGAGAACGAGCAAATGCTGACGGCGATGAAAGAACCTGCCGAACCCGACCTGGTCGGCGATGCGATTCAGTTTAACAGCGAGGCCCTTGAGGCCATCGTCAAGAAGCAGGCCAAGTCTGCGGGTGTGCAAAAAATCCAACAAGAGGTGCTGGACCTGATTGTGCAGGCGACCAAGGAGCGTCTGCGCGACATTATCGAAGAGCTTGTGCAGATCAGCAAGCACCGTGTAGAGGCCAGGAAACTCGACCAAAACACAACCGTGCTCTCCAACCCTCAGCGGCAGATCTGGCTGATTGACCGGATCGCCCAGCGCAAGTTTGACGACGAGGAGTCTCAGCGCGCACCGCCGACCCAGGGCGACAACCAGTTCAAGTCGCAGCAGGCCAACACGTCTGCACTCACAATGGTTGGCCTCAAGCAGCGCTCGTGGGCCAATGCCGCTGCCCCCTCCCAATCGGCCGCCGGATCTTCTTCGTCATCAGCAGCAGCCGACGCCCGAGGGCCCGCCGAGACCGAGGCAGAGGCGCAAGCCAGGATCGCCCGCACCAATGCCCAGCGTGTCGTCGACAAGCGAAGACTGACCCTTGCCGACCTCATCTTTTACCTAGAACATGAGCCGCAGATGCGCAAGACCGACATTCTCTACAAGGCTTATCTGCGCTTTGGCAGTGCCTTTTGATAAACGCTTTGGTTTCTTTTTTTTATCGCGCAGAACAGACAAAATTACGATTATTATTATTATTTTTTTTTTTTTTTGGTCTCAGAGGGTTTCGTCGTTAAGTCCAACGTCCACCTTGTCGTCGTACACCGACTTACGGTTGTTGCTGATGGGATTGGGGGAAGAGCTCTTGCCTTCGCCGAATTCGTCGGCTTTGGCCCACGAGGAAAAGGAGAACGGCTTCACTGTTGATCGAAAATAATCAGACAAAATAAAGGCGTCTTTGTCACATACAGCCATCCTTGAGACCGCGGCCAAAGTTTTTCCAGCACTGGAGGGATGCCAAAAGGAGCAAGACCGTCACAAGCAGACCGAGTGCAGCTACAGAGGGAAAAAAAAAATTCTTTATTAAAAAAAAAAATTCGTCTTTCAGTGAAAATTACCAAAGAGGGTGAGGAAACGACCCGAGCCAACATATTTGGCCGCCTGCGAGGGCGAGTAAATGCGCGCAATCTTAAAGATAAAGTATGCACAGATCGCAAGGAGGAACGTGACCCAGGCGATCATGATGTAGCGATTCTCGGTGGCGACCTGAAGAGAAACGTGAATAAATGAACTACAAGAAAAAAGAAAAAGTTGGCATACACCATAGTATGCGATCGTGGCAATGGGAATGGCGACGAGGATGATGACAATCGTGATGGCGTACTCTGGATCGGTACTGTGCAGGACAAGGTAGAGGAACTGGATGGCAAAGGCAACGACGAAAAAGACCTCGAGCTTGAGCAACAGGAAAAAGATGTGGAACTGCTTGGCCAGGGTGATCTGGTCGTGCGCAAAGAGGTTTTCGTACATGCGCCACTGGTACTCGCTCCAGAGCGGCCACGAGAGAATGCCAAAGAGGATGACAAAGACGGCGTGCAGTGCAATGCTGACGGCAATAAAGGGGGCGAGTCGGTTGAAGAGCTGGCATCCTGCACGTTTTATTGTTATTATTTGTTTGAATTATACAATTACAGTTGTCTTTTGTTACCGGCGTTGCACGCGATGGCGGCCTCGGAGAAATCGAGATTGCTCGTCTCCTTGAAGACGACATGGGCTGCGACGGTGCAGGGATCGAGGAGGTCTTTGATCTGCGTGTACTGGATGATGCTGTACGCAAAGCAGCAGGCGAGGAAGACGGTGTGGGCCAGCACTTGGATAAAATTGAAGGCACGCAACTTTTGTTGTTGAACGGTTAAGATGTGTGACAAAATTAGCAACATGAAAAAAGACTGACGGCGTCGTAGACCAGGAACACTTGGAAGAAATGGGCGAGGATAAAGATGATCAGGTACACGAGGATACTGCCGGCATTGTTGCTGTTGTCCTCGCCGCCAGAGCTGCCGGGCAGGGACGAGTTGAGGTCGCCAGAAAGGGTGGGGCACCAGCCAGGGGTCTGGATCTCCTTGTCGCTGGGCTCCTGTTTCCGGTCCAAGTGAGGACCGCGGCAATATACAAGCACAAACACGTACAACGTCGCCCTGCAGGTTGATCTGGCCAAAGAACACACCGGCCAGCGCAGACTGTAAGGCAATGATGAGCACGGCCAGGAGGATCGAGGACGCAAAGTTGGCCCGACTCGTTTTGCTCTTGGGCAGCGTCTATTTTTTGGGGGTGTTGCCCGTTTTAGCCCCCAGTTGCGTGTGTGCACAGGAGAGGCACCCCCCTTACAAAGTACGACATCCTTCAGCAAAGCCCAAAGCCAAGCCAAGCGAGCTGCAAAGTGAAACGAGAAGGTGACAACAGGAATGTCACACTTCTAGAACAACGGGCAGGCCATTTTCGAAAATGGCTGCGACACAGCCCACCACCACCGCTCAAACGAGCAACGCGCTAAAGTAAGCGAGCTGATGATAGACGCATCGGCCCCTAATGGATGGTGAAAACGAACCCAGGTTTGTGATCGGCGGCCTCTCGGGCATGGGCGCGACGCTGTTTGTGCAGCCCATGGTGCGACCGTTGACATTTCTTTATGGTGCTGACCAAAATCGTGTGGCAGGACAAGGTCAAGACGCTGCGACAGCTGTCATCCGAGCCCATTTCGACCTTTGGCATGCTGTCCAAGGTTTTCAAGAACGAGGGCGTGTCCGGGCTCTACGCCGGGTAAGCTCGAAAAATAACGTGCATTTGAGGTTCTTCGACGTAGTCTGTCGGCCGCTCTCCTCCGTCAGGCCACGTACACGACCACGCGTCTGGGCGTGTACAACTCGCTCGAGGAGAAGTTTACCGTCGATGGCAAGGCGCCCGGCTTTGGCGGCAAGGTTGGATGGCATTGTTTTTGTTTTGTTTTGTTTTTTTTCCTTTAATGAGCGACTCAAACAGGCCCTCATTGGTATGACTGCCGGCGCTACGGGCGCACTCGTGGGCGCGCCTGCAGAGATCGCACTGGTGCGCATGATGTCTGACAGCCGCCTGCCCGAGAATCAGCGCCGCGGTTACAAGAACGTGGCCGACGCCCTGGTCAAGATTGTCCAGCAGGAGGGCGTCCTCACGCTCTGGCGAGGCGTGACGCCGACCGTGACACGCGCGATAGTTCTCAATGCTGCTCAGGTTTTTTTATTGGTTTTTTTGGTGTTTTTTTTTTGCCTTTTTCTTATGTTGGTGGGAAAAAAAAATAAAAAATAAAGCTCGCAACCTACTCGCAAGCCAAGGAGTCGCTTGCGAAATCGGGAATCCTCAAGGAGGGCATCGCGCTGCATTTCTCGGCCAGCCTGATTTCCGGCTTTATCGCGACGATTGCTTCGATCCCTGTGGATCTGGTCAAGTCCAAGATCCAATCTATGAAGGTCGTCAACGGCGTGCCCGAGTACTCTGGCGCCTTTGACGTCGTCGTGAAGACTGTCAAGAACGAGGGCTTTTTCAAATTGTGGAAGGGTAACGACTCGCACAACAAACTAATGGAAACAAGGGGAGCCTAAACTACTGTGCAACTAGGAACACCAAGCTACTTCCTGAGACTTGGGCCGCACACGATCCTGACCTTCCTCATACAGGAGCAACTGTACAAACTCTTCAAGTGAAAGCTTTTTTCAGTGTAAAGTCAATCCTGGCACAAGCTTTGTAGTGAAATGGAAGAAAGAAAAAAATTATACATATTGTAGGTTATCAGAGTCATTTCAAAGAGTCAGTGCAACGAAGGGGGCCGCCTTGTTTGCGGTATCCGCGACTTTGGCTCGGGTTTGATGTCGATAAACATGCTGTCGTCGTCGTCGTTGTCGCCACCCACAGTGATAGGTGGTGGCGGCAACTCCGTAAAGTCGACGTCCTCGATGACAATGCTGGGCAGGTCGTTGTGGGCGGCCATCACCTCGAGGTACTGCAGCCGCATCGCCGTCTGCTCGAGCATCATGTCCAGCGGGATAGCATTGACAACGGGTGGCGGCTCGATGGAGGGCTCCCAGCCGGGTGGCGGCGATGGCGGTGGCGAGGTGAAGAACGACTTTGGGTTTGGCGGTGGTGCAAGCAGCGACGACGAGGGCGGGACGAGCGGCGTGCTCTGTATTTGCATTAATACCAGACCGATGGCCATGTCTGGGTAACCTGCGTACCTCGCCAAAGGCCACGAGCAGCAGCGACCCCCTCGTCAGGGTCGAGGTGTGCAGGGCATCGCGTGCAAACTGGGCCGTCTGCACGTCCTCAAACACGACCACCGCCCGCCGCAGGCTCTTGAACAGGACGTAGCTCACGACGTCGCCGAACCGTGCCATCCGCTGGTGCACCTCCTCCAGGTCGCCGTTCAGGGCCTCGTAGTCGTGCCGCTCGCGCTGCGCAGGCGACACGACGCGTGCCACGAGGGTGTTTGACGTTTGCCGGCCCATCAGGCGGCTAAACCCTGTATATCAGACGTGGGAGGCCACGTGGGCGTGATTTGAAATGTTATGGGACAAAGAAGGGGTTAAATTAAAAAATCCCAAATAAATTTTCGTACAGGTTTGAGCCGCTTTGGGCGCTCGAGGCGCCGTCCGCCGTCGCTCCCAGGGAGGAGGCAGATAAATCTTGATGAGATTGGTCTCGAAGTCGTTGACGCAATATTTTTTGCCACGTGTCACGGTGGACTTTTAGGGAGCGGAAGGCGGGCAGAGATGTGCCTGTCCAGTATAACACGAGTCAGATCCGCAATCCAGAACAGATCGGACAGATACCGTTGACGAGGATGGCCAGGCCAGAGACCGCCAGGCACTCTGCGCTGTTGGGATCGCGGGCAAAGGTCGTGCCATACGATTTGACAAAAATAGAAATCCATCTGGCTCGTTTTTTATTTACTACGTATTCAACTGAGCAGACACGTTTGCTGTTGGGCAGAGGAACAGCCGAGTGGGGAGAAAGAAGGTTTTGGGCCCTGAGTCCGGAATCAGACGATAGTATATCAAAGACGCCCTGTGGCCGAAGCGCGCACAGACGATCGTCCACGCTCGCGTCTCGTGTCGCCGAATACGCGTCCACGGTCGTCCACTAAAAGGCAAAGCATGTCGGGATCCACGATGACAAGTTGTTTGATGAACTTTTCGGTCAAATACAAATTAATAATATTATCGACAATTCGGAACATACCTGGAGAGACATGAGCAGAGCCAAAAGCATGCGCCCGGCCTTGTCGGTGTAGAAACCCGATCACGCTCAACTGTGTCGCATTTCGACTCTGAGATCGGTAGACTCGATGCCGTCGCTGATGAGAGAGAACCGTGACCGCGCAGTCGGCGCAAGACGAAAGCTATGGTGATAGTGGTTGCGATGGAGATCGGCCCATTTGCTCGAGTTGAAATGGACCGATTACTCTTGCGGTCCGCCGGCAGCGGTCGCAAAGCCATTATGCGTGCGAGCCTACGAAATCGTGCCAAAATAAACGTCAGTCCACTAGCACTGGACTGAGGCCGCAGTGACTCGTCCTGATTTCCCAGTTCAGGCTGGTCACGTGATGGCCTTTTGTTTTTGCGTCCCATCTCCGTGAGCTTTGCGGATCCCGAAGAGCGACCTGTACCGGCAGACTCGCCGACACAGACACAAGCGAGGTTCGAAATAAAAATTTTCTCGAGTCCCACGTGTGATTCTCCCATCCATAAAGCAGTGTCGCTCCCAAGGCGCGCCAATATTCGTTTTCGCGCCACTTCCTCTTCTTTGCGTGGCGGCCACAACAAAACAATGCCGGCGAAGACCACCAAGCTCTCGGCGGCTGCGACATTGCCGGCGTCGTCGTCGTCTTCGCCGTAACAACGCGTGCTTGTTTTGGTGCCAATTAACGGTGTGTGCGTGATTAGGCCGCGCCGCAGCGGCCGCAATGCAGCCCTGACGACGGCAGCGGCAGGGAAGAAGCAGCCAGCGCCAAAGAAAAGGTCGGCGGTGAAACGTCTGCTGCAAGGGGAGGATGGCGACAACGACGACGACGACGAGGATGAGCAGCAGGCGGGACCAGCGCCCGCAGCGGCAGACGAGGAGCATGAAAACCAGGGCGACGACGACGACGACGACGACGAGGACGACAACGACGACTTCAAGACCACAAAGAAGAGGCCTGCCACAGCGGCATCCTCAACAAAGACCGCCAAGCGCCCGCCACGCAAGAAGGCCGCCACAACAAAGGAAGGTGACGACGTCGAGGACGAGGCTGCCCCCGCGGCCCACGTTGGAAAGGCAGGGGGTGCCGAGCCCGACACGGGTCTCTACGGTACTGTGCTTGTCTCACACCCACTGAAATTAATTGTGTTGCTCTAGCGGTCGTCTGCCACGGCGGATCTGCGATGAAGACAACCGTCAAGGACTGGATCACGCTCTACCGCGCCCATCCCGACGACGCAAACGCACAGCTGCTCACGTTCACGTTGCAGCTCGCGGGCGTCTCCTTCACAATCACGGCAGAGCAGCTCAGGACGACCTCCCCCGACGAACTGGAGGACCAGATCCACGAGGCTGCTGCCGTAAGTGTTTTTCTCATTTTTTTTTTTCCTTTTTAAATTAAAAAAAAAACAACAGAACGCGCCTGGCGACTACCCGCTCGTGTCCAAGGACAAGAAGAAGAAGAACCTGGGCAAGCGCGTGGCCGAGTTCTGGAACCAGTTTGTTGAACAAGTGCGCCAGGTCCTCATTCCCGACAAGCCAGTGTTCGAGGATCTTCTCAAGTGGATCGTCCCTCTCTCCTTGTACGCGGGCTATTTTCTCTCCCACCCTCTTATCCTAATTGGTCTTGCTTGTTTAGATCGCAAGTGCGCTCGCTCCGCCACTCGGCCACCCTGGTGGCGTATCACCTGGGGACCAACATCAAAAACATCCTTGTGACCTTCCCGCGTGAGCAAACAAAACAGCGCGGTCGGGACAACAACGTTCTCGATGACGTGAAAGCAGCGCTTTCCGCGAGCTTTGCTATTGTCCACAACACGTATGGGCTGCACCAAAGCTTTCTTAATAATTTTATTTTTTTTCTTCCTGTTGCAGTGTGCTTGACAATCGCTATCTGGACACATCCCCTGTGATCCGATGCGAGACGATCAAGCACCTGTGCTCGTGGCTCGTGGCCGACAACAACTTGCTCGAGAGCCACAACTCGCGCTACATTGGCTGGGCGCTGTCGGACAAGGATGCCTCTGTGCGCGCCGAAGCGCTCAAGACCATCTTCAAGCTCTTCCAGGACTCGGCTGCCGTCCAAAAGCTGGACTCATTTACCAATCGCTTCGCGCCTCGCATGGTCGACATGCTCAACGACAAAGACGCCTCTGTTCGCGTCGAGGCTGCCTCAATCATCAAGTCGCTTTCCGAGTAAATCTCTCTTTTTTCTTTTTCTTTTTCTTCTCTTTTGTGACCTATATTTCTGTTATGCAATACAGGCAGGAAAAGCTCGGGGAGGAAGAAGTCGAAAAGATCAACGATCTCATCTTTGACGAGGACGAGCGTGTGAGCCAGGCGATTGCGGTTGTCCAGTACGCGCGCGATATTGAGCCCAACATCAAGAATGCCCTTCGTGTCTCCAGTACTCTTTTTGTTTTTGTTTGCTCCCCCCCCAAAGTACCCCTAAACAAATCGCTGCAGAGTCTGACCAGGTCGTCCACACGGCTCTCAACGAGGTCGTCAGCTACGTCGAGCAGAAGAAAAAGTTTGTCAACCAGGCGCAGTACGAACGGTGGGTCCATGCCTTCTGGGACATTATCAAGTTGCCCGATGTCGCCTCTCCCACCAAGAATAGAAAGAAGGCCTCCGCTGCTGCTGCTGCTGGGCAGCTCCTCCTGCGAGACTGGGAGGCGATGGCCAACATGCTCCGCGACGAGGCCAACTCGTCATCCTCATCGAACAAGCAGCGCACGGGCTCACGTGCCGCTGCTGGCGCCTCCCAGAGCGCGGAAACCCAGGAGCAGGTCCGCAAAAGCATCGTCTTGGCCAACATGCTTGTCGCCGTCCTGAGAAAGGTTTTTTTTTTATTTTTTTTACAACATGATTATGGTTCTATATTTTTATTTTTTTTTAATTGTTCAGATCACGACGGATGGATACTCGAGTGGTGCCGAAGCTGCCGACGCCAAATCGAAAAAGGACAAGGACACCGAGCGCAAGCAGGTGGTCACGGACGTGACGCTGTACTTTAGCGCGCAGCTCGACAAGCTCCTGACGGTGTACTCTTCCGAGTCGTCTGTTCTGACACCTCTGGTGGCAATCCCTCGCGTGATGGACGCAAGCGTGCTTGCAGCGCAGTCAGCGGGCGTCGATGCCATCGTCGACGTGCTTGGCCGCGCCGTGCTCACCCAGTCCAATCAAGCAGTGCTCACCCAGTCCAATCAAGCAGTGCTCGCCGCCGTCGGCGAGACCATTGGACAATTCGCGGCCGCCGAAACCCTCAAGGACGAGACGACCCAGCGCCTCCAGACTGTCTATGATACACTCGTCACGGCCCTGAAAAATTCCATCGCAGATGTCGAGGCGGCCGCCAACGACATGGGCGATTATGAAGAGACACTGTCGGATGCGCTCACGGCGATGGAGGTGACCCTGCGCCGCCTGCGCACACTCATTGAGCATGTCGACACCTCCAACGGCGTCACAAAGCGCACCGTGGACCTGCTCAAACTGGTCGATGAAGTCATGGGCGCGATGGACCAACAAAACAGCAGCTCGATCATCATCTCGGTATCTTTTTTTTTGTTTTTTGTTTTTTGTTTTTTGCTATTGTATTTATTAACCTTTTGTGCGCACAAGATTACATCCGAGGCCCTGTTCATAGCACGGATTGGGTACATGCGATTGGCCAGCGTGCTCCTGGACGACGGCGGCAAGGTGCGGCAAGACCTCGCTCGCTCGTGTACACAACGTCGAGATCAGATCTTTGGCCGATGCCAGGAGATGATGACCAACCTGAACGATCTGAACCTGTCTGTGCAGGTATTCTCTGTTATTGTTGCTGTGGGGAGGGATTAAATTTTAGTTTTCTTTGTGTGCAGGCTTTCCAAGTCATGACCGACATCCTCATGTTCCACTCAAACCCCGACTCGGAAACTCTGGCCGCAGCCGAGGCAGAAGCCAAAAGCAACGACAAGATTGACGCTGATGACGAAGAGGACGAGAAAAGGGGCAGCAGCAGCAGCAGCAACCAGAAGAGCACCAAAAAGAACAAGAAGGGCAAGGGCAAGGCAACCGGTCCCAAGCCTTCTGCGACATCATCACAGCAGCTGCTCATCGGCGACGGCATTGTGGTCGGTGTCACCCAAGAGATGCTGGCAACCATGGATGATTTTGTGTACAAGGTTATGGAGGACTCTGACAGCACTGAGCAGCAGCAGATCGGTAAGCTCCATTTCAGTTTTTTAAACGTAAAAGGAACTATTCTCTTTTTTAGGCGTCTGTGCATCCTACGGCCAGATTGTATTCTACAAGGCCAAGGACAAGAAGCTGGTCAAAAACTACGTGACTCTGATGTGCTCGGGCAATCCGACGATCGAAACGCAGATTGGGCAGGTCGTTTCAAAGCTCGCCAAGGAACTGGGCTCGTCAGAAATCCTCCACCTTCTGCTCCGCTCCTTGGCCCAGGTATGTATGTAAATATTCCTGCGGATTTTCATGGTTCTATCAATGCAGGTCTGCGAAAGCTTCCTTGCAGGTGTCGCGTCGACGCTCGATCACACCAAATCGCTCTTTGATCTCACACGCTCGGTGCTCAAGGAGGTCGGCCCCTCGTCCAAGTTTGCGCTCCATTTCCACGAGAGTGCGTGTGCCTTCTTTATCGACCGGTACACGCACAAGGACGACGACGACGACGACAATGACGGCGGCAAGGCGGATCGTGTGCTCGAGTGCTACCGCTTGTTTGCCAACCTTATCGCCAAGAACGATGGCGAGGCTGTGATCGCTGCTGTCGGCAACTCGATCCCAAAGGTCTTTGTTGAGATCATCGAGCATCGTTCCGTCAAGGGTACCAAGCGCACGCATGCCGGCTCTCAGAAATAAAAACAAAAAGGAGGGGGGGAAATTGTTTCATTTGAA
>Ga0302233_10002417_pt1 | contig 11737 bp, 12 predicted proteins | sample II_Palsa_N3_1_FD_193516 | JGI IMG/M metagenome (GOLD analysis project Ga0302233, IMG submission 193516) | Peat permafrost microbial communities from Stordalen Mire near Abisko, Sweden - II_Palsa_N3_1 | ecosystem: Environmental > Terrestrial > Soil > Palsa > Peat permafrost | place: Sweden...
GCGGCTATCTCGCACGCGCCAACGATCCTCCGCCAGGCAATAAGGTCATCTGGCGCGGCATGCATCGGCTTGTCGACATCCAGATCGGATACTGGCTGGGGCGTGAAAATAGTGGGTAATCACAAGCGCCAGCCGATGTTTACAACCGGTTTGTGCACCTCAAAAGAAAATCCCCTTCAGTCGCTTAACTGACCGGCATCAGACCCGATGGACTCTTTTTCCTTCGTCAAGGCCATGCCGTACATGCTCGGACTGCTCGAGAGAAACGGATGCCCCTTTGAATCGCATTGTTTGCTTTACCTCCTCAACTAGAGGTTCTCTTGAGCTGCGCCGATAGTGCCGGGATACGGCGCGGAGGCGATCAGACGGCGCGTGCTCAAGCCGCCCCGGAATCTCCAAAGCCGCGCGCAGGCCGAGCAGGCCTCGTACCCTTCCGGCATCGGGTAGCGGGGCCGACTCAACAAAATGCGAAGGCACGCGCGACCGGCGTCAAATCAATCGTGAAAACGCTTGGCAAATAGTTCAAATGTGCTAATAATATAGCTCGTATGTGCTAGTAGCATGACGCGGCAGTCGTTCGGATACAAGGTGAGCGACTGTCCTAGGTTTGCTGCGCCCGCGGAGGAACTTGAATGGGAGAGAGACAGTGGTGTACGAAGACGTGTCGGTAGAGCGTGGAACGGGCCCATGGCTGGAAATAGGGCTGAATCGTCCGGAAAGACGAAATGCGATAAGGGAGCAAACGGCGGCGGAATTGCTGGAAATCTTGCGCGATGCAGAGAAAGACGTGTCAGTGCGCGGGGTGATTCTGCACGGCCGCGAGGGTCATTTCAGTGCAGGCGTTGACACCTCTTCCTTTGCGGAGCCCGAAGGTGGTCCGTACGAGCAATGGCGTGCTCGTCGAACGTCACGACAAATCAGCCGGCTTTTTGCCAGCCTTCCGGAGTTCACGAAGCCCTGCGTTGCCGCTGTCGAGGGTTACGCGTTGGGTGGCGGCTTTGAGCTGGCCTTGATGTGTGACGTCATTTTCGCCTCCCGAACGGCTCAATTTGCCTTGCCAGAAGTCAAGTTGGGCATGTTGCCAGGTGGGGGCGGGACGCAAACCCTCAGTCGGGTGATCGGCCGGGCTGCTGCAAAGAAGTTGATCTGGACCGGTCGGAGAATATCCGGAACTGAAGCGGAAGCTTTAGGCATCGTTTCAACGCTTTCAGACGAAGGGCAGGCGCTGGCAGACGCGGGGTCGTTTATGAACGATATCTGTAAAAACGCCCCCCTTCCGATCATGTACGCAAAGGCGCTTATTGATCAGGGGGTGGACATGACGCTGCGCCAGGGGCTGCTGCAGGAGGGCGATCTCTCTTTCGCCGTCTCTTTCTCGGAAGATCGGAAAGAAGGGCTGTCGGCGTTCAAGGAAAAGCGTCCGCCAGAGTTCAAGGGCCGCTGATAAGCGCCTATCAATATCAAGGACACACCATGAACAAGGATAGAAACATCGGCATTGCAGCCTATGCCGAAACGAAGATCGTCATGGCCAGCGGGCGCAGCAGCTATGACATGGCAGCCGAGGTGCTTGAGAGCATTCTTGAGAAAACTGGTTTCGAACCCGGTGAGATTGATGGCCTGGCAGTCGCGGAAACCATGAGCGATACGGCGAACCCATTCTGGGCGGCGTATATGGCTGACATGCTTGGCCTGTCACCGACCTGGCTGGAGTTGCTGGGCTTGGGCGGCGTTTCAGCAGTTGGAGGCGTCGCGCGTGCTGTTGCTGCGATCGAGGCCGGATTCTGCACGACGGTCCTAGTACTTTCAACCGATGCGCAGTCCTCCAAGAATCAGTCGGAGCAAGGCGGGCAGCGGCCGGAATTCCAGTATCCGACGGGTTTGCGCGGCCCCGTTGGAGCGTTTGGTCTGTTGACTCAACGCTATCGCCACTTGCACGACCTGGACGACCGGGCACTCGGAAAACTGGCGGTGACCCAGCGGGAACATGGACTCCTCAATCCTAATGCCTGTGCAAAACTGCGTAAGCCCCTCACGATTGAAGACTACGTAAAATCGAAGTACGTCTCTGATCCACTGCGCATGTTGGACAGTGTGATGGTATGTGATGGTGCCAATGGCGTTCTCGTCACGACGAAAGAGAAGGCGCGCGAGAAGGGGCTCGACAAGATGGTCTTTCCGACGGCATACGCGGAAATCACCAACTATAAGGCCTTCGAACCGGACGCGGAGATTACCGAAGGCGGATTCTCAGTAGTTGGCCCGAAAGCACTATCGAAGGCGGGCATAAAACCCGCAGATGTCGCGATGTTTCATCCCTATGATGACTTTCTCGTCGCCATCCTCTTGCAACTCGAGCAGATTGGTTTTTGCAAGGTGGGTGAGGGTTCACGCTTTATTCTGGAAAATAACTTTTCTTATCGGGGCAATCTCCCGCTTAATACAGGCGGTGGTCAGATTTCCGCTGGCCAACCCGGCCTGGCCGGTGGGGGCGTCAACCTCACCGAAGCTGTGCGCCAGATGTTCGGGGAAGCGACCGACCGTCAGGTTAAAAACATTGGGAACGCTGTTGTGACCGGAATTGGAACAATTCCCATCGGCCGGAACTGGTCCAGTTCCGGGGTGCTTGTTCTTGAACAGTGAAGGGAGTGACCATGTCTACGGTTAAGCGAGCAGTGCCAGCAGCGAATAGTTACACCCAGACCCAGCCTTTCTGGGACGGCACAAAGGAAAGGCGCCTCATGGTGCAGCGTTGCAACCAGACGGGAAAGCTTCAATGGCCTCCGCGGCCGGTCAGTATCTACACGGGAAAGCGCGATTTAAGCTGGGTTGATGTTTCGGGAGAGGCGACGCTTTATTCCTGGACCGTCACCCGTTCAGCCTGGCCAGGCCATGAAGACCGGTTGCCCTACATCTGCGCTTATGTCAGGCTGAAAGAGGGCACCCGTCTACTGTGCAACCTGCTTGACTACAAGCTGGAGGAACTCCGGATCGGGATGCCAGTTCAACTGACCTGGGATAGTCTCGACGAAGGCGTTCCTTACCCGGCGTTCAAGCCGGTCATCAGTGGGGGGGGCGGGGCATGAAGTTCGCGTCATATCTCGCAGCAGGTGCGAAGCTGTACGGAGAGAAGCCGGCATTGATCTGCGGCGGTACGTCGTTATCGTTTGCCGAACTCGAGCAGGCCAGCACGCGGTTGGCCGCTGCACTCCAGGCAAATGGGCTTGAACCGGGCCAACGCATCGGCATCTATATGCCGAACTGTGCAGAATTTATCGTTTCGTTTCTCGGCATCGTCAAGGCGGGCGGAATTGCAGTACCGGTTAATAACAAGCTCGCCCCACCCGAGGTGCGATTCATTGTCGAAGATTCGCGGCCGAAATTCATTTTCGTTAGTAGCGCGAATGTCGATGAGTTGACGGCGGCCTGTGGCGAGGTGAACGAGGCGAAGACGATCGTAGTGGGAGAGCCGCATCCGCAGGCGCTCTTCAACTATTCGCAGTTGCTGGAGAAGGAATATCCGCCTCTGCGCGAGCTACCGGTCGAGACAGACGCCTGCATGATCTCTTATACGTCGGGCACAACGGGCCGGCCGAAAGGGGCGGTAATTACCCAGTCGAACTACATCGTGATGAATGGTTTCCTGAATGCGCTTTACTGGGGCATTCAACACGATGATCGCATCCTTCTTACGACGCCACTTGCACACCGCACTGCATTTGCCCGGCTTGGCAATATGCTGGTTTTCGGCTCTACGTTGGTCATTTTGCCGAAATTCGACGTGGAGGCTGTTGCCGCTTCGATAGCGTCGCACGGTATTACGATCCTCGGCATGGTCCCCACGGTCGGTCGGTTGCTCATGCCGACGATCAGTCAGGCCTCGGCGAAATTTGCATCGCTACGACGAATTCTGGCGACCGGTGAGGCGTTCCCGGTTGACTTGAAGAAGGAGCTCGCGCATTGGCTCCCGAAGGCGGAAATCTTCTCGTTCTACTCCATGACTGAAATTGGCGCGATCAGTCTGCTTCGACCCGAAGAACAGGTCTCCCACGCGGCCTCTGCGGGTCGCATCCTGCCCGGGCTTGAGGTCAGGCTCACCAACGATGCCGGTGCCACCGTCCCCGAAGGCGAGGTGGGCGAGGTTTGGGTTCGTTCGGGAGAACCTGGCCGTTTTCTGACCATGCAGGGCTATTTCAATCGACCCGAGGCGAACGCAGAAAGTTTTGTCAACGGGTGGTTCAAGACGGGCGACATGGCCCGATTTGATAGCGATGGATATATCTACATCGTCGATCGAAAGAAGGACATGGTGTTATCAGGCGGCTACAACATCTACACGAAAGAAGTAGAAATGGCTTTGGAATCGCATCCCGATGTCGCACAGGCTGCGGTGATCGGCGTGCCCGATCCAGTGTTCGGTGAGGCCGTTGCAGCGTTTGTCGTTCTGAAGAAACTCGAAACAATGGAGACGGATCTATTGATTGAGTGGTGCACAAAGCAAATAGCGAGTTACAAGAAACCGAAATATGTGAGATTCGTCGCAGCGTTGCCGCTAACCGCTTCGGGAAAAGTACAAAAGCGGCAACTTGCAGAGACTTTCGTCAAGTGATCGGCGAATTGATCTGGCAAAGTCATTTGAGTCGCACGCGTCCTTTGTAATCCATCATTTGATCGCGCAGGCCAAGTAACGTCGCGAGCGGGCCGCTATCGCCAGACGCGGCAGCGCGCGCCCAGCTTCGGGGCATTCAGGGAGTCACGAAATGGATCTTAATTTCAGCCAGGAAGAAATCGCATTCCGGGACGAAGTGCGCAGTTTTCTCGATACACGTTTGCCACGACATCTGGCAGACAAGGTTCGGGAGGGGGCGCATCTCACCAAAGCCGATATGCAGGAATGGCATGCGATCCTGCAGCAGCGCGGATGGCTGGCAAGTCATTGGCCGAAGGAGTGGGGCGGGCCAGGCTGGACGCCAATCGAGAAATTTCTCTTTGAGAACGAATGCGCGCAGGCCTACGCGCCGCGTCCCGTACCCTTTGGCACCCATATGCTGGGGCCGGCGCTGATCAAATATGGAACTGAAGAACAGAAACGACGATGGTTGCCAAGGATGCTCGATGGCAGCGACTGGTGGTGCCAAGGCTACTCTGAGCCAGGCGCCGGATCGGACCTCGCGGCGCTAACGACCAGCGCCGTTCGTCGAACAGATGAACGAGGCGAATGCTACGTCGTCAATGGCCAGAAAATCTGGACAACACTGGCGCAGCACGCCAACATGATTTTTTGCCTCGTGCGAACGGATCCGCAAGCGAAGAAACAAGAAGGCATCAGCTTTCTGCTGGTAGACATGAAAACGTCGGGCGTCGAGGTTCGGCCGATCATCACGCTTGACGGCGCGCACGATGTCAACGAGGTCTTCTTTACGGATGTTCGGGTTCCTGCAGAGAACCTCGTAGGAATGGAAAACAAGGGTTGGGATTGCGCCAAGTATTTGCTGACCTTCGAGCGAACGGACATTGCAGGTGTCGGCCAATCGGTGGCGGCTTTGTCCAGGTTGAGGCAACTAGCGGGGACGGTGCATCGAGGCGGCCGACCGTTGCTACAGGATCCGCTGTTCGCTGCCCGTCTTGCTCGAGTAGAAATCGAACTGGAGAACATGAAGACGACGAATCTGCGTGTTCTTGCTTCCGCTGCCCGCGGTGCTGCGCCGGGCGTGGAGACTTCAATTCTCAAGATTAGAGGCACGGAAATCCGGCAGGAAATTACTTCCTTGAATCGCCGCGCGATGGGTGTCTATGCGCGTCCTCTCCCAGAAGCCTCCCCAGGTGATGGGCAGTCGCCAGGATTGTCCGCTCCTCAAGGGGCGGCATCCGCCGCAGCGCAATACTTCAATCAACGGAAGCTCTCGATCTTTGGCGGATCAAATGAGATTCAAAAAAACATCATCGCCAAGATGATGATGGGACGATAGGGTCACATGAATTTCGAACAAAGTTCTGAGCACAAGATGCTCGCCGATTCGCTTGATCGATTTCTCAGCGAGAACTACAGCTTCGAAACAAGGATGTCGATCGTCCAGCGCGGCGACGGATTTAGCCTAGACATCTGGACAAAGCTGGTAGAGATCGGTGCCCTTGCTGCGCTTTTCCCTGAGGAGGCAGGGGGGTTCGGGGGTAGGGGATTTGACATTGCCACTGTCTTTGAGAGTCTCGGTAGAAAGCTCGTCGTCGAGCCGATCATGGGCACGATGATGGTTGGGCGCGCTATTGAGGCTGTAAAGAATGAAGCGCACCGGTCGCTGCTGGCGTCCTTGATGGAAGGCGACCTGATCGCGGCGCTCGCGCACGACGAGTCCGGCGAACCTGTCGCTCCGCAACAGGTGACCGTCAGCGCGGAGCACAGCGCTGATGGCTGGCTGATCCAGGGTCGTAAAGCGGTGGTGCCGTACGCGGCAGTTGCGAATGTATTATTGGTGTCTGCGATGACTCTGGACGGCGTGGCTCTGATTTTAGTCCCGTCCAATTCACCTGGGTTGTCTACGCTGCCATATTCTGTAATAGACGGCGGCTGCGCTGCTGATGTCATTTTCGACAGGGTGGTCGTACCTCGTGATGCGTTGCTCGCGGGCCCAGGGCTCGCTGATTCACTTCTCGAGCAAATCCAGGGTTTGGGCCTTGTAGCGCTGTGCGCTGAGGCTCTCGGGGCAATGGACGTTGCGATACGGGACACAATCCAGTATCTGCAGACACGGCGTCAGTTTGGCACTGAACTCAGTAACTTCCAGGCGTTACAACATCGTGTTGCCGATCTGGTCATAGAAATTGAACAGGTGCGCTCAGCTGTCATCAATGCCGCAGCATCTCTGGATCAACTCCGGATACCGCGCGAACGCGCCTTGTCGAGTGCGAAATTCACGGTCGGACGCGTAGGCGCCCGTGTTGCTGAAGAATGTATCCAACTTCACGGTGGAATAGGAATGAGTTGGGAATTACCATTGGCACACTACGCGAAGCGACTTGTTATGATCGATCATCAACATGGCGATCAGGACTTTCACCTGGCTCGATTCATGGCCCTCAACGGGGCCGAGTCGGCATGCCTGTCACGATGCAGTAGGCGTGGGCGGGAATGAGGGTACGATAGAATGGCGGTAGGGGGCCTCCACATTTTGGTCAATGTCAGTCAAGAGGCTTGGAGCGAGCATTTCCACCCCGACCGCTATGTGGAGGTGGGTCGCTGCTCGTCCTGTATCTGGAGGTTTGGAATGGCGGATTTATCAGGAGCTGTCGACAGAGAAGAAGAGCTAGACGATGGCGACAGAAAAGTAGTTTTCGGAACGCGCAGAGGGTTGCTCAAGCGGGATTTCTTACTTGGCGTCGTTTATGACCTGATTGCCGAACACGGTATTGATTCTCTGACAATGCGCCAAGTGTCCGAGAAGAGCAATGTTAGTACTGGCACGATTAATTACCATTTCAAAAATAAAGAGAACCTGATCATCACGGCGCTGGTGGAGGCTTATCGCCTGCCTAAAGATTGGCGAAGCTTAGAGGGTTCTCCGCTGGCGCAGCTTCGGCGCATCTCCTTGTTTTATGTTCTGCGAGGAGATAAAGACCGGTGGTGGCAGTTCTGGGCGAACTGTCTTGCATTCAGCACCCGAAACGATGAAATGCACAAGAACCAGCGCGAGCGCTTTGATCGACAGCTCAAGTTCTGGTCGCGTCTCATCGCCGACGGGATCGAGCATGGAGAGCTTCGCGAGGGTTTGGATCCCGAGGGCACTGCGCGTGATCTGTTAATCATCGTGCATGGTCTGGTTTCTTTGCAGTTGATCAAGCGGGACACTGAGACTCGTGTCCTGGCTCAGGAACGAATCATTAGCGCGATCAACGCGCTCGTGAAAGTGTAGGACGTCAAGTTCTTGGCATGTCGTATTCGGTAAAGAGACGATGGTACGGTTTCTCCTCGAGAATGATCGGGGCGTCGAGCGGACTTCCGCAGCGCATCGCCGACCGCCTCCGCCTCAGGCAGGTTGCTAACGCCCTCCAGTATCACGGTGAACTCGTCGCCGCCGGTGCGTGCAAGCGTGCATCGGGCCTTCCGAGCGTTCCTTCGCGAGAATGCACATGTGCTAAAGGAGTCGTAGATTTCGGATCTACCCAATCTGTGGGGACCGGCTCAAGATTAGGTTCGCGATGAATTCCGGAAGCAGTGCGCGGGGAATGTTCGCGGGTACATCCTCGACCAGCAGGGACCGGACCTGCACGATAGAGTCGTGAGGCGCGCTTGCCAGGCTGTTCTCGTAGCCGACGCGATAGTCCATGAAACTTTACTCCGGGATTCGATTACGGTGAAGCGGCGTGAACTGCGGTATCGGGTGTAATCGACGAAACACGGTTGCTGGCAATGAACCGGTTAAGTCGCTCTTGCGCGGTCATCAGTAGGTGCGCAGGAGCAGAAGCCAGTTGCTGATCATGCAATGCCAGGATTGTCTCAACGATTGCACAGCCTGCGTCCGGTAGCGACCAGCTACCCCTCAAGCTCCGCGTTCGCCGCGGTTCGGTTGAGCACGCGTTCAGCCTCGCGAAACCGATCGAGTGCTGAACGTCCGTGCTGCGCATCATCACCAGCGCGAGGTGGCGTTCGAGGGAGATGGCCCGGGCGTCGACAGCGGGCATCGGCAGCAGCATTTTCGAGGTGAGCGGCTTTTTCCGGAAGTTCCGTTGCGTACGTCTTGATCTTGGCGAACCAGCTATGAGGAGATCGATTTCTGACTGAGAGTCGGGACCGTGCGAAGCATCGGCGAGATGAGCTATGCCTGAGACACGCGGGCAATTCCCCTTCCGTTACGCGCTTGGCCGCCATTTTGCCAAATGCGATTCGTGTGTCAGAGATGCGGACCAAAAGCTCAGGTCGCTAGCGAAACCACGCAAGCGCGAAAAAGTTGAGAATTCCGCCGCCGTCGAATCAGTAGCTGGGACCGACCAAGGCCGTGTCACGGATCGGCGTAATGACGCCGGGGATGATCGCCGTAATGGCGCCAGTTTGAAGTGAAGTAAAACGCGGATTCGAACGGACTCAAGGATGCGTTTTTTTGGTTGATTTCGCAAGTCGTGTCTGGTCGGGTTCAGGCATTGGCCTGGGCGTGCGGAAGCTGTCACCATCGAGCACGATACGATAGGCGCCGTGTCGCAGGCGATCGAGTGTGGCGGCGCCGAGGATGCGGTTGCCGGCAAACGCATCGCCCCATTCGCTGAAGTCGAGGTTACTGGTCAGGATCGTCGCAGCGGTCTCGTACCTTTCCGCGATCAGGTCGTGGAAGTCTTCATCCTGCGGCGAGCGCAGCGGCTTGAGCGCGAAGTCGTCGACGATGAGAACCGGTACGCTGGCAAGCTGTTTCAGTTTGCGCTCATAGGTACCGGTCGCGCGCGCTGCCTGCAGACTGTTCAATAGCCTGGTCTGCGTGGCGAACACGACATCACGTCCTTGCCGGGCGGCGCAATTGCCGAGTGCCTGGGCCAGGTGTGACTTGCCAGTACCTGTTGGCCCGGCAATGAGAATCGCGACCTTCTCATCGATATAGCGGCCGGTAGCAAGGTCGTGGATATGGGTACGATTCAGGTTCGGCAGCCGGTCGAAGTCGAACGTTTCGAGGGTCTTGCCCATTGCGAAGCCAGCGCGGGCCAGGCGGGTGCGCAGCTTCTTCTGGTCGCGCCGGGCGACTTCGTCGTGCAGCAGCATGGCGAGGAACTCCGTGTACGCGAGCTGGCCGTCAATGGCCTGCCGGTTGCGCTGCTCAAGGGAATCGAGCACGCCGGACAGGCGCAACTGCTTGAGGGTTGTGTTCAGTTCAGGACTGGGATTCATGGGCGTTTAGTGGATCAGCAGGGATTGGAGATTGCGACCGAAGCGGCCGCCGTTGACGTAGGTATCGGTGAGCGTTTGCGGGGACTCTGCGATGGGCTCGCTCTCCAGACCTTTGTCCAGAATCGTCTTGACGGTTCGCCACCTGGGGCTGGCATGCGCCAGCGCCCGTTCGCATGCGGCCTCCAGCCGCGCGTCACCCACCTTGCCGCGAAGCCGTACGATGCCCTGCGCACCGCGCAGGTTGACGAGCACCTCATCGTTGAAGAGCGCCAGAATCAGCGCGTGGCAGGCAGGACCGATTTCTTTGGCCTGCGCCAGACACCATTGCGGATCGTGTTCGAGCCACGCCTGTGCTGCCGGCGGCTGATGATCGCGGACGGTTGAGCGTGCGCCTGGCTTGCGCAGCCGGGGATGGGTGGCAACGAGTTCGTGCTGATGGAACAGCTGCACGACCGTGTCTGTCGCCTTCACCCACAGCGTCTTGCCGACCAGGGCGAACGGCACCGAGTAGAGCGCCTTGTGATGCTGGATGTGAGCGTCACGATGAACGTTGACCGTGGACCATGCGGCGAGCACGGGCGGTACATCGGGCAGCGCCGTCAATAGCGGCTTCTCGATGGCGAAGCGCGCCAGAGGCTGTTCGCGTGTCGTGCCGTGTTCACGAACACTGGCCTCCTGCATGATCCATTCACGCAACTGCCGGTTGGCGTCCGGCAGATCACGAAACGTGCGCAGCGGCATGAAGGACTTCTTGACGTATTTGACACCCGATTCGACGACGCCTTTCTTCTGCGGGTCGTGCGGCGGACAGGCATCGATCCTGAAACCGTATCCCTCAGCGAGGCCTGCGTAGGAACGCTGGACCTCGGGGTCGTACGTGCAGGCCCTGATGATCGCGCACTTCGCGTTGTCGATGATGATTCGCTCCGGGCAGCCGCCAAACCACTCGAAGGCGCGACGGTGGCAGGCAAGCCACGTCTCGACGGTCTGATCGAAGACGAGTTCGACGTACTGGTGACGCGACCAGCACAGCGTCATGACGAAGAACCACGTCTTGAGCGTATGACCTGATTCGTGGACGAGCGCGGGACCGGCGCCAAAGTCGACCTGCGCGGCATCGGCCGGCGGGAAGTCCAGAATCGTTGTCGCGGTGACGTTACGTTCGGCGCCCAGATGCTTCAGGAAGCGGCGCACCGCCGAATAGCTGCCGGTGTAGCCATGGTTGCGTTTGAGCGCACTGTGAATCGTCGTGCCCTGTACGTCAGCGTCAAACCAGCTGCTGATCTGCTCGCGAAAGGGTTCGAGCGTCGACACGCAGGTGCTGGGCAGGTGCGGTGTGCGGCCGAACTGACCGGCGATCACGGTGTCTTGCGGCAGCGGCTGCCCCGGATCGAGCCAGCCGAGCTCCTGCGCAGTGCGCCGTACGGCGGTGAGCTTCTTGCGGCCCATGAGCCCGGCGCGAGCTATGTCGCGGTCGGAATCGCCTTGCCGCATACGGACAAGGACTTGGCGGTACTCAAACAATTCGAACCTCCGGTTGGCCATGGGCGCTCCGCTCAGAAAAGAGCGAAGCGTACCCAGTTGGGAAAGTTCGAACCGCGTTCTGCTACACGGCGCAGGTGGCGCCTATACGCCGATCATCGGGTGGCGCCATTACGGCGATCATGGACTGGCTCCATTACGCCGATCCTGCGCTGGCACCTATGCGCCGATCATCAATTGGCTCCTATACGGCGATCCGTGACAGACGACGATCGTCGTCATCGTGAAACCGATGAAAAACACCGCATCGACTGGTAGTCGAGACGGCTGAAGTTCGGCCATTGCGGCCTTTCGAGATCGGTCAAATTCGTCGGTCGCGACTGGCCGCTG
>Ga0302233_10002421_pt1 | contig 11725 bp, 15 predicted proteins | sample II_Palsa_N3_1_FD_193516 | JGI IMG/M metagenome (GOLD analysis project Ga0302233, IMG submission 193516) | Peat permafrost microbial communities from Stordalen Mire near Abisko, Sweden - II_Palsa_N3_1 | ecosystem: Environmental > Terrestrial > Soil > Palsa > Peat permafrost | place: Sweden...
ATGAGAATTTTTATCAGGCACAATTTATACCGTTACTCAGTATGTCGATGATTTGAAGGAGGCGTCGTTCAACGTCGTCTTCCAGTTTGCCGTCACCCTCTATTCGTCGTACGTCTCTTTTTTTGTGTCCCCCATTCGATTATGTGCCTTTCTCACTTCCTCGGCGACATTTTAGCCAACCGAGTGCTCTCAAGGACGCAGAGGGTGATGTGCGCAAATATTTGTTCCACATCTCGAGGCACACCGCAGTAATAAGCGGTGTGGCCAAGGTCCCTGTCGACGGTGTCTCGGCCGGCATCTTCCTGTTCCGCATTGGTGCCCACTCCGAGAGCGTCCCCGAGGTGCGCTTCAAGACCCTCGTCCGCGAGTACCTCGGCTTCCTCGAGCAAATTGAGATCAAGAAGATCGACATGGTCATCCGCTTCACAGCCAAGGACGAGGTCCTGCGCAAGCTAGAGTTTGTCGAGTTCCCTGGCGGATTCACCTTTGCTGTCATCCCCGAGGCCCGTGATTTCTCCCGCGAGGTCGCCGCCAATCGTCGCTCCTATGACGGCAAGGACAACACTGCCCAGGAAGACTTGCTGAGGGCCACCCCCGCGATCAACGTGCGCGAGCTCCATCGCCGCCAACTCTGTGTTGCTTGCCGTCACTTTCTCCGTGGCATGTGCTACCGCGGGGACGCCTGCAACTTTTGTCACGACGCTTCGCACCAGCAACAGCTGGAGCAGTCGTCGGTGAACCTCCGCGGCGCGCTCCCTCGTGCCGTGCAGGGTCAGAAGAAGAAGCTGTACTGAGCGACTATAGCTGGCGACTCTTTTTGCCTGCCTGGTACAGTCCAAAATAAAAAAAAGGATTTTTTTTTAATACTTCTGTTTCTACCACCGGACTCTTCTGCTGGTGGTTCTCTGATACTTTTATATCGGTTTTATCTCTGTCAAAGCTTTATAACTTCCAAGAAAAAAAAGAAAAACTCCTAAAACCAAAAAGAAAAATTTTTTTCCTCTCAGTCTCTTTGTTTCTGTAAACGGGTGCACAACCAATTGAAACGAATTTGAACAAGAAGGTACAAGAAGGTGGTACGATTAGCCGCGCCAACCGTCCGAAAAGGTTTCACCATTTTCACGAGTTTGTCGCCCAACTCACGGTCGTGATCGCTCGCTGCGCACGCCCTCGTACCTCTAAGGCCGACCCATAGTACCTTGTGCCCGTGCGCTTGCTTGTTCCAACGAAGAACAGAAAGCGTTTTTTCTTTTTTCTGGTGCCTGCTATCGAGTGACACGCCGCATTCCCCCCCTTTGTCCTTAAACCTGTATACGTCGCTATTAGGGTTCTCTCTCGCGGCAACCGCGCGCGTACCGGCCGTAGCAACACCAGAGACCAGAGCGAGCATGGGTGGCTGCTGTACCAGTAACGTCTGCCTACCTATTTTGCAACGTGCACCGTCCTCACCGTCCTACCTGCTACATTTAGAACAAGCGCAAGGCGACCTCTATGAGCCGCTGCTGGGTGACCAGGAGCGCGAGGCTGTGGCCAACCTGCTGCAGTACCTCGAGAGTATGCTGCTGTTTTTTGGTGTCCTATTTTGCGCGGGGGCTGAGCTGCTTTGCTTATTCCTTAGGTCGTCCTGAGAACCACGTTCAGCTCGGCGAGGCCCTGGGCGCGTTGACAACCCTCAGCTTTTCGTCCAACCTGGAGCTGCAGCGGTCTGCAGCACTGACGTTTGCAGAGATCACAGAGAAGGGTATTGGTGCCAGGCTGCTGTTCGTGAGAGCACTAAAACACCCGCACAACACAGAGGGACTCCCGGTCGAACGCGAGTTCTTGCAACCAATCCTGCACCTCGTGCGCTCGACAGACACGGAGGTGCAAAGGGCAGCGTCGGCAGCCCTCGGCAACCTTGCTGTCAACGGTGTGTGCCTGCTATGCTTTGCCGCATGGTTATGCTTACTTTGAATGCAGAACGGAACAAGCACTTGATTGTCGAGCTGAATGGATTGGAACTGCTCGTCAACCTGCTGCAGTCCAGCAACACCGAAGTGCAGTGCAATGCGTGCGGATGCGTCACCAACCTGGCCACCCTTGGTAACTTGGGAAAAAAAAATTTTTCCTTTTTACGCTCTATATTTATTTGCTGTACAAATTGTCTAGATGAAAACAAGATCAAGGTGGCCAACAGCGGCATTCTGCCACGGCTGATCCGGCTGGCCAGCTCGGACGATATCCGCGTGCAACGCAACGCAACGGGCGCCCTTCTAAACCTTACGCATGCGGGTACCGTTTTACCGTTTTTTTTAATTTATTTTCTGGTTGTTTTAAATCCTCACTTGTCATTTCGCTGGCAGATCGGAATCGACCTTTGCTCGTGCAGTATGGCGCCCTGCCCGTGATGTCGCACCTGTTGACATCGCACCAGGATACAGAGATTCAATATTACTGCGCAGCAGCTCTGAGCAACCTCGCCGTGGACGGTGAGCACCGCGGGCTGATCATGCTCAACCACCCCGAAATCGTCAACGGCCTCATCGGCCTCCTCCACTCGCCCGCCATAAAGGTGCAGTCACAGGCAACCCTTGCTCTCCGCAACCTCGCCTCTGATGGTGCATACAAGAAAACACACACACAAAAAAAAAAAAGCAGGCATTTAATAAATCTTGAAAAAACAGAGGGATTCCAACTGGAAATCGTCGAGCGGGGCGCCCTTCCTCCCCTGCTGCGACTGCTTACTTCGCCCAACATTCAAGTGGTGCTCGCGGCCGTGGCCGCACTACGCAACATTTCTATCCACCCCAAGAACGAGCAAAAACTCGTGCAGACGGGTTTCCTCGGGCCGCTCGTAACCCTGATCAGCTACGACCGTTCGACCAACGCCCCCAGCACGAGCAACGTCGCACGAAGCGCCAGTGGCTCTGCTATCAACCAGGCCACGCCGATCCTCATGTCCACCCTGCCCTCGTCTAACGACCCCCACGGCAGGACCGTCCTCGACATCCGGTGTCACGCCGTCTCGTGCATCCGCAACATTGTCGGCTCCAACGCGAGCAAGTCGGCATTTGCAAGCATGGGCGGTGTTGAGCGACTCGTTATTCTCCTGCCCAACGGGCCTGCACAACTCCAGTCCGAGATGGCAGCCTGTGTTGCCGTCCTTGCCCTTAGTGGTAAGACTAGTCTTTTGCTGTTTTTTTCCGTGTAGGCCCATTTTTTTGGTTGCTGCAGAAACAATGCGCGAGGTCCTCGCACGCACATCCGTTGTCAAAGACCTGTTGACGCTGATGACCGGTTCGGACAGCGTCGAGGTCCAGGGCAACAGCGCAGCGGCACTCGGCAACCTTGCCTCTTCGGGTAAACCTTTTTTTTTTCTTCTCTTGGTGTTTAATTTCTTTTTTTTTTTTCAGCTGCCATCTGCCAGCAGTTTATGCCAATGTGGTCCGATGCACACTCGTACCTGCTAAAATTCTTGAGCTCTTCAAACGGCACATTTGTCCACATCTCCATCTGGACTCTGTACCAGCTCGCCAAGCAGGCCCAGTGCGCCGCCCTGATCAAGTCCTCGTCGACCCTTGTCGAGGGGATCAAGTCGGCCTCGACGGGCAGCGATTCTGAGATTTGTACGCGTCCAACCTTTTCGTAAAATATTGACTTTTGTGTGTTCACAGCAAAATTGGCCAACAAGACTATTGCATTACTCAACGGCGGCGAGCAGCAGCAGCAGCAGCAGCAAGAGGCAAACGGCACCTTTTAAATCGCTGGACCCTCCTCCTTATTCCGTCAAATCATCCTTCTACCATCCACTCTATCTAACGATCCTTTTTTTCTATAAAACTTGTTTTTTAATCTGTTCTCTCTCTCTCTCTCTCTCGCCTTTGAAGCCTTCATTTTTTTTTTTTTTTGGATTTCGTTCGTTGATTGTACATTTACGAGGCGATTTTTCATTCTTTCCTTCGAAAATAAAACACACACTTGACACAAAAAAGAGCAAAAGGGTGTATCAGAAAGAGTTTTTAACTAGTCGTCAGTGCTCTTAAAGTGGTGCTCGTCCGTGGTGGAGAAGGCGTGTCCCTCGGCCGAGAGCCACTCGACGGCATCGCGGATTCGCTGTGCAGGCTCTGGGTGCAGCGAGCGGATGATCTCGTCAATGTGCACGCCATTGGTCCCAGAGCCGAGTGTCCGGAGCGCCTGCCAGAACAAAACAGTTTACTAATTCATCCAGATAATAGAGAAATAGCGCACGTTGACAATCTTGGACTGCAGGGGCGTGAAGCCACCGTGGTCGATCACCATCGGCACAGGGCCCGTGCCAGCCGGCATGCCTGCGAGGCCAGCCGTGAACGACGAAACGTGTCCTCCGTGAGGGACGGCCCCGTTCGAGCTGGACGCGGCAGCGGCCATCATCGCGGCCGTGGGCGCGCCACGGGTGTGGAGGAGGTGGACCTGGATGACCTCGAGCAGGTGGAACGTCAGCTCGTTGAAGTCGACGATGGGTCGCATGTGGTAGATCTGCACGCTCCGCTTGTCCTTGAACGAGCGGACCTTTAATGAACACGTGTGTGTCAATGGAGGACGACACGAAAAGAAAAGGTGGCAGCTTTCTGCGTACCTGGCCAATCACACGCACGTACTGCTCCTCGCGCCGCTCTTTCCGCAGCAGCTGCAGATGCTCGGCCTCCTCCGTGGGCACAAACTCGCGGAACTCAAACACGCCCGTGCCGTCCTCGATCATGTAGATGGTGTTGGCCGCCTGCTGGTTAATGCTGCGGATCACGCCCACGACCGTCACCTGCGCCAGCTCGACGCCGTCGACCTTGTACTTGTCCTCGTTGACGACCTGTTGTGCGTTGATGACCTGGTGGATGGTCAAGGGCACGATCGACTGGCACAAGGGTTGTGAGTTTAGCATATCTGGTTGGGTGGGAGGGACCGCACCTTGTTTTGTGCGTCCTTGCGCGAAGGGGACGTGTTTGTGTCGCCACCTGCGCCACCGCCGTCCTCGTTCTTCATAAAGCCGCCACCGCCGCCTGCAAAAAATAAAAGACAGCGCCAAGCTCAGTGGGCACGACGTGGCAACGAGGCTTTACCGAAAGAGTTGTTGCTGAAGCGTCCTGCCATTTTGGTTGTGCTGCACAAATTGGCCGGTCGGGAGGGAGGAAAAAGGCGCGCGCTTTTTTTTTGAAAATCGCCATCTTGCATGGGTGTGTCATCAGGGTTCCCTCTCGTCTTCCCTTTTTTGCGGCGCCTCCCTTTTCAGACATGACGGCCCCCGATCGAAGGCCCGCATGGACGGAAACGACGCAAAAGATGGGATGGAGAGGGTGTCGGCCACCCCCTTGTCTTTCGTGTTGATTGTGTGACGCCGGTGATGTTCTCAGCCTCGTCAAGTGACAAACGACAGGAATCCCCCCCCCCCCCCTCAGCTCGTGTCTTGTCCTTTTTTCACACCCACGTCGTTTAACATTGAACCGACCATCATCCGGTGCGTGAAAACTACGTAGCGCGCTTTTCGGGGTCGGTGGTGGTTCAAATATAGGCACAGAGCGGGTAAACGAAACGCATCGGCGCGCAAGTGTGTTTCAAAGAGCGTAACAATTGATTGGCGGCCAAGTGCGTTGCTGGTACGATAAGGCCGCGGAAGCTAGGAAGGCGGTGTGTGCTGGGTGTTTGCGCATTGTCTTCGTGTGGCCGGACGAGCGGGGGAGGAGATGGACGCTGTCCGTGAGCTCTGTGGCTCGTTTGTGGGCTGGATAAGAGGCAAGGCCAGGGACGTCGTCCTATTATATCACTCTGTGCCAGAGTGGATCTGGACCGTCCCGGTGCACTTCTTCATCCTCATCCCGTGCATCGTCTACGGAATGGCCTTCTGGAGCAACACGTGTCTGGACGCCTACGCGGCCCCGCCTATTTATCTCTCGGCGTCGCAAGTCCTGGCCATTGTCGCCCTCAATGGCCTGGTCGTCATCCCCGTCACCATCGCTAGGGTCGTCTCGGGCTACCACACCATCCTCTATGTATGAAAGCCCAAAGAAAAATAAAAATAAAAAAATTTTTTTGTAATTAATTTCTGCCCAAAATGAATCCACATCTGAAGCATTGGATGTTCTTCGACTGCGTCTCAAGCCTGTCCATCGCCTGCTTTGCCATGTACGTCTACAACCTGATCCTGACCAGCCAAGTCAACGGCATCTGCGTCGTCTGGTCCTCGCCCGACATCTCGCCCCTGGTCATGACCGTCATCCTGACCATGCAGTGGGTCAGCTACACGTTTGGCCTGTGGGAGATCTTCCAGCACGACCGCCAGCGCCGCAAGTACCTCATCCAATACCACAGCTTTATTATCCGAGGCCTCCGCGCCGCTGAGACCCAGGCCAACCGCAACCTGCTCATGAACGACATCCGAGCGGGCTACTACGACGCCAGCCCTGACGCCAGCGTCTGAGTTAATTTATTTGTATAAACTACAAGGAGGGCGGGGCGATGGCCGACGGAGAGACGGTGTACACATTGTTTTTTATAAATGCGTGGATCTTTTTATTTTATTGCCGACTCGCCGTTCGCAATATGCATTTTTGTATTCGCGAAAGCAGGTTCTTCCCCTGTGCCTCCAAGCGCACAACAGGTGGTGAGAGTGGGATCAGAAGACATCACTCGCAATGGCGAGAACAAAGACGGCTCACAACAATGAAAGAAATGCATACTATAGAAAGGAATTCAGCTTCAGACCTGCAGCATGACGGCGCGACGAGAAATGGAGACGGTCCACAAGAAGAGGACGGCGTTGATAAACAGGAGCACGTCCAACACGATAAACTGGACAAAGGTTGAGCTACCGCAAATGGTTTGTTAAGCCAGGAGTAAATTTGAAAGGAAAACATACGAACGCGCCGCGTTGATGTCGATCAGGTTAACAGCCATGTCGATTCCAGCAATGACTTTTAAAAAAAACCACAAATATGAGCGAAATAAACAGTGAGAAAATCAACGCATACCCATCACAATGGCACCCAAGATCTGTGCAAAGTAGTTGCTGTGGCGGTAGAAGAACTACGGAAAATACGAGGTTAACATACCAGACTCCCTGGTGCAGACGTACTGTCAAACGACGGCGCATGAGGAGGATCAGATGAAGGAGTGCATTGAAGAAGGAGCCCTGTTTTGAAGAGCGCCATCACAAAAAAAAAATTTTTTTTTCTCCAATTTTTCTTACGAATGAGAAGATAATGACAATCGGCGGGGCAGTGTACGCTCCAACGTACCCGTCAATGACACCCGGCACGGGGATGACCGAGAGAGCGCAGCACACTCCAGTGAGGACGCAGAGAACGGCCTGGATGTAGAAGAGCTGATTGTAGAGGGCTCCTGGAGAACACGAGCAGTTAGTACCCGTTTGCACAAGCAAGACTGCGTACTCTCGATCTCTGTGGAGATCGGACGCAGGCCGACGACGCCGCCGCCCTGAACGGTGATGACGGTGGTCTGGGCGGGCGCGGACTCGTACACCTGGACGCTCGGCGCAAACTGGTTGTTGACGTAGCCACCGTTGGGCGGCGACTGTGGCGGTGGCATCTGCTGTGGCGGCGGCGACGAGTAGTAGGCGTTCGCCGGCGGGTAGCCGCCCTTGGGGTACTCGCCGTTGGGCGGTGCGTAGTAGCCTTGCTGTGGTGAGTACGGGCCTTGAGGCGGCGGGTAGGCGCCTTGGGGCCCATAGTAGCCGGCTGTACACGCATCGGGAACAGGGCTAGGGTTAGCAAGCACTGTTCTGTCAAGGTTGCACACGGTACCAGGGTACGAGGACGCTGCGTGGGTTTGGTAACAACAGATAGGGATTAGCACGAGCGGATGACAAGCCAAACGTACAGATCGCGGCATTGTAGCCAGGTGGCGGGAGGGCAGACGACGTGCCACCGGGCGACACGGGCTGCTGCTGCTGAGAGGCGCCTGGCTGGCCGTAGGGGGCGGACTGGGCCGAGTCCATCGGCGGGGCGGTTGCTGCAATATTTCATGACGTGGTTACTGGTTAGAACACGGACTGATTGGGAAGGGCTGCTGCTGCTGCTGCTGCTGCTGCCGTACGTACGGTTGCTCATGGCGGTGGTGGGCGGGCTGCTGCTCGTGCGGGGCTGGCCTTTCCTTTTTGAACTGGCAGTGAGGGGACGGGAAAGTACACAACAGAAACAGGTCGACAGAACAGGGAAACAGAAGCCCAGAACGCGTCTGAAAAATTCACGACGCTTCGATTCTCGTTCTTATTCTTTTCATCTATTTTTTACACTTGGCATGGGCTAGTTGGGATGGGCCGGCGAGACCCCGTTGACGTAGTGGATGATGGAGACGCGCGCGCCCTGTGACCTTGAGCCGACCTGGGCGATGGCATAACCCTCGCGGTAGTACTTTGTCCACAGGACGGGCGAGAGCAGGTGCACGTTGGCGACGACATAGGCAAAGAGGAAGCACGCAGAGGGCACGACCGTGACGATGAGCAGCCACAGCCCGATCGAGGGCGCCCAAGACGCCGCCAGGGCCTTGTTCTCCACAAAGGCCGACGCATGCATGCTCTGCTGGGCCACGTCCCGCGCTATCCGCCACACGACGGCCACCAGGATCGGGCTGGTGAGCTGGTACGCCCACGCGAGCATGGTCTGGTGCCGTTCGAGAAAGGACCACCAGCTCGTGCCCGCCGGTTGCTGTTGTTGCTCCTTTGCGCTCTGGCTGCTCGCCCACTCGACGTACTTGTACGCATCGCTCAGTGCCGCCCCGTGGAAGTCGGCCCGTGCCACCAGGAACAAGTAGAACACGACTATGTCCCCCAGGCGCCACAGCAGGCCCATCCACGTCGGCCACGGGGCGCTGAGCACGCAGTACCACAGCGCGCCGTTGCACATGCTCAGCATGATGATGGCCGCCTGCCGCTCCACCTCGGGCAGCGCCTGTCCCGCCAGCGTCGCGGCGTAGAACACGCCCAGCAGTGCGTTGACCAGGCCGTCGTAGCTGCTGAACGCGCCCACGAGCGAGGGGAGGTAGAGGTACACGAGGGCGGCGTGGCTCACGTTCATCAGGGCAGAGTTGCGCATCCACACAACGGCGAAACCGGGGGGCTCTTGCTGCTGCTGTTGCTGTTGCCCTTGTTGCCCATCGTCGTCGTCTTCCTTGTGCTGGTGGTCGTGGTGCTTGCTGGAGTCTCCGCCGGCCGCTTGTCCCCGATGGCCGGTTCCTGCTGCACCAGCGTCCTTTCTCCGTCGGGTCATTTTTTTTTAAAAACTACGTAGGCGAGTCTTTTTCGTCTTCTTTGCCTGACTCGGCCCCACGATGCACCAATACATTTAGATTTGTGCTCTGAATAGTCTTACAAAAAAAAAGAGAGAAGAAAAGAAACCGTGAATTTCAGAAGTTGCATCTTGTTGAAAAGGTGGGTGGGTGGACGGCGGTTTTACGGGACGATGAGGAGGCGCATCGAGTTGGAGCTGCCAGCACCGCTGCGCCAACCTTGGATGGCGATGACGAGGGCGCCCTTGACGAGGAGGCCCATCTCCTTGGCCTTGTCGATGCCCCAGTTGATGCGGTCGTCGACGTCCTCTTGCCAGTCGTCCTTCTTGGGCAGCGTGTAGACGACCGGGTAGCAGCCGCGGTACAGATGCGCGGCACGACCCACGCTCGCGTTGCGCGTGATCGTGAGGATGGGGCAGCGAGGGCGGTACTTGGACACGAGCTGGATAGCCAAAAATAGAGATTTAAAATAGTTATTTTTTTTTATTTTTATTTGCTACCCGTGCAGTTGTGCCGCTCGAGGTCAGGCACAGGATCGCGCCGGCATCCTGCTCAATGGCGGCGTTCACAGCCGAGCAGGCTAGGGTCTCGACAATGCCAGAGGGCGTGGTGACAACACGGAGCTCGTTAAAGTGTGCCAGAGTGAAGAAGGACTGCTCCGCCTCGAGACAGATGCGGTGCATCATGCTGACGGCCTCGATCGGGTAGTTTCCTGTTGTTTTGTTCTTTCAGTCAAGCAAACAAGCAATGCTGTGCTACCCTTGGCAGTCTCGCCAGAGAGCATGACGCAGTCGGCGCCATCCAAAACGGCGTTGGCAACATCGCTAACCTCGGCGCGGGTCGGGCGGGGGTTGCTCGTCATGCTCTCGAGCATCTGCGTGGCGCAGATGACGGGCTTGCCGGCAATGTTGCAGCGGCTGATCATCATCTTCTGAGCGATAAAGACCTTCTCAGGCGCTATCTCGATGCCGAGGTCACCGCGGGCGACCATGATGCCGTCCGAGACCTCGAGGATCTTGTCAAAGTTGCGTACGCCCTGGTGGTTCTCGATCTTGGAGATGATCTTGATGTCCTTGCCGTCCTGGCCGAGGACGTCGCGGATCTCGAGCACGTCCTGTGCCCGGCGGATGAAGGACGCAAAGATCATGTCGAGGCCGTTGTCGACGGCGAAGCGGAGCGACTGTCGGTCGCGCTCAGAGATCGCGGGCAGGTCCACGGCGACGTTGGGCAGGTTGACGCCCTTGCGGCTGCCGAGCTTGCCCGAGTTGATCACCTTTGTGCGCAGCCAGTTGTCGCCAATCTCGAGCACCTCGAGCGAGACCAGGCCGTCGTCCACGTACACGAGGCCGCCGACCTTCATCACTTTGGTGATGTTGACATAGTCGACGTAGAGCTGCTCGCTTGTGCCCTTGCTGCTGAACTCGGGGTCGGTCGTGAGTTTGAGCTCATGTCCTGCCACGACAGAGATCTAGGTGCGGAATTGAACTGCCAGTGAGCGACCCTTCTGTTACTCCTCCTATCTTTTCTCTCTTTGTACCTCGGCGTCGTTCAGGTTCAGGCCCGTGCGAATCTCGGGTCCCTTGGTGTCGAGGGCGATGGCGACCTCGCGGCCAGGGCAATGCTCGGACGACTTGCGGACGTTGTCGACGACACCCTGGTGGTACTGTGTGGCCAAAAGGGGGAAACGGGGGGAGGGGGTGAGAATGTCTCCAATAGGACGCTGCTGTAGGTCTGTAGGTACCTCAAAGGTGCCGTGGGAAAAGTTGAGCCGGACAATGTTCATGCCCGCAGCCCTGAGCTTGACGAGGGCCTCGACCGAGCCCGTCTTGGGCCCGATGGTGCAGATAATGGCCGTCTTGCGCGCAATGGCGATGCCCTCCTTGCTCACGCCGGCAAAGTCGTCGATGTCGAGCGACGCCAAGTGGCCAATGTTGGTCGTGGGCGTGTGGCTAAACATGTTTTTGACGTGCTGGGGCATCGTCAGGATGGACGACTGGCGCATCAGCATTCCGGCCATTGAACTGCTCTCTCCTTCTCGGCTGGGTCGTGTTTGGCCGCCTGCAGGGACAGAGGGGAGGAAAAAAGAGGAAGGGTGTGAAGCGACGGTTAGTGCGGCGAACGAACAGGAGCAAGCAAAAAAAAAAGTGGAGCAGCCTCAAAAAGGAGCAACCGTTGAAAAACACATAGGGATAACCAGGACGACCAAAACCACCGCGGCACCAACGGGGTAAAGCGCCGGCGCGCGAGCGTGGGGAAGTCACCTCATCGTCACCCCCATTAACAAGTCAGTGTGCGTGACCCATACAAATTGTCTATTTTTTATTTTTAAATTCCTCTTTCGTTTCTTTCGTTTCTTTCGTTTCTTTCGTTTCTTTCGATCGTCATAAAAGTAAAGCACACAAAGATGTTGCTGTTTTATTTTTTCAGGAAGAAGCAGAAGAGGCGGAGACGGCCTCGGCCGTGGCGGAGCCGA
>Ga0302233_10002424_pt1 | contig 11718 bp, 12 predicted proteins | sample II_Palsa_N3_1_FD_193516 | JGI IMG/M metagenome (GOLD analysis project Ga0302233, IMG submission 193516) | Peat permafrost microbial communities from Stordalen Mire near Abisko, Sweden - II_Palsa_N3_1 | ecosystem: Environmental > Terrestrial > Soil > Palsa > Peat permafrost | place: Sweden...
TTATGTCCACATTAGTGTATCAAAAAAAAAAAAAAAAAAGGACATACTGTTGGAATGGCTCTTTGATCAGAATCCTCAAGCTTCTGACGCAGCGAGCTGTTCTCGGACTCTAGATCCTCGCATTGCTTCTTCAGCTTTACGATTTCTTCTTGCTGCTGGCGCTTTGCAACATCCAACTTGCTCCGCAATGATTCGTTCGTGTCCTTGAATTTTTCGTTGGAGGACGCCAGTCTCTCGTTTGCCGACTTGAGTTCGGTCACTTCTTGTTCCAGCGATTTCACTTTTGGGTTTGCCGAATTAGATAACCGTAATTAATTTACGTCTTCATACTATGACTTGAAAGAGCGTCCAAGTTGGCCATGAGCTTGCTGTTGTCATTCTTGGCTTGCTCCAGCCGTGCGTTCAATTGTTGAACGGCTGCATCGGCTTCCTCCTTGAAAAAAAAAATGTTACGTTAAAAATTCTTTTGCGCAAAGTAAAAAAAAAAAAAGATTTCATACACTGCTACTCTTTGCGTCCGACTTGTTTTCTAGCCTCCGCTGGAGAGCATTTTGCAAGCGCTCTTTCTCAGCGAGAAGCTCCTCGTTTGCCATCGTGAGGGTCTGCAGCTCCTTTTGAACCTCGTTTACTATTTGGCGATGTCAACAACAGGAAGAGCAACAACAAAATGGCCTTTCTTACGCTTCTGGGTCGTGATCGCTTTGGCTGCTTTCAGCGATTTGATATCACTGTCTTTTGCATCGATGGCGCCCTCCATCCTTTTGTGAAGCTGCAGAGAGACCACCATGAGAAATTAATTTTGTCTTTTCTTAAAAAATAATAATTCATTAAAAAAAATAAAAAAAAGTACCGAGTTCAACTCCTTCTTCGCCTCGGCTGCCTTTTTCTGATGCTCGTCAGCTCGTTTCACTTCTGCGTCCAGCTTGGCTGCCGTTGAGTTCTCCATCTCAGCGTACGATTGACAAAGATGGTTCAGTTCGTCCGTCTTCTTTGTCAAGTCTGTCTTGCATTGCTCTAGGTTGAACTCCAGCTGGAACGAATGTCGATTTAGATAAACGGCGTAGCGACATCCAGATACCTCGATTATCTTCAAGGCCAGTTGTGCGTTTTCCTCGCGGATGCGCTCTTGTCGTTCCTTGGCTGGGGTAGCGGGCACGTCGGGCTGTCGTTTCAACTTAAATCGGATGAAAAACAAATAAGACTGTGATACCTCGGACACGCTGCTGAGCTCGCTGGTGTTGATGAAGTCCAGCGTCAATTCGCGCTTGTACGGATGCTTCAGATTTGCAGTGGCGAAACCGCTGTCCGAGTGGGTGCTCTTGTTTTGCACGTCGCTATCGGTACTAGTGTTGTGTGCACGCGAGTTGTCCATGCTCAAGTCGATTGTCCGAGGCGCCCACTCGGCCGACATGTCCTGCCTCGACTTCTTGTCACTACCACCACCAAACTGGGAAATTGGGTCGGGCCGTGTGGTTAACTTTTCTCGGGTTCAATTCTATACCATCAGGCTGTCTCTGCGCACCACACCGCCTGCCGCTTGTTCGTCCTTCAGCAGGCTGGACAGACCTTCTTGCGTCTGCTGCAAGCTGTCGTGCTCAGAAAAAACTCTCCGAGCACCGCTCATACCATGTTCCACTTTGTCGGACTCGGTGGCGTGCTGGGCTTCATCGCCTCGCCGGTGGTTTCGCTGCTCATGGTTATCGTGCTCGTTGACGGCTTTGCTTCAGGGCAAGTTGGGTTTGCAGGCTTGTTGCGGTTGTGCCACCAATCGAAGAAAATGTAACTGTTTTTCTTAGTTGCCCAACCAAGCAGCATGCCGCCAGAGCCTCCAGAAGTTGCGCTCGCTCTGGACGTGTGCTCGCGCGCACTCGACCTCTACGGGTACACGCGTCCATTCCACACACACGCACACCCCTTTTATGTCACTGCATGTAAATCCTCTTCTTTCCTTGGCAGAGAGGATAACATTGCCGTGAGCTTCAACGGAGGCAAAGACTGCACGGTTCTCCTCGAGTTGTATGCAATCGCTCTTGAGCGACACCATGCCAAACGGAATGGCGGAGACCCTGTGTCGGCGAGCTCGCACATCAATGGAAGGTACACACAACGGCCGATTCGATCGGTGTACATCTTCCAGCCGAATCCGTTCCCCGACGTGGAGCAATTTATCTCTGACACGGTCCAACGGTACGGGTCTCTTTCTACGTGCATCGCCTCCTCAATACCGCTCCTTTTTTTTAGGTACAACCTTGAGCTCACGCGGATAGACGAATCGCAAATCAAACAGGGCCTGACAAAGTACCTGTCCGACCATCCCAACATCAAGGCCATTCTTGTGGGCACGCGGCGAACGGATCCACACGCCCGTATGTCATTTGTGTTGTTGTTGTCGTCGTTTTGTTTGTTTATACGCATTGCATTTTCAGAAAATCTGGAAACGTTTTCACAGACTGACAACGGGTGGCCGTCGTTCATGCGTGTTAATCCGATCATCGACTGGAACTATGTACATGTGTGGCGTTTTTTGAGGGATCGTCATGTACCGTACTGCACGATCTACAATCTCGGCTATACGTCCCTAGGATCGGTCTTCAACACGGTCCCCAATCCGCATCTGAGACGACCCGATGGTTCCTTTGCTCCGGCCTACGAACTGGTAGAAGACAGGTTTGAGCGAGCGGGGCGCTCAAAATAAACTTTTTCTTAAATAAATAAAAATGTAAAAAAAAAAAAAATTCCGTCAAAATATTGGCAGTAAACAAGAAATGCTTATTTTTTAAAATTGTGGCGACGACGCCCTCCTCCAGTTGGGGCAGTAGTAGAGGAGCTGCTGCTGGCATCCTCTGCCCCGACGTTAATCGAAACTTCTGTCGTCGGCACCGGATCCTCGGTCACTGCTTTGGGGGCTGCATCAGAGTTATCAGCGTCAGTGGCTGCCTGGGATTCGGACGGCGGCGGGCTGGGCGTTTCTGCGCGTTTAAACTGGTGTCTTTTGCGGGTAGTGCTTGAGGATGATCCGTCGCTTTTCACCGCCACAGGAGTAGCAACAGGTGCCACTGTTGAGGCGGCAGGGGTAAACGAAATGCGACCATGCTTGTCTTTCTCTGCGATCCGGTAGCGTCGTGATTTTGGTTTTTATTATTTATTCTTTTTTTTTTTTTTTTTTTTTTGGCATACGGGTTGTGACTTCATCGCCCTCGCCCTCGTCTGAATCCGACGACACACCAAACTCATCGGCAATGGTGGCACTTGCACGCTGAATCGCGCGCTCTTTGCGTTGGGCCTTGGTTGTGGCATCCGTAGTCACTGTGAAAATAAATCAAAATACTGTTCTTCTTCTCTTTCTTTTCTCGGTTTGCTTACCTCCCTCGGCACAATTGTCACAAACACGGACAGGATCGGAACCTGCCAGGATGACTCGGCGTTGGGAAGAGCACGAGCCACATACTAGAACGCCGCACTTGCGGCAGTGGTGCTGCGAAACGACAAAAAAGTTTGATGAGAACAAAACAAAGCAACTACACCGCGACTCACACGACGATTGAAGGTGGAGAAACGGGCAAACTCGCAAATCATGCACGCATTGGCCTCCTTGTCGGGCAGCCAGACAGCGGCGACGTCGAGCTGACGCGCCTTTGGATCGACAATGTACTTGGCCAAGACTGCGAGCCACTCTTCCTTTTCCTCGGCCGACTGTGCAAAGACTTGGAAGGATTTCTTTGGCGTGCCCAGCTGGAACCCAAACTTGATGTCTAATCCAAAGCGTTGTTAGAATGGGTCAAATAGATAGCCATTACGGGTTTCCTCTATCAGCGACACGGCCAGCTCGTTGAGATTGATGATGTGCTGGTTTGCACACACCATCTTGGCGTTGTTGGCCGTGTGCGGCACGACCACCGTCCCGTAGATGAGCAGATCGTTAAACAGAGCAAAGTAGCGCGGCTTGGGAGCCTTGCGGCACATCTTCACCAGCATTCCCTCCTTCACAAACTCGCGTCCAGGCTGAGCGAGTGCCTGTTTGGGGTCCCGTCAATTGAAAATCACCGCGAGGCAGAGGCTTCCATACGTGGCTGCCATCCACAAACATGCTGGCGATTTCCCCGGCCTTGTTCGCACCACCCGTCGTCGCCATCGAGGACGTCGTCGTCGTTGTTATGGTTGTCTTCTTGAAAAACTTGCTCAACAGCCCCGACGACGAGCCGCCGCCACTGGCTGTGTTGGCGCCACCTCCGTTCCCGAGGAACGTGACCTCTTGCGGATCGATGGAGCGGTCGATGCTGCTCGTGTCGTCCACCGTCGACAGGCGTGGGTACGCGTTGGTGCTCATACGAAAAGAAAGGAAAAGCGCGAGTCGTTTTTGGTTTTTGCCTCCGAGTCATGTCGCTGCCAACCCAATGCCCCGTGTGCCGCGAGGCGTTCCGCGACCCGCGCGAGCTGCCGTGCACACACGTGTTCTGCTTCAAGTGCGTGGAGGAAGTGGATCTTGCGTTCAAGCGCACCGAGCGCCCGACGACGCGCACCTGTCCCATTTGCCGCATTGCTTTGCCTGACGACCTCACGGCCCTGCCCAAGGGCAAGGTGGCCGCTATCGCGGGCGTGGAGCACAGCGACCGGCCGGTGTCCAACGTGTGCACTGCGCACTCGGGCCATGTGATTGTCGGTGTGTGCGACAAGTGCCACTGCCTCGTGTGCGAGCAGTGCTGCGAGGAGGGTAACAAGCACGCTGGCCACACTGTCATCGACATTGACGAGGCCGTAGCCAAGTTTACGCCGCGTGGCAGCCTCCTGCCGCTGGTCGAGGTGCTGCGCCTGCGCGTGCCTGCGATCGACCACGCGCTGGGCGAGCTCACGACAATGAACAACACGCTGCGGGCTCGCCTAGCGCTGCTCAACGACGAGATCGCGGCAGCCTTCCTCAAGGTCTCACAGGTGCTATCGCCCCTCGACGCCGAGACTGGCGCGGCGTTGGACGCACGACGCGACGCCCTGCTTGCCCAGGCGAAAGCAGGCATCGATGAAGACACGGCCACGGTCACAAAGCAGGTGCGCAACCTCAAGATCTCCCGCGACCAGGCCTTCATGGCCACCCGCCAGGTCGACACGATGGTCGCCCAGCAGGCCTACCCATCGGGGGCCCACCCGTTCGAGACCATGCGCCTCCACGCACTCGTCTTTGACCGCATAAACTTTGTCACGCCCCTCGAGCCCGAGCTCAACGTGTGGAATCGCGACACCCTCCGCTTCCGCTTCCCCCAGCTCGACGACGTCGCCACGATCAAGACCATCCCCATCGCCAGTCTGGGCGATCTGCAGCGCGAGCAATAGAAAATGTCCAGTGTTCTGTCAGAAGAAAAAAAAATTTTTATTCCTGCGTGCGGCCGATTTGGCTTTGTTGCTGCCATGGCTCTGGTGACCCAGAACATTGTCCAGGCGGTGCAGTCGCTGCGGCCGTACCAGCAAGAGTGTGTCAAGAAGAGCCTGGACATGCTGCTCAAGGAGAATGTGAAGCGGCAGCTCGTGTCGTTGCCGGTCGGCTCTGGCAAGACGGTAATCCCTCTCGTGTGTGTGCGCGCGCGTGTTTTCATGCAGACTGCCTAGACCGTCTTTGCGTCCCTGCTCGGACAGGTGCCCTCGCCCAAGCCCATGGCCGACAAAACGCTTGTGCTCGCACACCGCGAGGAGCTGATTAACCAGGCCTCCTTGCGCATTAGCAAAATCAACCCGCACTTGGTCGTTGACGTGGACCAGGGTGACCGCAAGGCGTCGCAGTCGGCTGACGTGATCGTGGCGTCGATCCCGACCCTCGGCCGCATGGGCTCCAAGAGACTGGAGGGCTACAACCCGGACGCGTACAAGACAATCATTGTGGACGAGGCGCACCACGCCACTGCAGAGTCGTACAGGCGCACGCTCAACCATTTTGGCGCCATCGACCCCAACTCACACATCCTCTTGTGGGGTTGCACAGCGACGCCCAGGCGTTTTGACGGCACCGCGCTCGACGCCGTTTTCCAAAAAATCATCTTTCACAGGGACCTCGTGGAGATGATGCGCAGCGGGTATCTTTGCCGGGTCCGTGTCACGACCATCCTCACAAAGACAGACGCATCCCAGGTGACCTCGTCAAAGGCAGCCGCCACAAACGACCGCGACTTTGTCATATCCAAGCTGTCTGAGGCCATCGACACCGATGAACGTAACAACATGATCGCCGATGCCTATGTCCAGAAAATCCAGGCCGAGCGCAAGAGCACCCTCGTCTTTGCCTGTGACGTCAAACACATTCACAACATCGTCGACTCGTTCCGCAGCCGCGGCGTCGACGCCGACTGTGTTCATGGCGAGACTCCCCGGGAGGAGCGCGCCGCCGTGCTCAAGCGTTTTCTCGAGGGCAGCCTACCCGTGCTAGTCAACTGCGGCGTCCTCTCTGAGGGAACCGATATTCCCAACATTGACTGCATCATCATGGCGAGACCCACGCGCTCCTCTTTGCTCTTCCAGCAGATGGTCGGGCGCGGCTTGCGAACTTTCCCAGGCAAAGAGAACTGTCTGGTTATTGACTGCGTGGACGACTTTAAGGGGAAAAAGGTCAAACTCGTGACGACGCCGACTCTCTTTGGCTTCCCCATCCCCGAGGGAAGCGTACTTTCCGAGGCGGACATGCTCGATCTCATGGACAACATGTTGAAGCGCAAAGACTTGAAGAAAAGAGCCGAAGAGTTGGCCGAGAGGCTTGCCCAAGATGACATTGATGATACTGGTGATGATACTTCGGACGACGACCTTGACCTCGACGGCAATGCCAATTGGTACGGTCCGAAATTGCAGCACCCCGCAAAGAACCCTGTTGTTGGTCTGGTCCAGTACGACCTCGAGGAGCTGGACCCCTGGCATAACGAGGACGAAATTATTCACCGGGCGTCTTCGTCCACTCCCGTCAAGACCAAGCATTTGTTTGATTCCCAGTTTGCATGGACCGCAGTGACTCGTGGTAAAAAAAATTTTTTTTTTCCTGTTTTGAAAAAGACAAAAATATTTTTTTTTTTACCACGCAGGAGTTGATTATGTATTGAGTGGAATGGCCAAGGAAAAAATAGATTATCGAGTGGTCCAAGAAGGCGGCCCAAATAAGTTCTCGCTCTACCAGAAGCAAACTTTTAAAGACGAGAGTACCAAGATCATCTTGCATTGCGAGGGCGAAAGCCTTCAGACGGCCATAAGCACCGTGGAGGCCAAAGTCGGCAGACAATGCAAGCCACACGGTAACAAAACCTTTCTTTTTTTTTTTTTAGAAAAGGGATAAAACTATGCTAACTCACTTGTGTTTTGCAGAACGAGCAAACCTGTATCGCAGTGCCAAATGGAGGAGAGGGCCCGCAACAGAAGCACAATTAAGATTGCTGAATGAAAGAAAGGTCCAACACGACGAGGACATCACAAGGGGCAATGCAGCGTACATCATCACCAAACTGTTTGCGAGCCATAGCTGGGAGAAAGGCCGCATGCAGGCAAAGGCCGATTTCGAGAAAAGGAAAAAGTCTGCAAGTTAGTCATTGTTTGTGAAGGGTCATGAACATATGGCACTTGACGTAACAAGAAAATAACAAGAAGAGAAAAGAAAAGACTCAGAGAAACGAGAAGAAAAAAAAAATTCATCAGTTTTCCACAACACTGACCTCGAGTTGATCGAGCATGTGCAAAAGGGGAAGTCGTCTTGAAGGCACAAGGTACTCGGACGCGGCGCGGATTTCATCCAGAACGGTTTGACCAAGACCCTTGAAGAGCTGCACAAGCTTTTCGGATGCGTGCACGCGGTCATCCAGCTTGCCTTGCGTAAGTGCCTGGAAGGAAAATAAATTTTTTATTTTTTATTTTTTTTAAAAAAAAAAAATGCTATCCTTACTGTGATCATATCAGCCACCTTAAAATCGGTGGATGGCGGTGTAGCTTGAGGAAGTGCAGTGGAATCTGGTTGCGGCTGTGACTCTGTTGCAACAGGCTCATCGACAGGCAGCGCGACAACTATTACGGCGTCGTCAAACAGTTGAGCAGGTTGCTCCTCGGTTTCGGTCAGCTTGACCGCCGCCTCTGCGCTGGTAACGTTTTCCTTGTCACTGTCTATCACCGGGGGTGGCGTGGTTGCCACCATCGACTCTTCGGCCTTTACCTCTTCTGTTTGCATGTCGTCGGCCTTCGCATCGGGAAGAGAGGTGGCTGGGCCCGCGATGGTTATGGCAATGACGTCGCGGCTGGCTGCAAGAAAGCTGGGATTCACCTTACGGAACGACGACGAGGCCGGTGCAACGGGTCCAGAGGGGGCCGTGGCAGCAGATGACAACGATGACGACGACGACGACGACGACGACGACGGCTTTACTGTGCGCATAGCGGCACCAAGGCGCTTGGGCATTTGCTTCTGTGCGGTGGAAGGTGTAGACGGAACAAATTCGACTGACGCAGACACCGATGACAAAGAGCCACCAGCGACAACACTGGTGCCAGTGGTGCTGCGGGACGGTGTTGAGGGGATCATTGAGGGCATTGTGAGGGTGCGTTGAGCAGGGGTTGCCGGCGCCGCCGACGACGAACTGGAGCCCCCGCCGCCGCCGAAAAATACAATCCCACCTGCATCCGACGACGACGACGACGAGCTGTTGGATCGAAGCGCGTCAAACTTGGGGCGAGAAGGCAAGCCCATACTGCTGCCCGTAGTCGGTCCAGAGCTGTTGGATTTGACAGGTGTAGGTGGTACAACGGTGGTTGCGGTGGCCGGTCCAGAGCTTGTCGTTGACGATGTGGACAGGGATGTTTTGGCCGCGCTCAGTGCATTCAAAAGGAGCGTCCTTTTCTTGTCGTCGAGCGAAGTAAACACTCTTTTTTTTTTAAAAAATTCGTTTATCAATTTGTCCATAAATAGAAACTACACTTGACGTACTTTTGAGCTTGCTCAGGAAGGCAGACCTCTAAAAGTCCGAAAGCACTCCGTCCGTACAAACGCGCCTTTTCATCTCCATCGTTCAGGCTCTTTAATTTATGAATTTTTAGATTATAATAAAGAGAAAAACCAGTGCGGCGGTACCAGCTGAACGCCTTCGGCGAGGGACTCGGCAGACGTCTCGTTGATCTCGTCAGACATGTGGTTTTGCAGGAGCACTTCAATGAATTTGGCGCAATACATTCGCTGGGCATTGCTTCTGCTCGTCTTGATTGTCGCTGCAAACAGCTCGCTCAAGGCGATCGGCTTGGTCTGCGCATGAAGTTTGCTTAAGGAAAAGGTACAGGCCCTTCAGTGCAGTGGTACCTTTTCAATGACCGTGACCATGGACTGGTCGGCGTACTTGTTAAACAGCTTATTGGAACGCCCACAGAGTTCCACCAGGGTGGGGCCATAGACGTCGACAATCTGTGTACATTGGCTTCCAGTTACATGGTTTAACGCGTGGCAATGCGGCTACCTGTGGCGCAAAGCTCGTCCCGAGACCAGTCGACATGGACGCAATGAGACCACATGACGAGGCGGAGAGCGACGAGCGCAACGAAACGGCCTGGTTAGCTGCACGTTCAGCTACAGGCCACACCACCCATAGAACGTACCGACTGTGTCACAAAGGGTTGCAGGGTCTTGGCAGCGTCAAGCAGTACCGTCGGGTCGTTCTCACTTGCAAAGACCTACCGGTCATCCCGCCGATGTACCCAAAAAACCGTTACAGCGCGTTTGTTCAGTCACACACGCAGCGTACCTCTTTCCAGCGCAGCAGCAGCTCGTTCAGCTTGCCCCAGTTCTCTTCTCCCTCCTTTTCAGCGAACGCCGTTACGGTCAACCGCAGGAGGTCGCTTGTCGTTGACACTGAGTTTGTTTGGAGATTTGGCAGCGGGTCGACCGCCAGTGCCAGGCAACAGGTGTGTGGTGAGTAAGGGTTGGGGGGTGGACAGGGTAAGAGCAATGCCATTGGTTTAAAGCGGCGCACAGGAACTGGAACGTACTTGGTCGGGAGCAACTGGGTGTACACTACGAAATACAAAAATACATTTGCGATGTGTTTAGAATAGGGAAACGAGTTTGAAATGCATTCGGGGCGTCGAGTGTGGACAGGATGGGCGACGGACATGTTACAATTGAAGAGAGAAATTAGGGTTTGATGTAAAAAAAAAAAAAAGAAACGTACAGGATGTATAGCCTTCTACCCGGCGGCCAACTCACTCGACCTGATCAAGATCTGTTTCTCCCCTTCAGGTTGTTTTCTCTTTTCTCTGCTTCCATTTTTTCCTTCTTTTTTCTTCTTCTCCCTTCAGTTGCTTGCTGTGGCATGGGGTGGCATGGGTGGCGCGGGCGGCTCTGGTCATTTGTATGTCGTTTAAAACGCATTTACAAACGTATTTTCGAATGGATCTAAAACGCATTGCCACAAACACATCTCAGGCGCATTTCGAAGGCGGTCAGAAATGCTTTCAAAAGCCTTTCCGGCGACGCGTTTGAGATGCGTTGGAAATGCGTTTGAGATGCGGTCCAAAATGCATTTAAAACGCGCTTTTCGTTATTGCTGTTAGGGGATACATTTCTCTTCATCAGTTTTTTCCTTCCTTTTCCTAAGCTCGTTTTCCCAGTTTCCTTGCAACCGCTGTGCTAGGAGCACAGTTCTCCAAGGGCTCGCATTAGTGGATATGGCAAGTGTCGCAGGACCGTCAGGCGGTGGCACCGACCGAACCCCGCGCTGGCGCGTGCTGCTGTCGGACATGGGCAGCGTCACGGGCCTGGTGCGCATCACCTTCCTCACGTCGCTCGCGGTGATTCTGGGCCTGGCCATCGCAGCCATGGTCGTCGTGACAAACGACATCGAGACCGTATACGACGACGGACTCTACATCAACTTGATTGCGGTCGTCAGCATCAGCGTCGGCAGCGGCCGCGTGGACGCCTTCACCATGCTCGCGTTCCCGAACAACGCGACGGTGCTGCAGGCCGCCGCCACCGATCTCACGCTCACAGCGCAGGCGCTCACTTTTGGTCTGCCCGCGCTGCGCGTCGGCAACGCCAGCTTGGGCGCGCCCGAGCCCGTTGTCTCCCCCGAAATCACGAGCGACCTCGATGCGATGGCCCAGCCCGCAAACGCCACGGTAGAGGCGATCGCGGTCATCCAGCAGCAGATCCTCGTGCTCGGCGAGACGTCGCTCAGTCCGACGACCACCGCCGCCATCAACACTGTCATTGCCGAATCGACTGTGATCATCACTCTGCTGCTGGACATCCGCACCAGTACGTTTGGCGTCGCTGCCAACGATTTGTACTATGCGCGCAAGGACCAGTTCATCTTCATGAGCATCATCATCGGCCTGATCGTGCTCGACGTCCTGTTTGTGTACATCCCCGTCGAGCGCCGCATCCACCACCTGGTCCGGGCGCTCACCACCAAGAACGAGCAGCTGGGCCTACTCGCCGACCAGCTTTCCAAGGTCACGCAGCTGAACCCCAACGGCATTTTCCGCACGGACGCCGGCGGGCGGCTCGTGTTTGTGAACGAGCGCTGGTGCGAGATCACGGGCCTGTGCGACGGCGATCTAGACCGCTGGATCGAGCATGTGGTGCCCGAGAGCTGGCCGCAGGAGCAGCAGCAGTGGTGGCGAGCCCTGACGGAACCCGTGGACCAACTCACGACCACGGTCTCGACCGAGTTCCTGTACGAGCGGCCTGATCAGCTGGGCATGTGGATCCATGCGCAG
>Ga0302233_10002426_pt1 | contig 11715 bp, 17 predicted proteins | sample II_Palsa_N3_1_FD_193516 | JGI IMG/M metagenome (GOLD analysis project Ga0302233, IMG submission 193516) | Peat permafrost microbial communities from Stordalen Mire near Abisko, Sweden - II_Palsa_N3_1 | ecosystem: Environmental > Terrestrial > Soil > Palsa > Peat permafrost | place: Sweden...
CCAAAAAAAAAAAACAAGAGCACGGGCATACTGAGGCAGGACGCGCATCCAGCGCAATTGCTTGTCTTTCTCGTCTGTTACGGCAGAGACCTCGGCCGCCTTGAGAGCTTGCACACCAGCGATCGCCGCCTCCATCATGCTCTTGTCCTTGAATTCGACAAAGCAAAAGCCCTTGATAGTCTTGTTGGGGTTTCTTGGCAGACTGCAACAATTGAAAGTGCAACCGGTTTTGGTTTTTTTAATTTTATTTATGGTTACCTGATGTACTCGACATGGCCATATCTTCCAAACAAGGACGAAAGCGTCTCGTGGTCCGCACGCGCCGGTATATTCTCTGCGTAGAGAGTCCTTTCCGCCAACCCGACGGGCTCTTTCGCTGGGTGCACCCTCCCCACCATCTCTTGATTGTCGCTCAGCTGAGAACCCAAGACGTTCAATTACAGCAAAACGGGCGAGGTGGTGGTGGTGTCTGTACCTTGAGCCAATCAATGGACCGGATCGCGCCCACAAGGTCCTCCAGCGTCGGCTTGAGCTCCTTGATCTTGTTGAACGACAGAAAGACACTCACGGGAACCACTGGCAAAAGCGGGGGGGTCAGTTCACAACCGGACTTTGCGACGTACTGCCGTCGGGGTTCTCGTCGATCAGGTGGTGCAGGAATCGGTCGCGCGCCAGGTTGGCGTCGCCAAAGTAGAACTCGAGCAGCAAAACGAGGCTCATGACGGCAGCCGGCAAAAAACAGGAAAAAAAAATGATGGCCACATTTTCAGCAGTCACAGTCCCGTAGCACTGCAGTAATGACATCATCTGTCAGCGAGCGCTTGCGTGGCCAGCTCGGCAAGTACAAGGTGCCTGGGCCCGCGGACAAGGTGTTCAAGGACGAGTGCGTGCTGTCGTTTGACAACCCGATCAACGCACCCAAGGGCGTGTTTGTCAAGTGCGTCTGGGTTTTGTAATCTTTCGACTGATCTCCACGTTCCAAAAAAAAAAAAAAAAAAGCTTGCAGACGTACTCGGCCTACGGCGAGCAGTTTGTCCTGCAGGACAGTCAGCAGACTGGCAACGTGGTCTACCTCAACTGGCGCAAGGTGCCCATTCCCAAGGCTGAGCCCGCTGCCAAGGTAAGCGACCGTGGGTGTGCTGACTCGGCCCGAAGTGTGTATGTTGACGGCCTAAAAAAGGCCCAAGGGGAAGAGCCCGAGCCCAAGCGGCCCAAGCAGCTGGCGATTGGCGGCGAGGACGGATTCAAGATCGACGAGGACAAGCAAGAGTACCTGGACCTGTACTCGATCGTGTTCACACCCGACTTTTACGAGGTGCCCTTGCCAGACGTACAGCAAACCCTGCCAACGATCATCCAGATGGTTGCCGACGCGGTCATCAAATCAAACAGCGCCACCCGCCAGGAGGACATCAAGGCCTGGACGGCCGACAAGCGCGAGATCTCGCCGTTGGCGCTGGACCTGCAGCAGCTCAACAATGGCGTGCAGATCGCCCCAAGCGGATGGAAGTGCGCCAACTGCGATCTGACGGAAAACTTGTGGATGAACCTCACGGACGGCACGATCCTCTGCGGACGACGCAACTGGGACGGATCGGGCGGCAACGGACACGCCCTCGAGTACTACACCGCGACCAAGTACCCTCTCTGTGTCAAGCTCGGCACGATCGACTCGACCGGCCACCCCGATGTCTACTCGTACGCCGAGGACGACATGGTCGAGGACCCCCTTATTGTCCAGGTAGGCGGCGGTGTATGAATGAACCAAATAAAAATAAAAAAAATATCCAGCACCTCAAGCACTGGGGCATCGATATGGCGGCAATGTCCAAGACGGAGAAGTCGATTGCCGAGCTCGAGGTTGACCAGAACCTCAAGTTTGAGTTCCGCTTCATCCAAGAATCCGGCAAGCAGCTCGAGCCCGTGCACGGCCCCGGGCTTACGGGCCTCGAAAACCTCGGCAACAGCTGCTACCTGTCCTCTGTCATGCAAGTCCTCTTTTCCCTCCCGCCCTTCCAGCAGCGTTACTATGACCTGGCGCCCAAGATCCTGCAGGGGTATCGCCTTTTCTTTCTTTTAAATAAGAAGAAAATAAATATGTTTTTTCACCATATTTTACAGGGCAACTGCAGCTGCCTCTGAGAATCTCAATGTTCAGCTGGCCAAGTTGGCCGTGGGCCTGCTGTCTGGTCGCTACTCGTCCAAGTAGGCCTATTTTTTTGGCGCGTGTCCACCTCTTAAAAAATAAATTTTTTTTTTCCCACTCTAGGGTGGACGAAGGAATCGCTCCTCGCATGTTTAAGAACCTCGTTGGCAAGGGCCACGCCGAGTTTTCAACAATGCGCCAGCAGGATGGTAAACCTGGCTTTTAATAATTTGTCCTTCTTACCGTCTATTTTAGCGATGGAGTTTTTCCAGTACCTGCTGACGGTGATCGAGCGTCAGGAACGAGCGGGCGGCGAGACGACGGTTCCGGACCCTTCGCTTGCCTTCAAGTTTACCGTCCAGGACCGTCTGCAGTGCCAGGTTTCGCACAAGGTCTCGTACAAGACGCGCGAGGACAACATCCTGAGCCTGCCGGTGCCTCTCGAGGCAGCCGTGAACAGTGCCGATGTTGCCGACTTTGCCAAGCTGTCGGCGGACGAGGTGTCCAAGATCCCCTGGGAGCAACGTGTGCGTCCGATCGTCTCGCTCGAGTCGTGCCTCAAAGCGCTTGCTGCCGACGAGTTCCTGCCCGACTTTTTCAGCAGCGCGACCGGCCAAAAGGGGCCTGCAACAAAGGCCATGCGCATGGGCTCGTTCCCGCCCTACCTGATGCTGCACATCCGCAAATTCACCATCAGCCAGAACTGGACGCCCGTCAAGCTGGACGTCCGCATCGTCGCGCCCGACGAACTCGACCTGGAGTGGCTCAAGGGCCACGGCCAACAACCCGACGAGGAGCCCCTGCCCGAGCTGCCCGCTGGTGCTGCTGCTGGTGCTGGTGTCGCCGCCGCGGCCCCTGCTGCTGCAGCGCTCGTGCCGAGCGAGGAAATTGTCGCCCAGCTCGTGTCGATGGGCTTCGACATCGAGGGGAGCAGGAGGGCGGCCTTCCACACGCAAAACCGCGGCGTCGAGGACGCGATGAACTGGGTGCTTGAACACATGGGTGACGCCGACTTCTCCTCCCCCTTTGTCGCGCCAGCACCAGCCGGGGCCGGAGCCGCGGACGCCACCACAACATCCGCCATCGACGAGTCTCAGGTCGAGATGATCGTCGCCATGGGTTTCACGCGCGAGCAAGGCATCAAAGGTATTTACTTTTTGTTTTGTTTTTAATTTGTGTTGTTAATTGCGAATGCAAAAACGTCAGCCCTCCTGTCCACCGGGCACAACCTCGAGCGGGCGGCAGATTGGCTGTTTAGTCACGCGGGCGAGCTGGATGCCATGATGGAGACCACGCCAGCCCCTGCGACGTCCAGTGCACCCCTGAAACATCTGCCCCTCTTTGACGGGCCCGGCAAGTACCGCCTCAAGGCCTTCATCACGCACATGGGCCCCAGCACCGCGTCCGGCCACTACGTCTGCCACATCCTCAAGCAGGGCAAGTGGGTCTTCTTCAACGACAGCAAGGTGGCCCTCTCGGATGCCCCGCCCCGCGAGTTTGCCTACCTCTACCTCTACGAGCGGGTGGATGTTTCCTCGCAGTGATCAGGGGACATGTGTAATCCCAGGGTTTAACCTTTTTGATGAATTGGTCCAGGCCTCCCCGTGTCGGTTTGATTTCGGTCGAAGGAGGTTTAAGAGTAGGTGGTGTCCATGAGACATTCCAAGTTACCACCCCAGATGATCGAGATTACGTGCAACGACCGTCTCGGCAAGAAGGTGCGCGTCAAGGCAAAGTACGTGGCAAGTCTCTCTCTCTCTGTCTCTCGTGTGTGTTGTTGCAACCACTGATCGCCTTGACAAAGTCCGGACGACACGATTGGCGACCTCAAGAAGATGATTGCCGCACAGACCGGAACACCTCCAGAGAAGATCGTGCTGAAGAAGTGGTATGCCTGGCTGACAGAGGGAGAGAGTAACTAACTGCGGGGTCGTACGTAGGTACAACGTGTTCAAGGACAACATCACGCTCGCAGACTGTACGTTGCATGAGCCCTTGTGCGTTCGCCCACTAATCCTATGTGTGCACAGACGAGATTCACGACGGCATGAACCTGGAGCTCTACTACAGCTGAACGCCCGTTAGTCTGCTCTCTCTCCCTCCCTCTCTCCCTCTCTCTTTGCTGTTTAGGACCCTGTACATTATGGTAGTGTGTTCATTTTGAAAAGGGAGCAGGATGCGGCGGCGGCGGCTCATGTGCAGTCTGCTGCTGTTGGCCTGGCTGTTGACAGTCGTGAACGCAGCCTTCGGAGGGGGGGGTATGGAACGGCGACGAGTACGACGATGCCGATGACTACGACCATGGGCAAGAGGAGGAGGAGGAGGAGCACGCCGTGGAGCTGCCGCTGCTGACGGGGATCGTCATCAGCCCTCGCTTGGTCGACTTTGCCCAGAGCAAGTACCCTCCGTCAGTGACCGTCACGCGTACGTGTCTGTCTCTAAAACGCTGCCCTCACGCTGAACCCTACCCCACCCCCGCGCGTAAACAGTAACGTTCATGGCAAACTCGCACGAGGCCAGCGCCCATCTGCAGAGACCGTCGACCGTTGTTGTGTTCAGCCCGACCTTCACCGTGCACCCTGTCCTGTGCGACATGTTTGTCCTGTTGGACGACACCACGTCCGAGTGCTCGGCCACGTTGGAACTGCCGTCCGCAAATGCCAACGGCGAGTGGGCGATTCAGTCCATCAACGTGATGCCGGTGGACGGCGACCCACTCGGATACGCCTTTGATTCCAACGTGCTCGCGCAGAGCATGCTGCCGCTCACGTTCACGGTCATCAACAACATCGAAGACAGGCAGCCGCCCGAGCTGCTCGACCTATTCTTTGTCCCGCCAGTCTACCACATCGCCCAGGATCATCACAGGGAGGGCCCCAAGGCATGCATCCAGTTTTCCGATCCGCAGAGCGGCCTCAACCGAGGCAAGATCCCCGTACGTTGGCGCTTTTCCTATTGGCTTGCATACTGAAGGGGCTTTTTTTTTTGGTGTGTGTAGGGTGCCCAGTCAAGCCATTTGAGGGTACTGCGTAATACTCGCATACCTAAATACTGATGTTTCCCAAAAGTTACGTAGCACATCTCACCAGTTCTGGCAGCCAGCGATTGCGACGTTTGTTCCGTCGTCTTCATCTTCAGCGATGTACGAGGGCCAAGTATGTGCGCCGATCATCCTGCCGACGTTCTTCGAGCCAATCCTGTGGGAGGTCGAGTTTCTTCTGTTGGTGGACGATGTAGGCAACATGGCCATCCACCAGGGCTCATCTTTGAGCAAACAAAACCCAAGGCTACTCCTCACCTACGGGTACAACGCGACCGAGTTGATTGAAATCGCGCCGAGCGAAAACGATCCAGACGGGGACGACGACGACGACGGATTATTTTTCTGATGAGATGAGATGAAATGCTTTGCCTCTTCTTCGAGTTGTACAAACGTGCAATATAAAAAAAATCTATTTGCCATGATTGGCAACGACGACGTCCTTGTGCGTGTACTGCTTGAGGTGGCGATGGAGGCTCGTCTCTGCCTCGTCGTATTTCTGAAGAAAGCAGATTCAATTTGGAACATTCGTCGTGTATTCTTACGGCGACATAGTCGGGCATCTTTTGCGACCCAGAGTCCTCGTAGCCGAGACGGACCATGAGATCATAGGGGTTGAGGACCTTGCCCTTTTGCAGGAATGCGGCACGGACCATGCTCGTGACGGCGAGCTTGCCCGTGTCCTTGGTCGAGATCGACTGCGAGATGTAGAACCACTTTTCGTTCCATCCGCTCACGCGCGAGTGCACGACGTACTGCTGGCCGTACTTGAGCTGGTGCAGGTAGCGGATGTCGATGCCAGCCACGACTGGCATGACGCGCTCGTTGATCATGAGGCTGAGCAGACCCGATCGCACAATCTGGTCAAAGCGGCCCATCTCGAGCGCCTTTCGGGGGGGGGAGGGGGGGGGCGGGGGATTGAATCGAGTTAAAGTCTGCTGTGGATGATTTTGTGTACAGTACCTCCAAGTAGCGCGAGTTGTTCATGTGCCTTTGCAAACGAGACGGTTCAATACCTTACAAGCCTTGGTTTATAACATCATCTCGTCTTACAAGTTGTAGTCGATGTCGGCGATCCGAACGCGCTGCACGACGACCGACTCCTCGCTAATCTTGACGGTCGGCTTGCCATACGCCTGAAGCAGCGTTTTCCCGCAGCGCGCAAGGTAACGCAGCATGGTTGCAAATTCACGTTCTTAGTTGATACAAGCCGTTAAGCTTTCGACTAAGCCGTTTATTTTTTGGGGGTCCTAAGTCAGGGCTGCCTCGCTATTTGCGCGTGTGTGCACCGTCCTCTTGTCTCCCTGCTGAACTCACACGCCCCTTCTTCTTGTGCACGTCGTCGACGGACCCAACTCATTCACTGGATCGTTCTGTCGCCTTCCTCGTCCAATCGCTCCATCGAACTGAATTCGTCAGGCACATATTTTTCATCCGATTTCTTTCTTTTTTCTTTTCTTTCTTCATCACTGGCGCAGTCCACTAAGATTTGGCGAGGTTACTAACCGACGCTCTCCTAGTTCACGTCACGTGCACATGGTTCGTGTCTACGAGTTCGAGGTCGCCGTGTACGAGCTGCTGCATGCGGCCACGGATGTGCTCGCGCTCTTGCTGCAGATGACGGGCCTGTCTGCCCAGCAGGTGCTCTCGTTCCTCGGCTTGATCGTCCTGTACCCCTTCCTGGTATCGCCATTTAACATTGCCCCCCGTTTGACCATTGACCGCAGGTGGGACTGTACGTGCTGCGCGACAGCCCAAACGTCCGCGTCGTGTGGTCCCGACTGAGGCCGTTCCCGCTCGGCGACTGGCTGTTTTACCGGATACTGCGGAACTCGAGCCCGCACAGCACGACCGTGCCCTTTGAGGTGCTCGACCTGTCCAGCAAGGGCGTCATGCTGCACCTCTCTGTACGGTTCCAGTGTTGCCAAAAGCACCGAGACGCTGATTACCTCGACGCAGAATCACAGCAGCACGCACAACGTGTTCAAGACGGTGTCGTACGGCGCGATCGTGTCCATGGCCGAGTTTGCCGCGGTCGTGCAGCTGATGAGCCAAGTGGACCGCAACGTCCGCGTGGTTCCAACCGGCGCTCGGCTGGACCAACAGGGCCGTCTCCACGGCAGCCTGTACGTGTTTTGCCAGCACAGCATTGCCACCTCCGCATCGCCGACGACGGAGCAGGTGCCCGTGACGATCATGAACGGCCAAAAGGAGGCGGTCGCCAAGGTGGTCGTGTCCTTCTCGATCTCTCGGACGAACTGAATGATCCCTTCATCCTTTTTACTTTTTTTTTCTAATGTGCACATGCAACATAGCCCTAGATATAAATACGAGTATCTAAGAGTGACGCGGAGAGGAAGACAAGATCGACGGACCAGAGGCTGTTGCCACTGTCGTCCGTCACCGGGACAACCTCGACGGCACGATCCCGTGCCCTGAGCAGGAACCGGGACGACTGTGAGTCGTGTGCAACGATGAGGAAGGCAGGGGACAGTGCAGACAATGTCTCCGATGGCTGCAGCTCAAAGGTCTGGATGTAGGACAACGACTGCTCATTCAGCATGCCGTCAAGGCCGCAAGGGACCATGGACAGCGCGCTCGTGGAGGTGCACACTGTCAAACAAAGCGCGCTCGATCGAGCGACGATCCGAAAGTAAACGCCGTGTGGCTGATCTGGCCGCTTCTGGAAGAGGAGTGTGGACGCCCGCGCGGCCTCAGGGCTGGCCACTGTGCTCACCCAGAGGAAGTGCTGGTGGTGCTTGTAGGCCGACGTGAAATCGCAATCGGCCACGGTGACGTGGTCGCCAAACTCGTCGAGGCACCCGCGGCTGCCGCGGGCTCGCACGATGAGGATGGATCCGGACGGTGGCTGGCTGTGGTGAGGCGGCTGCCATTCGACGAGGGCTCGCGCACGGTCGCTGTGCACAGGTGCGTAGCCGTCCGCCGGGAAGAGGGTCGCAGGGTACGCCACGGCGCTGCGGCCCTCGTCGTTGACCATGGGCATCCACGCACCCTTGAACTGTGTCTTGTGCACGTGCCACGACCGGATGTCCTTGCACGGGTTGCGGAAGGCGACGTCTGCCTGGTAAAACTCCCACATGACGCGGTTCTCAATGCCCCACGTCCCCAGGGCAAAGTCGCAGCGGTCCACCAGCGTCGCGGGCAGGGGTGGCACAAACACGACCGTGTCGTGCGAGCCAATGTACTTTGGCCCGCACTGCGTGCCGATCGCGTAGTCGGCCTCGTCGTGCTCGTACCGCGACAGAAAGTACGTGTGACGCCAGTCCAAATCGATCCGCTCGTCACGCAGCAGCGCCAGGCTCTCGTCATAGTGGATGTCCAGGTTGGCCACGAGACACGTCCGACCAGCGAGGTGGCGCGACGCGTACTGGAAGGCCGCCTTGAGCGTGAGCCGCCCGCGGTACCCGTGGTCATAGTCGATCTGCAGCCTGCTTGCATAGTGGGCCACACAGCCGTCATCGACCACCTCGCACGTGGGACACTCATCGTCGTCGGTGCCACTGGCATGCTCGCACAGAGCGCACCACAGCTGCGCCTCAAACACATGCCGGCTGGCCCAGTCGTCCGCGCCCTGCAACAGGTGCACCCGCGTGATCGCCGCATTGTCCAGGTTGTGCCGCAGCGCGCGCACGTACTCGCGGTTACGCTGCTCGTTGGGCGAGCGGTGCCACTGCACCAGCAGCCGCACGTCGTCCCACGCGCGCGCCGGCTGTGTTGCCACCGCAGCTGTTGCCACGGCCGCCAGCACGAGCAAAAGGTGCAACAGTTTGTTTTTATGTCGCGTGGCAAAAATGTCGTCATCCAAACCACCCTCGACTTCGCTGCTCGCGCTCGTTGTGCGGCGGCTGCGGCGGGCGCTGACAGTCGAGTCGCTGAGAGAGTATATCGCCCTGAAGAAGCACAACCTGTTTCCGCCGCCGATCAACCCCGACGACAAGCCGTTGAGGTGGAAGGACTACCGAAAGGCCGTCCGCAAGGGTTGGCGCATGTACAAGACCTCGCGGCTGTCGCTCGTCGACATCTACCTCAACGAGGGCAAGAACACGATCCAAAAGTGGAGTCCGGCTACGGTGGCGCGGTGGGGCTTTACAAAGCCGGTCGCGGCGCAGAGAGCAGCGAGCACGGCTGTGGCGGCAACGACGGTCGGCCAGGCGGCCGCATCAGCAGAACCGAGGACACCGCTGCTAAAGCTGGTATTGAGGAGGGCGACAAAGAGGGACGACAACGGGGATCTGTGGATTATGCAACAATGGCACGTGTGGAGGCCTGCGCTTGTCAAGATCCTCCAGACGTTTTTGCAGGGCGTCCGCGACGGCATGAACACACCCAAGTTTATCAGCGATGCCCAAACAGCAGAGGGCGCCAACAAGCCCCCCGCAGCAGCATCGACGACGGGAGGGCCAGCGAAAATTCTGGATAATGCGGCCGGGGTCATGGTCAAGTTGGCCGGCGAAAAGTCTGGCTCGGTCCAGCCCGCACCCGATCACTGGAGGCCTGACATCGTGAGGACCCTCGAGGACAACGGCATCAGCGCTGCCCGGTTCAGGAGCGTCCAAGAGGAGTATGCCAAGCGAGCGGCCGCTAGAAACGGAGAGAACAAAAAAGATGCCAAACTGTAGGATTTTATGTACAATTCCGTACAGCCCCTTTCGTTAGGACGACGACACGTTTAGCTGCAGATCAGGCGAGGGAACAAAGTCACTGACGCTGGCAGGCGTCGGCGGGGAGAGCGCAGAGTTCACGGCCGCGAAGACGACATCGCCGACGGCGTGCCACAGTGCAAACGAAATCTGGACCCAGACAACCACGCCCACCGATCCGTACGGCGCGGAGGGGAGCGAGAGGAACTGGAGAGTACGACCATTATTATTCTTGCAGGGACAAAGCAAGAACGCACCCAGGTGAACGGCTCTGTCCACTGAACGGGCAGGTAAAACATTGGCGTGGATCGGTAGCTGGTGATGAAGACAAGCTGGGACACGATGCTGAGAACGAGCACCGCGCCCGCAGTATACACGCGCGACTTGACATGCGAACCGCTGACATTTGCTTCTATGGTAAGTGTACGTGTTAAACCAGGAATGCGCTCAGTCGTTACTCAGCTGGTTGTGGATTTGCAGCTTTTTGTTGAACTCGCGCGACAGCTTGGCCCATCGCACAAACTCGTCCTGCAGTGTTCTGGGTTAGCTCCCCCCAGCAACTTCCTGTGCGGAAAACCTTGGGACTGATGACAAGGAGTTCCCTCTGCATGTCGAGCAGCTCCCGCGCCAGTTCTTGCCGCTTCTTGACGGCGTCGTTCGTCCTTGTCACAAAGGCCTTGATCACAGGGACCTCCAGAAGAGCCTGGACGAGCTTCAGGAGCCCAATCACGCAAAAGATGGCAAACGCTACGAGCAGTGACATGATGGAAAGTGGTCCACGTGGTCACTCATTCGTTGCTTTCCTCCAGCTTTTCACCGACTCGCGGATGCCGCCCGGAGCCGGACCCAGACCGACCGCCAAGCAAGTCGAGCTGATGGCTGTATGTTTTCCGTTGGAACGGCTGGATGCTCCATCTTTAAACGAACGGATAGGTGTGCGGCCTCAAGGCGGTGCAGAGCCTGTCCCTGCACCGACCCCAGCTGGTCCAGCGTTTGTTCTTTGACGAGGCGACCAGTCGCAAGTTTGGCCCAATCGCCGCCGAGCTCGCAAAGAGAAAGGCCGTGTACCGCCAGGTGGAAACATCGGTAACTAAAGCAAGGACCCTCTCGCCGCCGCCCGCCCGCTCACCGTCTTTGTAGGCGCTAGAAAGTATTGCGGGGACAATCCATCACGGAGGCGTTGTGGCGATGATCGATCCAAAGGCAGTGGAGCACCCTGCGCCGTCCGATCAAGACATCGCAGGCTGGGCAAAAACATCGGAGCCGCTGCTGCTGCTCGACTGCATCAGCGACGCACACAACCTGTACTTCAGAGTTGAGTTTTTTTTTCTTTCTGTTTTTTTCTGAACCTCATTGCATCGATAGAGGAGCAATCGTGCGGACAGCGGCGTTCTTCGGGCTAAAACGCTTGGTAATTCCAGACAACCCGCGAGCAGTACGACCGCGATCGGCAACATGGCGCGTCGCCCAGGGCGGAATGTCACTCATGGACATCTACGTCGTGCCAAACATGGCCAACTTTGCACGATCCATCGACCAAGTCGGGGGCTACAAGGTCGTCGGCTCGGCTCTGTCCAGTCGTGCTCAGGTATTAGGCGCGAGTGCCCTGGAGCCGTCTGGCCGCGACAAGGCCATCCGTCCACCGATCGCGCTCGTCCTTGGCAATGAGGAGACCGGGATCTCGCGTGCCGTCGAAGAGTCGTGCACACATCTGCTGCGCATCCCTGGGGCCAAAGACTCTGTACAGTCTATGAACGTCTCTGCTGCCGCCTCTGTCTTTATGTGGCACTTCTTCGGCGGTAGTGTAAAATAAAAATAAAAAAAGCATGTACGTAAAATCACACACACACACGAGACAAAAAATGGGG
>Ga0302233_10002428_pt1 | contig 11711 bp, 8 predicted proteins | sample II_Palsa_N3_1_FD_193516 | JGI IMG/M metagenome (GOLD analysis project Ga0302233, IMG submission 193516) | Peat permafrost microbial communities from Stordalen Mire near Abisko, Sweden - II_Palsa_N3_1 | ecosystem: Environmental > Terrestrial > Soil > Palsa > Peat permafrost | place: Sweden...
AAAATCCTCAGCAAGCATTTCACTGTTTCCAGACTGCCACACAGAAAGATCCCAACTCTGCTACTGCCTGGGTTTACTTAGGCAACTGCTATGCGAATGGCCTAGGCTGTGATAAAAATCCTCAGCGAGCATTTCGCTGTTACCAGACTGCCAGCCAAAAAGACCCCAACTCTGCTGCTGCCTGGGCTAGCTTAGCCTACTGCTATGAGAATGGCCTAGGCTGTGATAAAAATCCTCAGCAAGCATTTCGCTGTTACCAGACCGCCACCCAAAAAAACTCCAACTCTGCTGCTGCCTGGGTTAACTTAGGCAACTGCTATGAGAATGGCCTAGGCTGTGATAAAAATCCTCAGCAAGCATTTTATTGTTACCAGACTGCCACCCAAAAAGACCCCAACTCTGCTGCTGCCTGGGATAGGTTAGGCTACTGCTATGCGAATGGCCAAGGCTGTGATAAAAATCCTCAGCAAGCATTTCACTGTTACCAGACTGCCACCCAAAAAGACTCCAGCTATGCCATTGCCTGGAATAACTTGGGCTACTGCTATGCAAATGGCCAAGGCTGTGATAAAAATCCTCAGCAAGCATTTCGCTGTTACCAGACTGCCACCCAAAAAGATCCCAACCATGCTGCTGCCTGGGTTAGCTTAGGCAACTTCTACGCGGATGGCCAAGGCTGTGATAAAAATCCTCAGCAAGTATTTCACTGTTACCAGACTGCCACCCAAAAAGACTCCAACCTTGCAGCTGCCTGGACTAACTTAGGCAGCTGCTATGAGAAAGGCCTAGGCTGTGATAAAAATCCTCAGCAAGCATTTCAAAGGCCTCAACTCTGCTACTGCCTGGACTAGCTTAGGCAACTGCTATGAGAATGGTCTAGGATGCTCCCAAGATTTAGCAATGGCTACTCAGTGCAAGGAAAGGGAACGATTAGCTCAGAACGGCCAAACCGTGCTTCGCCTTCATCGTTTGGCTAGCCCAAGATCTGCTGCTCAAGACTCCCAACCCTTAGCACCTCAGGCCCATGCCCCAGGCCAAGCATCAGCTAGCAGTCAGACAGCAGCGCCACTAGTGCTACCTGACTTTTTTTCTATAGCGTCTAGCAGCCAACCAGCGTCATTCTCGCTCGCCTTTCTTAGCGTTTCTTTGCCGAACCTCACCACAAACAGCCTTTTTCAACAGTTGTTAACCACCAATAACCAAGTCACGTCCCTGCAAAACCAGATAACGATGCAAAACGCCCGCATTCAACAATTAGAGGCTCAGCTAGAACAAAAGACAAATCGGCCTAAAACCACTAAAAGAAGATATGCTGAAATCAATAGCAGCTTCAGTACCCAAAATGAAGCAATATTGGTACCGGTGACAACGGCAGCGTCTGCAACAACTCAAAGCCAAGAGGAGCGTGCTATGAAATCCAAAAGTAGCTTTAAAAAATAAGTAAGATGGTGATTAACTTCCAAACCAACACACCGGCTGACCATTTAGCTGACCATTTAAAGGTTGGGCTTGAAAAAATCGCACATTCATATGTGCGGTAGGAACATAAGGATTTTGGGGACGCACACAGACACCCCCATGGCTTCAAAATTGCTGCCTTTTAAATTTGGATGGTGCTTTGTTGCGGCCGATGATAAAGCTTGGCCATAAATATGAGAAAATTGCACAGCCCCTTTCTCGATCACTGAGCCTGCTTGTAAAAGGCAGCTCCTGCCTCCCCGCCCTGTGGCATAAGCCATTCTTCAGAAGAGTGGAGTCTATACTTTTCAGCAATGGAGCCTTTATGCGCCAAAGCCCTAGCAAGGGCGGTATTATTTTTAAAGCCGTCACAAGCGGTACCAGGCGAGGAACAAAAATTGACTTACAATAAGGCAATATTGTAAATTGGCGCAGATTATAATCAATAACAGGAGCTTTCTGTATGATCGCTGGGGATGAAAAAGCTTTAAAACTTAACCCCTTACTAGCAGGCATCAATACCCATCAAGAGGTAATCAATTGTTAAAGCTTCAAAAGCTTTGTCTAGCCGTATCCCATACACACCATATAACAGCACTTTTGGTTTTGTCTTTTATACTTGGCGCGGTAACAAAAAAGGCTGCCTTGCCAATTTTTAGGTCAACGACAACCAAGAAGTTTTTTCTTATAGATCTAGAACAGCGACCAAAATACTTAGGTGTTGAACGAGCCATCCCGTCAAATTAAGCCAAATTATTTTATCTAGCATCCATGCCACTAGAGAGGTTGAAAATTAAAATGGAAAACGAACATAGTTCAGCTATTTGTCTTAAAAAAGAAACATCCGATGCCGCCACATCTATACCTAGCATGCCGACTTCTGCTAGCGGCCCTACTGTATTGGCCAGCAATACCAGCAGCTCCTCTTCTAGTATCGCAGCAGCCCCTAGTATAAGTTTTGAGCGAATACTCGCAGAATGCATTCAACTCGCAGAAACATTAGAGAAACCATGCCCAGCCTCTGAAGAGCTTGAGCAAAAAAACATTGCCCTCGTCATAAATAAAATCCATTCCTTAATGCAGCATCATATCGATAGCATGAGCTTGACAGAAAAAGCCAAATTATTTAAGGCTCTAAGCGCAGTACAGCGTAAAGATCCAGAAAATGCTAGGCTATGGAATTATCTAAGTTACTTTTATCAAGGTGGTTATGGCTGTTATAAAAATCTTCAGTACGCATTTCACTGTTGCCAGACTGCCACCAAAAAAGATTCCAGCTATGCTGATGCCTGGTATAATTTAGGCCTCTGCTATGCGAATGGCTTAGGCTGTGATAAAAATCCTCAGCAAGCATTTCACTGTTACCAGACCGCCACCCAAAAAAACTCCAACCTTGCTGCTGCCTGGGCTGGCTTAGCCTACTGCTATGAGAATGGCCTAGGCTGTGATAAAAATCCTCAGCAAGCATTTCGCTGTTACCAGACCGCCACCCAAAAAGACCCCAACCTTGCTGCTGCTTTGTCTAAGTTAGGCAACTGCTATTCGAATGGCCTAGGCTGTGATAAAAATCCTCAGCAAGCATTTCGCTGTTACCAGACCGCCACCCAAAAAGACCCCAGCTATGCTGCTGCCTGGTATAAGTTAGGCAACTGCTATTCGAATGGCCTAGGCTGTGATAAAAATCCTCAGCAAGCATTTTACTGTTACCAGACTGCCACCCAAAAAGACCCCAACTTCGCTGTTGCCTGGAATAACTTGGGCAACTGCCATGAGAATGGCCTAGGCTGTGATAAAAATCCTCAGCAAGCATTTAGTTGTTACCAGACTGCCACCCAGAAAGACCCCAACTTTGCTGCTGCCTGGAATAAGTTAGGAAACTTCTATGCGGATGGCCTAGGCTGTGATAAAAATCCTCAGCAAGCATTTCACTGTTACCAGACTGCCACCCAAAAAGACCCCAACTTTGCTGCTGCCTGGGTTAACTTAGACTACTGCTATGCGAATGGCATAGGCTGTGATAAAAATCCTCAGCAAGCATTTCGCTGTTGCGAGACTGCCACCCAAAAAGACCCCAACTTTGCTGCTGCCTGGGCTAGCTTAGGCAACTGCTATGCGAATGGCCTAGGATGCTCCCAAGATTTAGCAATGGCTGCCCAGTGCAAGCAAAGGGAGCGATTAGCCCAGGCCGGCCAAACCGTGCCTCACCTTCATCGTTTGGCTAGCACCATGTCTGCTGCTCAAGACTCCCAACCCTTAGCACTGCAGGCTTATACCCTGAGCCAAGCACCAGCCAGCAGTCAGACAGCAGCGCCACGAGTGCTACCTGCCTTTTCTTCTATAGCGTCTAGCAGCTCTTCTATAGCGTCTAGCAGCCAACCAGCGTCATCCTCGCTCGCCTCTCCTAGCGTTCCTTTGCCAAGCCTCACCACAAACAGCCTTTTTCAACAGTTGTTAACCACCAATAACCAAGTCACGTCCCTGCAAAACCAGATAACAATGCAAAATGCGCGCATTCAACAATTGGAAGCTCAGCTAGCACAAAAGGCAGATCGGCCTAAAGCCACTAAAAGAAGATATGCTGAAACCAATAGCAGCTCTAGCACCCGTGAAGCAACACCGGTACCGGCGACAACGGCAGCGCCTGCAGCAGCTCAAAGCCAAGAGGAGGGTGCTATGAAACCCAAAACTAGCTTTAAAAAATAAGTAAGATGGTGATTAACTTAAAATCCAATTAAGCCCCTTTAGTGGAGTTTAAAATATCTAGCGAAAATTCTATCGGTGCAAATTCAACTTAATTTGTTTCATCATCAGTTCATTGCTGAAAGCCCTGGCCAATATCTAAATGGAATAAGTCTTTGGTTCTTTTATAACCACTGTCGTTATAACCACTGTCGTGGTGACAGGTAGCCCTTAAGCTGTTCTTCTGGGCTACCGGCTTCACTTGGCCAGACTACAGGCCAGGTAACCACCGGCGGCAAAGAAGCCAAAATGGATTCCACTCGGCCGCCACTTTGCAAGCCAAATAAAGTACCCCGATCATAGAGCAAATTAAATTCTACATAGCGCCCCCGCCGATACATCTGAAAAGCACGTTCTCGCTCACCAAAAGCGGTATCTTTGCGACGCTTTAAAATAGTCTCATAGGCTGCCAAAAAGTTATCACCGATGGACTGCATCAATTCAAAGCAGCGTTCGAAAGGCCAGCAGTGCCAATCATCAAAAAATAAACCACCAATACCGCGAGATTCCTGGCGATGGGTTAAATAAAAATATTCATCGCAATTTTGTTTAAATTGAGGGTAAATTTCTAGTCCAAATGGCTCACAGGCTTGATAAGCCATTTGATGCCAATATTGGCAGTCTTCCAAAAACGGGTAATAAGGTGTTAAATCAAAACCACCACCAAACCACCACACCGGCTGATCATTTAAAGGTTGGGCTTGAAAAAATCGCACATTCATATGTGCGGTAGGGACATATGGATTTTGGGGATGCAGGATCACAGACACCCCCATGGCTTCAAAATTGCTGCCTTTTAAATTTGGATGGCGCTTGGTTGCGGCCGGTGGTAAAGCTTGGCCATAAATATGAGAAAATTGCACAGCCCCTTTCTCGATCACTGAGCCTGCTTGTAAAAGGCAGCTCCTGCCTCCCCCCCCTGTGGCATAAGCCCATTCTTCAGATTGGAAATGGCTGGAAGGCTCCTGCAATTGGATGCTATCGATAATACGATTTTGCAGATTTAACAAGTACTTGGTAACTGCTGTTGCGTAAGACTCCATCCATTCTTCCTTTGAGTCAACTGCCTTTAAATACTTAAGACAGCATATCATGTCTATGCTACAGTGTAGGAGCCCTCTTTTTAAGGACAAAAGGAGTTTGTTATGTCTTGGTATGATTATCTCTGGCCCAACGCAAAGGACCAAGCCGTAAGCTTATTTAATTTTGTCATTGGCGAAAGCTACCCTGTTAAAGAGCTGCGCAAAGATCTGGTCAATTCAATGCACAATCGCAAACGCTGGCGCAGTGGCTTTCGTTTGGTTATGACGACCGCTATGGGGATCTTTGGGGGATTACTGCCAAATTATATTCGTGATGATTGGGGTGAATCTCTGCAGAATGGCATCTTGCCTTGTAGTGAAAGTTCCACCGAGCATAACTTTGCCGTGGCAACTATCACCATTTATTCTATATATATTTTCAGTGCCGCAAGCGCCAAACTCAGCAAAGAACTCTGTCGAGTCATTTCCCGGGCTCAATATGGTGAAACCAATACGGGCCTGCTTTTTTTTGAGGATGACAAAACAAGAGTCGCTCAAAAATATTTGCAAAACACGGGAAAATCATTAGCTGAGATTGAGGTACAAGTCAAAGGCATCGCAGATGTTATCTTGCCGATGTTGATCACTCGCAAAAGATTTTTAGAAATTATTTCCCTGCCTCATGGAGGAGATCCTCCACACAACAGTCCTCGAGCTAAAATAAAAACTTTGATTAATAGAGAAACACTTAAAAATGCCTGGCAGGCGTTTTTGAATGGCGACTGTGAACCTTTAGGGGATCTTTGCGATTTTATTCCAATGCTTTTAAAATGGCATCAAGAAAATGTTGTAAAAAAGATGTTATTGATTGCAGGGCGTCCAGACGAGGCGGATGCGGTCGCTTTAACAGCGTCGCCTACCCTAAACAGCATTGTTATCGATCATCAGCCCCAGGATGAAAAGATCCAGATAGAAAGGAAAGAAACAGCAGAACCCATCGGTGCTAGCGCCAGCCAAGTGGCTGATAGCTATTCAGCAAGCAGCCAACCCCTCCAAATCCAAATTGAACCCCGATCTTTAGATGGAATTTTGCATTCATTCCACAACATTCAACACAAGTATTCCTTGCATGATATCGACTCAAAAACATCAGCCGAGCCATTCGGAATACAACATACAGACAGCCAGCGTTCAATTCACGGTATTCATGCAAGTCTCGAGCTGTTGAAAGCCAATCGGCCGCCAAAACTTACTTTGCCCTCTTTCTAAAAATTTCCTAAGAGACTTCAGCCTCAGGCTGTGGTTCGCAATAAGCGCATTCTTTTTGTGGACAAGCCTTTTCAACACCTCGCCGTTTAGTCGTCTTCAGCGTGAGCACTTTCCAACCACAGCTGGGACAGGTTTCATCTAAAGGAGGATGTTTAATCGCATATTTGCAGTCTGGATAACAATTACAGGAATAAAAGAAGGTCCCATAACGAGACTTTCTTTTAATCAGGCTACCTTTACTACAAATGGGGCAGATCACGTTGGTGTCTTCAGGCTTTTCTAAGTTTTCAATATGCTTGCAATTGGGATAACCGCTGCAACCGATAAACTTCCCATAACGCCCTTGCTTAATCACCAGCTGTGACTCACATTTAGGACAGAATTTACCTTCAACAATTTGTGCTTGTTGAGCTGGCGCATCGGCGCTTTCATCCATACTGCGAGTGTAGTCACAATCTGGATAACCCGTACAACCGACAAATCGGCCACGCTTGCCTAAACGAGCCGACAAAGGCTTTTGACATTTGGGACAGGCTTCATCCATGGATTCTTGGGTGACATCTTTGCGTTGCACCGTGGTTTCAACATTGTTGATCAAGTCGATAAAAGGCTGCCAGAAATCTTCTAAGACCGATATCCATGGACGCTCGCCGCGAGACACGGCATCTAACTCATCTTCTAATTTTGCCGTAAAATCGTAATCGACATATTGAGTAAAATACTGGCTTAAAAACTTACCGACAATTTTACCGACATCAGTTGGTTGAAAACGTTTATTTTCCAAAACCGCATATTCTCGTTGTTGCAAGGTGGCAATAATGGTGGCGTAGGTTGAAGGCCGCCCAATGCCATGTTCTTCAAGCGTTTTAACCAGGGACGCTTCGGTAAACTTCGGTGGTGGCTCGGTAAAATGTTGAATACCTTTAATTTCGGTCACGACAATTTCTTGGCCTTCTTTTAAAGGCGGTAAGCGTTTTTCTTCATCTTGATCTTTCGCTTCATCTTGATTTTTCGCTTCATCTTTGCCTTCTTGGTAAACAGCCATAAAACCTGGCTCACGGATGGTGGAACCTGTGGCTTTAAAAATATTCGTTTTGCCACATAACAGTTCAACACTGACCGCATCGATCACTGCATGGCTCATTTGGCAAGCAAGGGTTCGCTTCCAAATAAGGCTGTAAAGCTTCAGCTGATCCGGTGTTAAAGCGGTTTTAACACTTTCTGGATTGACTTCAATCATCGTCGGCCTAATGGCTTCATGCGCTTCTTGAGCATTTTTAGAACGCGTTTTAAAAGTACGGATCTCAGGGGCTAAAGCATGAACACCATAGCGCTCTTTGATAAATTCACGGATCTGTGTCAACGCTTCTTGTGCTAAGTTCACGGAATCAGTACGCATATAAGTGATCAAACCCATAGCACCCTGTCCAAGCCCGACATCCATACCTTCATAGAGTTGTTGAGCAACTCGCATGGTGCGCTGAGCTGTAAAGCCTAGTTTCCGAGAAGCTTCTTGCTGCAAGGTTGAGGTGGTAAAAGGAGCGGTAGGGTTGCGCTTGCGCTCTGAACGGCTCACTTTTTGGACTATCAGTTTGCCATTGGCTTCTTTTATCAGGGTGGCCTCAAGTTCACGAGCTCGCATTTCGTTGGTCACTGAAAACTGGCCCAGCTTCTCACCCTGATAATTAACCAGCTTGGCTTGAAAGCCTTGATTTTTTGCTAATAAGTCGGCTTCGATGGTCCAATATTCTTGAGAGATAAAGCGGTCAATTTCTTCTTCTCGTTCAACAATTAAACGCAAAGCAGGACTTTGTACCCGTCCGGCCGATAAGCCGCGACGGATCTTTTTCCACATCACAGGAGATAAGTTAAAGCCCACGAGATAATCCAGCGCACGCCGAGCTTGCTGAGCGTACACCAGGTTCATATTTAATTCGCCAGGGTTTTTCATAGCAGCTTGCACAGCTGTCTTGGTAATTTCGTGAAACACCACTCGTTGAACGGTTTGGGTCGTTAAAGCTTTTTTGTCTCTTAAAAGCTCACATAAATGCCAAGAGATGGCTTCACCTTCGCGGTCCGCATCAGTTGCCAGAAATAAAGCCTCTGCATTTCTGACTTGCAGACAAATAGCTTCTACATGCTTTTCATTTTTTGCAATCAGTTGATATTTCATTGCAAAATCGTGCTCGGTATCGACAGCTCCTTTCTTGGGCATCAAATCTCGAACGTGGCCGTAGGAGGCCAAAATTTCAAAATCTGCACCGAAATATTTTTTCAGAGTTTTAGCTTTTGCCGGAGACTCAACAATGACGAGGTTCTTAGCCATTCATTTCTACCTAAATTTTCTTAAATATCCGCCTGCTGCTGGAACAATAAAGCCCTGCAGTTCTAAATTCAATAAAGTTGCCGTAACCGTCTCCACACCGAGACCACTTCTGGCCACCACTTCATCAATCGTGGTGGTTTGCCAATCTAAGGCTTGCCAAACCAGTTTCTCATTGCCAGCTAATATCGGCTGTTGTGCTTGTTTTGGAAAATGGCCATCACCTGCTGTCGGCCAAAAAAGCTGCTGCAATATATCGGCAGGGCTTTCAATCAAAGGCGCCCCTTCTTTGATTAAAGCATGGCAACCTTTACTCAAAGGGTTAAAAATTGTTCCTGGCAGTGCAAAAACCTCTCGGCCTTGCTCTAAAGCAAGTTTGGCTGTAATGAGTGAGCCACTTTTTAATGAGGCCTCAATCACCACAGTAGCCGCAGTTAAACCGCTGATAATCCTATTGCGTCTTGGAAAATTCGAGGCGACCGGTGCCACACCGGTACCATATTCCGAGACCAAGGCCCCTTGTTCCACAATGGCTTCGGCCAGTTTGATATGGGATTTGGGATAAATACGATCCAAACCACTGCCCAATACAGCCACCGTCTCGCCAGCCGCTTTTAAAGCGGCCTCATGGCTGAGACCATCAATGCCTAAGGCCAGGCCTGAGGTAACCACCACACCCGCTTCAACCAAGCCTGCTGCAAAATAAACCGCTGCTTGCCGGCCACTGCGGCTTGGATTACGGCTGCCTACCAAAGCCACCTGACGTTTAATTAGCACATTCAGGTCCCCCTTTACAAATAATACCGGTGGAGGATTGTGAATTGTTTTCAATAATGGGGGGTAGCCAGCCTCAGATTTAGCCACAATATGACAACCTGGGGCGGTACGCCACTTCAGATCTCGTTCCACCTCCCCCCAGGCGGGAGAGGCTAAATAATTTAATATCTCCGGGCGACGGTGCTGTGGATATAAAACTTTAGCCGGTTCTTTAAAAACCCGTTCTAGTTGCGGGTAGAGATCCAGCCACTCGTCCATGCGCCTAGGGCCCATACCGGGCATGCGCAGCAAAGCCAGCATATAAGAAAGTTCTCTTTCTGAAATTTGGTTATTGAATGCTGTATCCATAGTCATTAAAGGTTAAGCTATTTACCCAAAAATCTAGTTTAGGGGCTTGCAACCTCATCTTGCAAGCTAATATCAAGATCTGAAGCCGAGACAAAAGCCAAACTCATTTTTTCATAAGTCTTAATGACAATCGCAGTGCCGACACCCATCTCAGGCCAAGCTGCATCCTTGGCTATTTCAGGATCACCCACCCCACGACTATCTTTATTGCCTTTCAGAATTTTTAAAGTATTGCCAGCTTCTAAGCCTTCTCGAGCACCCAGATCCAAGAGCACCCAATGGAAAGGGGCTGCCATATCTCGTCCACCCATAGAGATAATCCGTCCTTTTAAAGGCCGCGCCACTTTGTGCATAGCAATCGGTTTGGTCAATTGAGCTTCATGGCTGGCAGGCAAAACTTTCTGGTCTATTTCTACGACATCATCAAGCGCAATCACCTCAAGTACTGCAGGCTCTCCTGCTTGATACAAACGAGCTTTACCAACTCTTACCGCCTCTGTTCCTAAAAATTCTTTATTTTTTTGATGATCTTTGAGCTTGCGATAAATATCAAAGTTGCCAGGTTTTTGATTTTTAAGATTGGCAACTAGGATCTTAGCGCCGATTTCAGCCATGGCATGTCCGGGTTCACAGCTGATCAGAGTGGCAGCACTTTGATATTCTTGCTGATTATTGAAGATGCGTACCGATTCTAGGGCTTGCTGAACCATAGCTCGCTCTAAGTTAGGATGACTTTCAGCGACCAAGTCGGGGCGCAGTTTAGGACTTAGACGAATGGCTTCGTTGTTTAGCCCCGCTTGAGCCTGGCCCCCCGAAAGAATGAACATCAGTGCTAAAAGAGCTTGGCCGAGGTTTGAGAGTTGTTTTTGCATAATCACCATCCTTGTTGTCTTTTAACTTTACCTCTAGACGGTATTTATGGCAATATAGAAGTTGGCAAACCTACTCTAGCCTGGTGAATATGATGTCAACACCCACACCCCATGTTGCACAAGCTTCGCTGTTAAATATTTTGCAATTTCCAGATGTTCGCTTAAAAAATAAAGCCGAATGGATCACTGATTTTAAAGATCCAGAGCTGGGTCATTTGGTGGACAATATGTTTGCGACCATGTATGAGTCTCAAGGGGTCGGTCTTGCAGCCATTCAGGTTAATGAGGCCAAACATTTAATGGTGGTCGATGTCAGTTCAAATCAAAGCCAACCTCTGTGCATTATCAACTGTGAAATTTTAGCCAAGCACGGCATATCTGAGCAAGAAGAGGGCTGTTTATCTTTTCCCGGTGTTTATGCCAAAGTGAAGCGTGCCCAAACCGTGGATATCCGTTACTGTGACATCGCGGGCAAAGAACAGTTGTTAACTGCAACAGGCTTATTGGCTGTGTGTATTCAACACGAGCTGGATCATTTACTGGGTATTACCTTTTATGATCACTTAAGTTCAGTAAAACAGTATATGCTGCGCAAAAAGCTCGACAAAATCCGTCGTAAGTCTCTTTAAATTTAACATGTACTTCTTTTAGTTTGGTTTTAAGCTAGGAACCAACTCAAGACGACTGTTCTCATAAGGATGGTCAAGTCCTGCAGCTGCTCATGGGCCCTGCCACAAGCCGCAGAGCTCAGCCGATAGATTGAAAGACATGATGATGTTCAACAACGCCTAAAAAATTGCCTGGAGCAATTTTCCACGTCAGCCCGAAGGGGCTGGAGCATGGATGCTCCAGATAAAAAATTGCCTGGAGCAATTTTCCACGTCAGCCCGAAGGGGCTGGAGC
>Ga0302233_10002430_pt1 | contig 11707 bp, 13 predicted proteins | sample II_Palsa_N3_1_FD_193516 | JGI IMG/M metagenome (GOLD analysis project Ga0302233, IMG submission 193516) | Peat permafrost microbial communities from Stordalen Mire near Abisko, Sweden - II_Palsa_N3_1 | ecosystem: Environmental > Terrestrial > Soil > Palsa > Peat permafrost | place: Sweden...
CTCGAATCCGTATGCGTGCAGAAGATCGCGGCGGCACTCCCTTTTACCTGCGAGATTTTCGGCTGTGTAGTGCGCTGCTATATGTGAGTCTGTTGCAGGATTCCACTCTTCAGAGTCGATACCATTCGTGATTCCAAGGAGGTCTCCGCTCCGCTGCCGCAGCACTCCGTCAAGCCCATTACCAAATTCAGTTGTCTGAAGTTCTTCTGCGTACTTGCGGCTGACAGTAGTGATGGCGTCTGCATAGACTATCCCACCTTTCATGAAATCAACCTTGTCATAGTGCTCAAGCTTATCGACGGTGTACAGATCCCAGGGGAGTAGGAGCTTCTCGATTGTTGCAGCGGGAAACCAGCCTTGGAATCCCGCGTTATGAATCGTCAGCACTGCAGGAACATTACGCAAGAGAGGATCAAAATAATAGACGGAGCGCAACATCACCGGGACCATCGCAGCCTGCCAATCGTGAACATGAAAGACATCGGGCACGCCCAGTATCTTCGAGGCTTCGATGACTGCGCGGCAGAGCAAGCCGAAGCGTTCTGCATTATCTGGGTAGTCACCGGACGACGTACCGTAGAAACCCTCACGGTCAAAGAATTCCGCGCAATCGACGAAGTAAGTTTGAACTCCTTCGACGGCTCCGCCATCGCGGATGCTGGCGAAGCGGTTGTATGTCGGGAACGGTATTGTGATGCTAGGCACAACGATGGGGGACTTCGGCAGGACTTTGGCAACCTGCCTGTAATAAGGCACAAACACACTTACTCGATGGCCGAGTTTTGCCAGCGCTTTTGGGAGAGAGCTCACCACATCTGCCATACCGCCTGATTTTGCCCAGGGGGAACACTCCGATGCCGCGAAAACAATATGCATACCTTCGTCCTTTATCTTTCCAGCCAAACCGTTAGTCTATAGAAGAGCACAGCAACAAACCGCAAACATTGGATGCAGATGAAACGTAAGCCGAAGCTGGGGCAAAATTTTCTCGTCGACGACTCCGCCCGTCACGCCATCGTCGATGCCCTTGGTGATCTTAGCAAGCGCACTGTTATTGAGATTGGGCCTGGCCATGGGGCGATTACCGACATACTGGCTGGACGCTGCCAGAAGCTGATCGCATTAGAGCTTGACCGGGCTCTGGCGGCAGAGTTGACCTTCCGCTTTCGAGAATATCCGCAAGTGCAGATTATCGAGGGCGATGTTCTGAAAACGGATCTTCGAGCTTTCGTCCCCGAGGGGGAGACGGCCGACGTGATAGGGAATCTTCCGTACTACATCACATCAGATATTCTGCTGCAGCTATTTGCGGCTGGCAGCGCGGGTGTACTCTCCCGCGCGGTTCTGATGATGCAGCGAGAGGTCGCAGATCGCGTCTCGGCTGCACCGGGGGTTCGCGACTATGGTTTGCTCTCGGCGACGGCGCAGATGAACGCACAGGTTGACAATCTTTTTACGCTGCCGCCATCAGCATTTTCGCCTCCGCCGGATGTCTACTCTACCGTTTTGCGGCTGCACTTTGCGTCGAGGTTTACTGAGTTCGGAGCAGATCCTGATGGGTTCAACACGTTTCTGAAGCAGTGTTTCGCGCAGAAGCGTAAGACGCTGCAAAACAATCTTCGTGCCGCCGGATATTCCTCCGAGCAACTTGCTACCGCGTGGCCAAGCATCATTCCCGCGCAAGCACGTGCTGAATCACTAGCACTTGAAGCCATGGCAGAACTTTATCGTTCTTTGCCCAAGATCGTCGCTGGTCATTAGCTAACAGCTGCGTCGTCGCGCAGACGGAATTCCAAATTTCAATGATTATCGGCCGCCACTATCTCCAGCATCTTCGCTGCTTTCAATCGGACGCGCTGAATGACTGCGGTGTCATCTGCAATTGCGGACAAGGTTGGCGAGATGGTTTCTAACTCGAGAGCGCGCCCTTCCTTCACTTGATCAGCGAAAAAGCTCATCTCGGCATCCAGGCCAAGACGATCATAACGATGCAGAAATTCTAGTTTCCGTCCCTCATCCAGCGTATTACCGATTGCCAGAAAGATGTCGGTCAGCATGCTGACTGTCTTGTTTTCTGTGTAGTTATAAACGCACGATCCGGATCCATCTGACCCAGCGTAAGTAAGCGTCTTCGTCCCGGTGTCGGCGATGTTCTTCGCCTTAGAGGCACATTCGGTATTGAAGTAATTGAGAGAGCGAGCCGCTTTGAATATTTTGGCAACGTTGCCTTGAGTCAGGTCGATGGGGTGATCGATGTGTTGAGCGGCCTGACCGCGCATCGCTGTTTGAGAGGCTACAGTCTCGGCCTGATCGGCTTGGTAGGTACCTATGCCATTCTCATGGATTCGAAGAGTAAAGCGCGGGACCGGCAACCCGGTGCGATCAAAATGAAAACTCACTTCAGACTGACTGGCCGAAGCCGCTGTGGCAGGCACCCCTGGAGTTTGAGCCGTCGCGACAAACGCAGCACAAAGAGATAGAGCCGAGCTGAGTACAACCCATATCATTGCTCTCATCGACGCGCGCCTTGAAGTTCAAGCGTCTGCGCGGTATGGATATGGCAGATCGCAATGGCCAACGCGTCCGCGGCATCTGCGGAGTCGAAGGCGTTTTCGTTGTCGAGCAGCCGCCTTACCATGAACTGCACTTGCTCTTTGGCGGCCAGTCCGTAACCAACCACCGAGCTTTTGATTGAGAGCGGCGCGTACTCTGCCACTGGCATTCCGCAAGTGGCTGCGGCCAGCATCGCTACGCCACGGACCTGGCCAAGCTTCAGCGCAGACTTCGCATTCGCGGAGAAAAACACCTCCTCTATGGCGATGATCTCTGGCTGATGCAAAGTCATAAGCGCTGTCAACTCGGCATAAACCTGAGCGAGCCGCTGAGGTGTCTTCTCTTTCTTGTTGAGTCGGATCGTTCCAGCAGCGAGATGTACCAGTCGAGGTGTGCGAGCGTCGCAGTCGACCTCAACTACCCCATAGCCGGTGAACTCTGTTCCACAATCGATGCCGAAGACCCGCATGGGCGAAGTTTACTGCATATGACGTCCGCTTCGGACTATCGAAGTTGAGTCCACCCAATGGTCAGCGCACTAGCGAGAGATGCCTTCAAGCGGCGAACTGGCCGTGGCGTAGAGTTTGCGAGGCATTCTTCCCGCCAGATAGGCCTGTCGGCCAGCAAGAACCGCGTGTTGCATCGCTTCGGCCATCAACAAGGGATCTTTAGCGACAGCGATCGCGGTATTCATCAGCACAGCATCGAAGCCCAGCTCCATCGCCACCGCAGCATCGGAGGCGGTCCCAACACCTGCATCCACTATCAGTGGGACTTCAGTGATCAGCTCCCGCAGGATGCGCAGATTGGCCGTATTTTGCAGCCCAAGTCCGCTGCCGATGGGAGCGCCCAGCGGCATAACAGCCGAAGCACCAGCATCAATCAATCGCTTCGCAAAGACGATGTCGTCCGAGGTATAGGGCAGCACGGTGAAGCCTTCTTTCACCAGAACACGGGTCGCCTCAAGCGTCGCCTGCACATCCGGGTAGAGCGTCTGCTGGTCCCCAATGACTTCAATCTTTACCCAGTCCGACAGCCCCACTTCGCGCCCGAGTCGTGCCGCGCGAATCGCCTCGTCGGCGGTGTAGCACCCAGCCGTATTGGGCAGCAAAAAATAACGCCTAGGATCGATGAAATCCAGCAACGACTCGCTCGTGCGGTCGAGGTTCACTCTTCGGACCGCGACCGTCACCATCTCGGCCCCTGAGGCTTCGATGGCGGCCTGGGTTTCCGCGCCATCTTTGTACTTTCCTGTACCCACTATCAGCCGCGACTGAAAAGCTCGTCCTGCAATCACCAGAGGTTTCATAGTTAATATCCTACCGCTAGGATGCGGGCAAAACGCAAACGGCTCGCACTCTGTAGAGAGCAGCGAGCCGTCTGGCGGTGAACTGTTGAGATTGACCTGAGGCGTCCATACTCGGACTTGGCCTCGGCGTGGACTTCCAAACTACAAAGACCGCCAGGACTAGAGCTATGGACGCTCTAAGCCTCAGTCACCTCACGTTGCGTTGAACTACATTTACCGTCAATTTTCATAGGCTGGACCATCCTCCTTTCCCGTGTAAAAGCAGATTACTCCCGAGTCCAGTTGCATGCAAGTGCATGCAACGTGAGGCGACGGTACATCTGCGCAAGTAACAGCCGGCATCAGAGCCTTAGGCGCGGCTCTCAGTCAAAGAAGAAAGGCTCCACTCCATGAAGGCAGCAACTATTGTTGGAATTCTTCTCATCGTCCTTGGGATCATCGGATACGCCACAGGCGGGCTCTCCTTTACCCACGAAAAGAAAGTTGTGGACGCAGGACCAATTCAGATCTCGCGCAAAACGCAGGACACGCTTCCGCTCTCGCCGATTCTTAGCACCGTCTCATTGATCGCTGGACTTGGTTTAGTGGTTGTTGGAGCAAAGTCGAAGTAAGGCAATCTTCATTGCAACTGTGAGGCAGCAATTTGCTGCGGTCTATTCCAAATCACTTTACTTAAGGTAAGCGCGCACCAGGTCAATCAAGTCTTCACCCAACTCCGGAGTCAGAGGCGCGTGTCCATCTCGCAGCAGATGCAACCGGATATGGTCTTCGAGCACCTCCGCCATCAGTCCATTGATTCCTCCGCGTGCCGCTGCCAGCAACATCAACACTTCCGCACACTCGTGATCTTCAGTCGATAACGTGCGCTCCACACGATCGATCTGACCTCGAATCTTTTTCACCCTATTAAGAAGCTTGATCTGGGCCGACTTAGTATGCGACATTTTTCACATCCCTTATGTACCCTACCGGGGTATACTATCCCCTCCACAGCAGTGAGAGCAAGATCCCAATCTAGAGTCACCCTAACCTTCGAAAGGGCCCTTCCGCCTGATAATTTGCACGCTGTTCACTTTCAGGCCTGAAGATAACAGTTCAATGACGCTAAAACTCAACCGGAACCGTCTGATTGCGGGCGCGTGCACGTCGTGGATATGGGGCTCGCTTTTTCTGGCTGCGCAGACTCAGGCCCCCACGCAGGCGGCGCAGGCATCAGAGATCGATGCCCCAACACCGGCAACGGATGACTCTGACACCCTTGCCATGTTTCCGCACTGGGAGCACTCCAGATTCCTGATTGGCGGGCAGGCAAACATCATCTTTCAGGCGCATGGGCCGTTCCATTCTCCCTACCAGGGCGTCAACAGCTTGCTGAGCCGTGGCGAATACAAGACATCCCTGCTCGGGACGCTGTTCCTTGCCGCGCAGGCAATTACCAATCCAAGGTATGCCCTGGATGGACTGTTCGACCTTGAGTCGGCGGGAGGGCGTGGCGACAGTGAAGCCCTGGGTCTGGCAGGTTTTACTAATCTCGATGTCGTTCGAAATCCGAACCTGGGTTCGACGCCTTACATGGCTCGCGTGCAGGTGCACCAGACGATCGGGTTCACCGACAAACTTGTCGAAAACGAGCGAACCCAGTTTTCTCTTGCTACCGAGGTGCCTGAGAGGCGACTGGAGTTCCACGTCGGCAAGATGAGTCTGCCCGACTTTCTGGATATCAACAGCATCGGTAGCGACAGCCATCTGCAGTTTATGAACTGGACCGTCGACAACAATGGCGCCTGGGATTACGCCGCAGACACTCGCGGTTACACCTACGGCATCGCCAGCGAATACGACGACAAGGATTGGTCTGTACGTTATGTGCTTGCGTTAATGCCGACTATCGCTAATGGGATCGACCTGGATTGGGCGCTCCGTCGAGCAAGCGGGCAAAACTGGGAGTTCGAGCTGCGCAAGCCCTTACTCGGCAGGCTGCTACCACCTGAACGCAAAGGCGTCGTTCGTGTCTTGAGCTATGTGAATCACGCACACATGGGCTTGTATCGCGACGCCAATAAAGCTTTCCTTGATGGCGAAGATCCTACCCCTGACATCAAGCTCCACGAGAAGTTTAGTGCGGTGAAGTATGGATTCGGCTTGAATGCTGAACAGGAGATAACCGACAAACTGCGTGTCTTTGGCCGCTTCGGCTGGAATGAAGGACAGCACGAATCTTTCGCGTATACGGAAGTAGATCAGACGGTGGAACTTGGCGGAGATTACTCTGGCCGCGGCTGGTCGCGTCCGAACGACAAGGTTGGTCTGACTTTCGTCTCGAACGCGATCAAGAAAGACCACCAGGATTACCTCAAGCTCGGCGGTCTTGGCTTCCTGCTCGGCGACGGCAAACTAAACTACGCCCGCGAAGACATTATCGAGAGCTATTACAACGTGCATACGTGGCGCGGGATCTACTACGCTCTCGATCTGCAATACATCGATCATCCCGGCTACAACAAAGACCGCGGCCCTGTGCTCTTCGAATCCGTCCGCATGCACGTCGATTTCTAGGCTCCATCTCTCCCTGTACTTTTTAGCGCAAAGTATTCGATCGAATGGAGTTAGATTCAGACTTTCGCTTTTAGCCTGCACAGTAGGCCTGGCTCTGAAACCGTATACTCATCGAGTGGACCAGCTCGGCATGCTTCTCATCGCAGCGTTTTTCCTTGGACTTCTCTTCGGCAGCTTCCTTAACGTCTGCATCTCGCGGCTTCCAAAGGGGGAGTCGGTCGTCCATCCTCGTTCAAAGTGCCCAAAGTGCGGAGCATCCATCCGCTGGTACGACAACATTCCTCTTATAAGCTGGGTTTTGCTGCGTGGCCGGTGTCGTGACTGCAAGGAACCTATCTCATGGCGCTATCCCTTGGTAGAGCTTGCCACGGGAGTATGGTTCGCGGCCGTTATCTTCGAGGTCTGGGCGCGGTCGCCCAACGAAATGTCCATACAGCTATCGGGAGAGTGGTGGGCTGTTCACATCCTGACTAGTCTCGGCCTCGTAATTCTAGGTTTTCTGCTGATCGGCCTGATGGTGATGGACTGGCAGACGATGATCCTGCCCGACTCCTTCACCCTCGGCGGGATCGCCATCGGTCTTTTCCTTGTCTGCACGCAGGCCCTCTTTCTCGGCCCTAACGAAGATCAGATTGTCCTGAGCAATCACCACATCCAGCTCACCAGCCCGGGTGGAGTCACGGATCACGGCAATCTCTTCTTTACCGGCCCCGAGAGCCTGATCTTTGGCCGCATCGGAGCGGTCTGCGGGGCGGCGCTTTTACTTTTGCTCATCCGTTGGATCTACCGAGCGGTCCGCCACCGCGATGGGATGGGTTTGGGAGACGTGAAGCTTCTAGCCATGATCGCGGCCTTTCTTGGTTTCTGGCCGGCGATTCTTTCGCTCTTCTTCGGCACGCTGGCCGCCGCTGTCTACGGAGCCGTTCTTCTGGCACGCGGGAGAGCTGTGGCAGCCTCCAGACTCGCGTTCGGCAGCTTTCTTTGCATAGGCGGACTGATCGCCTCTCTGTTCGGTAATCAGCTGATCAACATGTACATAGCATTGCTTCGATAGCCGCACGCCGTCCTGACAATCGCTTGACACTTGCCAGCCGCAATCTTAGAGTCGAAGATGGCCATGCACAGTTACCCCTACATTTGGAACTACCTTCCACTCGTGCTTCAGGTCGTGGTCGCTCTCGGCCTCGCTGTAGGCATGGTGGGCGCGTCTTTTCTCATCGGAAAACACAAAAATTCCCGCACTAAGGCCTCAGTCTATGAGTGCGGCATGGAGGCGACCGGCGACGCCCGCGGCCGTTTTACCGTGCGTTTTTACATGGTTGCGATGCTCTTCATCCTGTTTGATGTTGAAGCCGTCTTTATGCTTCCGTGGGCTGTGATCTTCCGTCGCCTGCCTGCCATTACCGGTTCGCGCATGTTCGGCTTCTACGAGATGCTGGTCTATCTCGGCTTCGTCGCCGTCGGCCTCTTTTATGTCTGGAAAAAAGGCATCCTGAACTGGGCGAACGATAAGGGAGACCTCTAATGTACGATCCCGCCTCTGCCATCAAGGGCAAACAGGCCGTCTTCGAGGCGCATCCTGAAAACGCTGCCGTCAAGGCGCTGGCGGAACTCGCCACCGACGCAAAGTTCGATCGGGCGGAGTTGACCATCACAGTCGCACGCGAGAGCATCATCGCTGCAGCCAAAGCTGTCCAGCAAGCCGGTTACAACTTTCTGGAAGATGTAACCGCGGTGGACTGGTACCCCTCTGAGCCACGCTTCCAGATCACCTATTCCATTCTTTCCCATAGGTTGAAAGAGCGTGTGCGCCTGGTGGTTCGACTCGCTGGAGACGACGCTTCGCTCGACAGCATCACGCCTGTCTGGCCGTCGGCGAACTTCTACGAGCGCGAAGTCTTCGATCTATTTGGTGTTCACTTCGGTGGCCACCCCAATCTTCGCCGAATCATGATGCCGGAAGACTGGAAAGGGCATCCATTACGCAAGGACTACCCTGTGGAGGGGTACCGCTAATGACTCCCCCCGTTGAAGAACTAATCGGCGTAGCGGCTGTAGAGAATATCAATCCTGGCATTGACGATTTAATCGCCAACTCTGCGCGGAACCGACAGAATCCACCGTCCGGCGACCAAACCATGATCATCAACATGGGTCCTCAGCACCCCTCGACCCATGGCGTGCTTCGTCTTGTGATCGAGGTGGACGGCGAGACCATCGTTGGCCTGGCCCCTGATATCGGCTATCTCCACACGGGCATTGAGAAGACCTGCGAGGCGAAGTTCTACCAGCAGGTCGTTCCGATGACCGACCGCATCGACTATCTCTGTCCCATGACCAACAACCTCGCCTACGCTCTTGCAGTGGAGAAGTTGCTGGGGCTGGAGATTCCCGAGCGCGCACAGTATCTTCGCGTCCTCTTCAATGAACTCACTCGCATTCAGTCGCACCTGGTCTGGCTCGGAACACACGCGATGGACATCGGCGCGCTGACTGTCTTCCTCTACTGCTTCCGGGAGCGCGAACAGCTGCTGCGCATCTTCGAAGCTGTAGCCGGCCAGCGAATGATGACCAGCTACGTTCGTGTTGGCGGCCTTAGTCTCGAACCACCACGCGATATCTACGACAAGATCCGCACCTTCCTCAAAGAGTTCCCTGCACATATCGACGAGTACGAAGGGCTGCTCCAGACAAATCCGATCTGGATGAACCGTCTGAAAGGCGTAGGCTATCTTTCGCCCGAAGATGCGATCGCACTCGGTGTTACGGGACCACCGCTGCGAGCCTCAGGAGTTGACTTTGACGTCCGCCGCGACATGCCTTACTCCGGCTATGAAAAGTTTCAGTTCAATGTGCCGGTTTCTGATATTGGCGACGTGTGGGCACGCTATATCGTTCGGATGCAGGAGTTCCGCGAGTCGGTAAAGATCTGCCTGCAGGCGCTTGATGGACTTCCCGAGGGTAGGATCGTCGCGGACGCACCGAAGATTATCCTGCCGAATCGCGAACAGATGAAGACACAGATGGAGTCGCTGATCCATCACTTCAAGATTGTGACCGAAGGCTTTGGAGTTCCGGCGGGCGAGGTCTGCAGCTCGGTTGAGGCTCCGCACGGCATGATGAACTACTACGTCGTCTCTGATGGTACCGCCAAGCCCTACCGGGTTCATATGCGCAATCCAGGGTTTGCCACGTTGCAGGCGCTTGAAACCATGTGCAAAGGCCGTCTTCTCGCGGACGTTGTCGCCGTCATCGGATCGATCGATATCGTTCTCGGCGAGATCGACCGCTAACCTCTGATGCTCGAAGCACGCCTCAGAGCTGAACTTTGGACCTCGTGGGCTTCGCTGCTTCGCTCTTACGCTGCCGCCCACGGCATGAATAGCACGCATCACGCAGTAGTTGAAGTTGGTGCAGAAGAGATTACACTTCGTGTGGCTAGCCGTTGGCTTCGGTTTACGCACGAGACAATGGAATTTAGTGACGGTAGTCGTTCCACCTTCATCATGCAGGAAGATGGAACGGTTAAACTGAACGGTATCGCCGAAGAGATGGACCTTGCCGCCGAAAGGCTGGCGCGGGAGATGATGCAGAGTGAGTGAAATAGCCAATACGATCTTTTCGCCGGAGCTTGCCTCACGCTTCGACAAACTCGTTACCATATACCCGCTCAAGCGGTCGGCGCTCGTTCCCATGCTGCTGTACGCACAGGATGAGGTGGGATACATCTCCGACGCCGTGGTTGCCGAGATCGCACAGCGCATCGACCTTCTCGAGTTGGACGTTCGCAACGTGCTTTCGTACTACTCGATGCTGCGCACAAAACCGGCAGGCAAGTACAACGTGCAGGTGTGCACGAATATCTCCTGCATGCTGCGCGGCGGGTACGAGATTCTCGACCACTGCAAACACAAGCTGGGTATCGGCCACAAAGAGACGACCGCGGATGGTGTCTTCTCTCTGGAAGAGGTCGAGTGTATCGGCGCCTGTTGCTGGGCTCCTGCGATCCAGATCAACTACGACTTTCATGATGACCTAACGGCCGATAAGGTCGATGTCTTGTTCCAGATGTACCGCGACGGCCAGGGAAAGGACGTGAAGTAAATGCCAACACTCGTCTCGCATCCCGATGAAGTAAAGGTAGTCTCCCGCCGCTTCGGTCAGGGCGCTGCGGATATCGACAAGTATGTTGAACTCGACGGCTATAAGGCCGTTCAAGAGGCCATCGCCAAGGGGCCTGAGTGGATCATCAATGAGATGAAGGCCAGCGGGTTGCGCGGTCGTGGCGGCGCTGGATTTCCGACCGGCATGAAGTGGTCCTTCGTCCCGAAGCAATCGGAAAAGCCGAAGTATGTTCTCGTGAATGGTGACGAATCCGAACCCGGCACCTGCAAGGATCACGTCCTCTTCCTGCATGATCCTCACTCGGTGATTGAAGGCACGATGATCGCCGGTCTCGCCATCGGCTCCAAACTCGGCTTCATCTATCTTCGCGGAGAGTACCGCTACCTCCTCAAGATCGTCGAAAAAGCCGTCGCTGACGCGTATGCAAAAGGCTTTCTGGGCAAGAACATCTTCGGGACCGGCGTGGACTTCGACATCATCACGCAGACCGGGGCAGGAGCATACGAGGTAGGCGAAGAGTCTGCGCTCATGGAGTCGCTCGAAGGCAAGCGTGGTGTGCCTCGCATCAAGCCTCCCTTCCCTGCTGTCGTTGGCCTTTATGGTGGTCCCACCGTCATCAATAACGCGGAGACGATCGCCAATGCTCCGCACATTCTGCTGATGGGTGGCGAGGCTTACGCTAAGCTTGGCAGCGAACGGAACGGCGGCACGCGCCTGTTTGGCATCAGCGGCCACGTCGAACGCCCTGGCGTCTATGAGCTTCCTATGGGCTACTCGCTCCGTAAGGCGATCTACGACGTAGCGGGCGGCATTAAGGACGGCAAAAAACTGAAGGCCGTCGTTCCCGGCGGCTCCTCCTGCCCAGTCCTCACTGCGGATGAGATCGATGTAGGCCTCGACTTCGACCAGATGGGGAAGGCCGGCACCATGCTTGGTTCAGGCGGCATCGTTGTACTCGATGAGACAGTATCCATCGTTGAATTTGCTCTTCGCACTATCGCTTTCTACCAGCACGAATCCTGCGGATGGTGCATTCCCTGCCGCGAGGGCACAGACTGGATCAAGAAAACCCTCACGCGCGTCTACAACGGCGGCGGCAATAAAAAAGACGTCGACAACGTTCAATACCTCGCCGAAAACATGCTGGGTCGCACCTTCTGCCCG
>Ga0302233_10002433_pt1 | contig 11695 bp, 17 predicted proteins | sample II_Palsa_N3_1_FD_193516 | JGI IMG/M metagenome (GOLD analysis project Ga0302233, IMG submission 193516) | Peat permafrost microbial communities from Stordalen Mire near Abisko, Sweden - II_Palsa_N3_1 | ecosystem: Environmental > Terrestrial > Soil > Palsa > Peat permafrost | place: Sweden...
GTTCAGAATGGAGTCAGCGATCAGAACGCCCTGAAAAAATCAGCTTACAGGGGCAGGTACGACCACATCTCGTTGTAGGTCTCTGCACAAGTAAGCAAATAGAATGTTTTACTTTTTTTTTATTTTCGTCGGCACGCACCAAAGTTGAACTTTTGGTAGGCCCAGTGGGTGCCAGTGAGGTAGACGTCGTCACCCAGGGCGAGGAAGAGGTCCGCCTGGGCAAAGCGCGAGGCCTTGATGGCATCGCGGATGTCCTTCTGTCCGGGGGTGCCAGCGCCAAAGTCACCGATGGCGACAAAGCGGATCGTCTCGGTGCTGTTGGCAGCGGGCGCGGTCGTAAAGTGGAACGAGCCAGCAAGCTCGATCTGGCCCTCGCCGGTCACGTTAGCAAAGAGGTTGTAGCAATAGGTCGTCTTGGGCGCCAGGCCGGTGATCTAACACGGTCCTTGGGTTGTGAGCACAGAACTACACGCGCTGCTGCGTACCTTGGTGCGGAAAAGGTTGAGCTCGACAAAGCGGGCCTCGATGGGGACGTAGGTGGCCTCAGAGTGGACGTGGACGGCACCACCGTCGGGGAGCGAGACCTGGACGGACGCGACAGTGATGTCCAGCGTCGTGCCAAAGACGACGATCGTCGACGACTCGGTCGTGGACAGCAGGTACTGGCGGGGTAAAAAAAAATAAGGAGGGGGTTCCACAAGAAAGATAAAGAACGTACAGGCCAGCGCTTGAGGAAAGGGTTGGTGCCGGGAAGGACGCCTATTGGGCTTTGCTCAGTACCAAAACAAAAAAAATAAAATAAAATAGGAGGACTAGAGCGTCGCGCGTACCAGAGCACTGCTGGCCGTAGACGGTGGCGGCGGCGGCCGCGAGAAGCAGGACGACAAAGGCAGTCCGCATGGTCTTAAAACAGCAATGGAATATCCAATCGTTTTCCCACGTTGTGCACGTGGCCTGTCATTGTTGATTCTTTTTTTTTTTTTTTCCCACTTGATGGCCCTGCTGCTGGGGTTACGTGGTACAGACCCGTGGTACAGACGGAAGTCCTAGGGGAGAATAATATATAGAAATAAGTTAAAGCGCGGTGTTGCTGTTGAAAGGGTGGAGTGCAGGGCTGCTTGCGGGCGACTGGAACTGAGCGATGAACGCACGGGGGAATCGGACGGTGATTGCGTCGGCCTCGCCCTGCATCATGACAGAGATCTTGGAGGGCGATGACGATGAGGAGGACGATGAGGTCGCAGAGTTGGAGGAGGTCTGCATGAGAGTGCTGTTGTTGTTGGATGAAGTGCTGTTGCTCTTGCCGTTGATGTGCAGGTTTGCGGACGAGGAGGCGGGGCCGGGGAGCTCGAAAGGGATCGTGAAGATCGGCGTCTGCCCTTGAGGGACCGCAAGCAGTAGGCTCACGAGCTGCGAAAGGACGAGGAGGCCGCCAGCCGTGTCCAAGTAGGGGGAGGTCAAGGGCAGCGTTGCGGGCAGCTGTTGCTGCTGAGGGGCGGGCGTGGACGCGACAGAGTTGTTGGTAGAGGCGGCCACTGCTGCTGCTGCTGCTGCTGCGGCGGCGGCGGCGGCGGCAGCCATCACGTTTGTTTCGGCAGACGACAGCTTGCGGTTGCCCATACCGCCACCAGAGCTGGGCGTCTGTGGCTGGCTGCGGTTGTTGTTGCTGTTAGCAGCGGCGGTTGCGGCAGCGGCAGCGGCGACAGCAAACACGCTCGGTGAAAACATGGGTCCTGTGCTGATCGGCGGGAACGGCATCTGCACGGGCATCAAAGGCAGCTTGGACGGTGGCATCCGCGAGATCGGGATCCGGCTGCCGTTCATCTGGAGAATCTGCTGCTGCTGCTGCTGGGCGTACTGCTGCTGTTGCAGCTGCTGCTGTTGAAGGAGCGTCTGCATGGACGTGGTGGCCTTGCTCGCGATGTGGAACGAGCTTATCATGCCGTTGGCGCGAGCGGTCAGGTAGGACTGCGATTTGCTAGAGGAGACGGACGCGAGCCCATTGGAAGAACCGGGCGTCCGTTTCTTGGCGCCGGCGCTGTTGTCTGCGGACGCGGACGCTGGACTCATCAACTCGTTGCTCCGGATGACGACGTCGTCGAGCTGCTCGTGTTCGGGGTGTGCTTCTGGCGGCATGCGATGATCCCACGTGGACAGGGTCGAGTCGACGTGGGGCACGAGCGGATCGTACGCAGGTGGGGTAAGGCCGGACGTAACGTTGCTGGTGTTGTTGCCTTGGGCGCCGCTGGACCTCTTGGCCACCTTTCGAGGCGAGGCCTCGCGGTCGCTGTTGCTGCCGCCTCCTCCTGTGGCCCGATCGCTGTCGACGTCGGCCGGGTTCTCCTCGAGGAACCCGTGCGTGTGATGGCAGTCGCTGCATTCCTCCGAGGAGGACGACTCTTCGGCGTCAAAGTCGTCCATCTCGAAAAATGAGCGCTTTTTCGGGTCGCTGCCGCGAGGGGAGACGGACTCGGAGGTCGAGGGCGCCAACTGTTGATGACCCAGCTGGTCCCAGGAACTGGAAGAGCGACGTCCAAAGTCACTGTAAATCATTTGCTGCGAGGCCTCGGGCGACAGCTCGGAGCGCGCCATCAGGCCGGGAACGTACAGACCAAACTGGAACGGCCCCGAGATGTGCGATCGGCGCAGTGCCGGCGGCTTGAGATGATTTAGCATAAACGTGCATGCTCCTTAAAAACAAGGAAATTCCAATTTAGAAACGAGGGGGGGAAAAAAAAGAACAAGTAATTGTTACCTGTGGCTTTGAAGGACGTAAACCCGATGCGAGGATTGGAGCCCGAGATCCAGCAGCAAAACCGCGGAGCCTGGTTGGCGCACACGATTGCGTGCAGGACGGTCACGACCTCGTTCGTGAAATCGTTGGTGGCTTTGCGTCGCGAGAGGAAGCCCTCGGTGTAATAGTAGACCTTGCCCTTTAAAACAAGTCGCGTTTTGAAAGTTATTTCTTTTGCTCCACAGAAGAGAAAGAAATCATACTACCTTGTACGTCCACGTCCACACACGGCTGGTTCGCTTGATAGTGCCGTAGGACAGGATGGCGGCGCCCCTGTGGACCTCGAGGACATTGTCCGAGTCCCGCAGCCCGAGTTTTTCAACCTGGTCCCATGCCTCTGCCTCCATCATTCTTGTCTGCAATCGCTGTCTGTGCAGTTGATTCTCCTGGCGAAGACGGGCCGCTTCTACGGGATCGTGGGCTGGGCCTGCTGTTACTTTGGTTGCCGCCGCCGCCGCCGCTGGCACAGCAGACTGCGCCGACTTGGCTTTCTCCTCATCGACCTTTTGCATGTTGCGCATTTGCTCCTCGTAGAGCTTTCGCTGGAGGCGCTGGTTGCGGTGCTGCTCTTGGAGGGCCGCGTCGTCCGCGTCCAGCGAATCGGGGCTCGAGTAAATGGAGCTGTCCGAGGAGAAGTCGAGCCAGTCCTCAACTGCGGCCTCGTCGACTCCGCCGCTCTCGTTGGCAATACCGATAGCCATGTCGCCCCGCAGATGACGGGCATTGCCGCCCAGGCCGTCTGCGTCAAAGCTGTCCATGGGGCCGAGCAGGTCCGACGACAAAGGGGTCGTGCCGCCGCCGCTGTCGCGGTGCAGCATGACGCCAACGTAGTCTTGCGTCTATCGACGGGGTGTTGGGCGTCAGAACGGCGCGAAAAAAAATTTTTTTTGTAGGGGAAGAGTTCGCAAAAACCACAACGGCAGGTGGTTCTGTTGCACACCAAGGCCCGTGTTCGGTGGCAGGACCTCCACTGAGGCTGACAAAAACGACAGAAGGAAAGAGAACTGCGTAATGTCCGAAATGGGGATAGTTGGCGATAAGAAGAGAAGCCGAAACGGCGCGAAAGACAAGCAACACGTCGGGTGAAGGGGGGGCGATGGCAGAGAGGGTCACAGAGGTGGCGTGGTTCGGTTCTCTACGCGTTGGGTGACGTAAGGTTTTTTGACTTGGCTGCAGTGAAACGACAAGTTCCGCCACGTTCTAAAACAAACGATCTTCCACTCTGGAATCCAAAATTGCGACAGTTGAGATGATGGCCTAAAACTTTGTTTGAATCTAGGACGTCTACACGGCTTGGAGGACCCACGGCACGGGATCCTCTCTGAGGGACGTTGCAAAGGCCTTGCCCTCGTCCTTGCGCCGGAGCGCCTCGATGAGTTGGATCGACTCGTCGTAGGTCTCGGGGAGGACGCGGCGGAGCGGAGGGGCGTTCGGGTTGTTGACGGCAAAGGTGAAGGAGAACACGGTCGTCGTTTCGCGCGCACCACCCTTCCCGGGGGAAATTACATCGGCTGTGACGGCAACGTGGAACGACTTGTGCGGGTGGCCCATCGCAAGCACAATCTGCGCATCGTACGATAGAATCGAGCCAATCTCCACGGGCTTGTGAAACTGCACTTCGTCCTGGCACATGAATTTTGGCGTGGTCTTTGAGTACCTGTAGTTTCGTTTGAGAAACAAAACAAAAAAAAATTTTTTTTTGACGTACATGCATGCGAGCGTGTACGCAAGCTCGTAGGCCTCCCGCATGAGATGGCCTCCAAAGAGCTTGCCGTGAACGTTGCGCTCTTGTGGGAAGCACATGCGCATTGAGCTGATGCGAGTCTCGCGAGCAAAGAGGATGTTTGCCGGGCGATTGGCTGCACCGAGCACCTGCACGCTCTTGAGCTCGTGGTAGATATCATGGATGATCTTGCTCTCGGCGGCCGTGGGCGTCGACGACTTGAGCGAGCGCAAGCGTTGTTCTTTGCGCCGCTGGCTTAACTCCAGGCCGCGCTGGTAGATCGCCCTTTCCACATCTGTGGTCAACTCCAGCTTTTGGATCGGGAAAGCCCTGCAATAAATTGATTTTTTTTTTTTTAGACTAACGTCAGTTGGAAAAAAAAGCCGGGGGAGGACACGTACTTGCCGGTATCGGGATCGCGTGAGGCCATGACAAAGTCTGCCATTATCAGTGGGGTCCATCTGCTGCCGCTTCCTTTCGGCAAGGCGGCAGAAAACTCAGAGTCACCCTCGAGGACCTCGCGCTCGACCACGACGTGGACGTCCATGCTGCTCGAGCCCACAAAGGAGACATGCCCCCGCAGTTGCATGTTGCGATCGCCCTTCAACGACGACAGCAGCACGATCCGGTCCACCGACGCCGTCACATTCGTGGGCGGACGCGTCGTCGCGTCATAGTCATCCACGTGGCGGTACGAGATCGCACCAGCGAACGCGTCCATGTCCTCCAGCAGTCTGCCCAGGCGGATGCTTCCCACGCTGTTGACGTACTCATCGTGCAGCGGCTTGTCGGTGCGGAAGGGCAGCTGCACGCTGATGAACGAATCGAGCATGTGCTCTGCGACCGCGTTTAGTTCATCCTTGGGCCCGTCAACGCGACGTACTGGGTGCCAATGGCAGCGCAGGCAAAGGTGCCTTGCTGTCGGTCTTCCCCTTGCTCGCGCTCCAAAGCAGCTTGGTCGGATGCAGACGCAGCGGGGGCTTCAGGTTCATGTACCAGGGACCCTTGGCAGGCGACGCATCGAAATCTACCGGCAGCACCGGCGCCGGCGGCGGCTTGGCAGTTGTGGCAAACGGGCGAGCAAGCGACCCCCGCGCCAGGGGACGCACTCGAGCAAGCATGGCCCGATCCGTCGTATGATGTAAATTTTGCCAACACCCCATGAACTTTTTGTCCGAGGTCGACTTTCTGGCTCTCAGGCCGAGCGCTGACAAGCCGTCCACGCCCACGCCTGCGCGCACGACTACACCCACGCCCACGACTACACCCACGCCGCTCTCGTCGTCGTCCGTTCTGGCAGCACAATGTGCGTAAAAAAAACAGAAGACAGTTACAGACCTAACGTGAGGCAAAACAGCAGCCGCGCCCCCTCAACCGCATCCTGCAGCTGCTGCTGAACCGGCAAAGGATCCTCGCGCACGGCCTGCAGCTGCTGCCGAACCGGCAAAGGATCCTCGCGCACGGCCTGCAGCTGCGCCAGTGGTGCAGCAGGAAACACGAGATGTCGCAGCGTACTTTACTAGCAAGCTCAAAGGCACCCACATAACCGGTAACAGCCTCTTCATTCTGAATGCCTGATGGCCCTGTCCAAAAAAAAAAAAAAAGTACTGACGCCCGATCAGCTGAGGGACTTCTACGGCGGCGCCGTCAATCGTCACAAGTACGACTGCAGGGACGTGCTCGACACCCTGTTGAACATGCTCCTGTTTGATCAGATGGTGGCGGACGGGCTGTGGACTGCAGCCCACCGAAAGGAGGTGCTCCGTCGCATTCGCGCCCCCGCGGTACTGGACGAGCCCATGCGGATGTTTGCGACCATCCTCGAGCTTGGCCGCACGCTGTATAGGTCGGAAAAATGGAGCTTCCACGAGACAGAGTGGCCGCTGTACACATTCTCGTACTTGACTGGGCGTAAGGGCAACAGCAACAGCATGTCTCTGATGGACGCGCTCTTCTTCCACTCGGTCAACTCGCTCGATCGTGTCGAGTGCCCTCGATCGGCAAAGCGACAAGACTGCTTGGACGTGTTTTGCCCGTTGTGGCATCCTGACTTCGAGACGGCCGCCGAGGAGCCCTTGTTTGAGAGCATGGTCTCCCTCTCGCTCACTGCCTTGGAGTTTCGTTTTGGAATTATTTCCAAAGGTAACTTTAATAATATCGCGTGATAATCTTTTGTAAATATTTTTTTTTCTGAAGAGCAACGGGCCAAGTTGATGACCAACGTCCTAGAAGAGACATCGCCCAAGAGCCGGGTCAGCCGTGTGAAGGAACTCACGTACCTCATGTCGTTCCTGAAAGACGAGACTCTGCGTCCGCTTGCCAAAGTCGCCCTTTTCGCCGCTGGTGAGGACGGTACGCCAGCAATAGTTTATTATTTTTATTTGTGCTAAAAACCCACGTTGAAAAAGGGCTGCCGCAAGATTCGCAGTTCTTTGACGAAGAAATGATCGTCAACGTTGCGAGTACCCGCCAGGCAATCATCAGCACCGTGGATCTGTCCAAGATCGAGCGCAAGCTGCGAGAGATGTGTGCCAACAAGACATCGTACAAACACTTTGAGGTCTCCAGCGACAAGCACATGGGACTGGGCGAGAAGACCAAGGAGGTCCTCATGGAAGAGTGGCAGGCGGTCGCTGGCGAGGGAAAGGTAAAATGTGCTGCACAAGTAACTTATTGAATCGCTTTATCAGATGTCCCCGCCAACATTGACCCTGTACCATCTCCTGTGGCTGCTGCGGGCCAAGAGCGTGCCCGAGCTGACCAAAATACTGCAAAAGGCCAACCCTGCCCACAAGTGGGACGATGACAAGGTCACGCAGCAGATCGAGGTCTTCACCCTCACGTACCTTTTCAACAACCAAGCCCTCGTACGTTTCGAATTTTTATCAATAAATATCCACCGACCTTTTTTGCTTGCTTGTAGCTCACGCTCTTGCCACCAAATAAGTTTGACTACGAGAAAGAGTGCTATGTCATGCAGATCCACCTGCTCAACATCCTCGAAAAATTCATCAAAACCGAAAAGGCCAACGCCGAGGGCGGCCTTCGCTCGCTCCTCCAATCGCTGCGTGACGACGAGGGCACCTCGCGTTTGTCCATCCTCACCTCGTACCTTCTCACCGAGACGCATCTCAAGGCGCACCACGCCGTCATCAACGTGCCCGTGTATCTCAGCATCATCGCCCACATCTGCATGACCCTCAGAGGTAGAAGGCAACGACACCATTGAAAGTATTTATATAAAACCGGTAGATCGCTCGACCCTTTTCATCATCAACGACAAGAAACAACGTCAAGTCATGTCGGAGGAGCAAACAGCGACCACTCGCAACGAGTTTGGACGCCTCGCAAAGAAAATCATCAGCCTTCTCGAGTGGGACTTCTGCAGTCTCCAGCCGGCGTACGTTCCCGCTGATCGCTACGCGAGCAACACCTCGTCGCCCTCTTATATCCCCGCTGCTGCATCACCACCAGCCCCTCGCAGTGGTCCCGGCAACCTGCAACGTCGTCCCTCGGAAGAGCTCGTCTCGGGCCTGCAGTCGCTCGCCATTAACAATAAAAAGTAGTAAAAAAATTCTTGTGTACGTAGATGTAAAGTTTGCTTTTTTTTTCCTTCTCCTTTTTTATGTTTGCTCGGCTATCGGCGACGCGCTGGCGATCTTGACCTGCTCCGACGTCGGTCGCGTTCGTAGTCTCGATGACGAGGCGGTGATTCGCGTCGTGAACGGCGAGGCGGCGATCGAGAGCGGCGAGGCGGCGATCGTGAACGGCGAGGCGGCGATCGTGAACGGCGAGGCGGCGATCGTGAACGGCGGCGTGGTTGCTTGTCGTCCTCATCATCCGAATCGTGGCGAGTGCGGCGGGGCGGCGAACGTTGTTGTTCGTCGTCCGAGTCGTGCCGAGCCCGAGCACGCGGCTGATCGTCGTCAGAGTCGTCGTCAGAATTTTGTTGCCGTGCCTTGCCCGAGTCCTTGTCCTTGCTGTCCTTTTTGTGCTTGTGCGCCTTGGCCTTTTTTTCCTTTTTGCCTTTCTTCTTGTGCTTTTCCTTGTTGCCCACTTCCACAAAACTTGACGCAAGCAAACTGCCACCCGCGGCCGCCACCACCGCCGCCGCCGCCGCCGCCGACGACGACGACGACACCTCGTTTGTCTGTGGGGCAGCAGTGCTCTCGGCCGCATCCTTTTTCGTGGGGTGGGGGTACATAAGAACAAAATATATTTTCCCTTGTCTCACATTGCCAGCGAGTTGGCCGTGACTCTCCTGCATGGACGTGGTCTGCGCGCGCAGCGTCGCACCGCCCGTGCTGCCAAAGCCCACGCCGAGAATCCGATCGGCCTCCTCGTGGCCCACCGTTCCACGCTTGGTCACTTCCGCCAGTTCCTGTTTGGACAGCTTGTTTGTCAGTGCTTCGTTCTTCTTCACCTTGAATCCCCTGTTTTTGGTTAGCGTTGTGATTTAAATATTCATAAGAGAGGGGACGGCGCGCGCGTACAGCACAGACGCAAGCATCTCGGTCTCCTTCTCCTTGATCTTGGCGAGCTCCTCGTCCCTCTTGCGTTTGGCTTCCTCCGATGCAGTCTCCTTCTTGCCCGCGCCCGCACCCACGTCCTTGTCTTTTGTGTACCAGTGGAGGTCGCGGCCCATCATCCACCGCCCCACCGGCGCCTTTTGTTATCATCCCTCAGCTACCACTCAACAAAAGGGGGGAGAACACACCATGAGACTGTTGCCCAAATACGCCTCGCGATCCTTGTCCGTCTTGACATTGGTCCAGTCAAACTGGTCGCGACCGCCGCGATTGCCTCCCCTCGTCGGATGGAACTAAACAAGGGCGGCGTTAACGTCGTTTTTTGCGCGAGCGAGGCCTCGTTACCATGATTATTGAAAGTGTAGGGCCCGTTCCAAATTGCTTGAGAACAGACACTGACGCGTGGTGCTGTGACTGCCGCCCCAGCCAGCCACGCCGGATGGTTGTCTTTTCGCCAAGAAAGACACCTCGAGGCGTCCAGGTGTCCCACGTGACGGCGGTGGCAAGTGTCTGCCCATTTGTAAGACGACCGGCATGGACCCAACAGAGCAGAGCCAGAGCCACCCGCGCCCAAGGCCGCCCCGGTCGTTCCAGATGAAGACGGCGCGTGTGGATGAAATCTCGCGTGTGTACCAGGAGGGCTGGCCCGTGTGGATCGAGAACCTGCGCACGATCAACGCGTTCATCCTCGCCTCGGCCTTCATCGGCGTCAGTGTCAGCACGCCCCCAGAGCCCAGCACGTACGAGGAGGTGCTCTTCCACTGGTCGCTCTTCTGCAGCGCCATCGCCTTTGGCGTGTCCATCCTCGACATTGCCCTTTTGTCGGCAGCACAGCGTGTGAGCTGGGACGTGAGCGACAACATCAAGCTCATCCGCATCGACGGGGAACCCGGCACGACCACGATCATGCCCATGACGTACGGACGCTACTATATCAACGTGCCACCCGATCGCTACGCCGAGGACGAGGTGCTGTCGGTGCGCTTTGTCATGCGCCAACGCGACTTTGTCCAGCGCGCAATCACCCTGGCCATCTTCTTCACGGTCCTGGCGGCTTGGCTGCTGGTTCTGTCACTGATCCTACTCATGTATGTCCGGCTCGACCAGGGCCTCGCCATCGCCAGTACGGTCATCCTCGCCATCCTGGCCATCGCCGTCGTCTACGTCTTGCTCATCCCAAACGTCTTTCTCATTGTCGAAACGCGCCAAATCTACCTCGATCACATGGCACGGCGCGAATTTGGCGAGCAGGATTTCGCCTTCAACCCGCAGTGGCTCAACCTGACGGCCTACGCAGCATACCCGTGCGTGTTCTGCCTACCCGAGTACCCAAGGCAGCACGAGCGACTCGAGCGACTCGAGGCCTTCCGCCGCTCCGAGTTCTATCGGCGTAATCGAAACCAGCAACAGCAGGTCCAGCGACAAACACACATCTCGTACCCCGACCGCGTGGGCGCGGAGTCTGCTTCTACGCCGCGGCATCAAGTGCCAGACGGTAAACCCGCGTTAGACGAGGCTCAACAGCGTGACCGTAATCCCACGACCGAGTCCTGGACTGCAGCCGAAGGCACCGAGACCGCTGCCAGCATTAGGAGCAGCAGGACTTCGACATCCACCTCCAGCAACACTGGGAAAACACCGAGCGCTGATGCGACAAGTGGGGACCAAAGTCAAGCCATCGATGCAAACGCCGACTGGAATCGCGAATAATAATAAATAATAAGCTGTATGTTGTGGCAGTTCCGCGTATTAAATACAATCGGCCAGCCGCGCCGGCCAGCCCGCCGAATCCGGACAGCCCGAATCCAGGCGCAAACTATTAGTTGGCAAACTAACATTTTCATCTGGCAAAAAACCGTTACATGACAGCGAGAGGTAAAACCGTTGCGCAGACTCTCTCGAGAGTCTAACCACCGGAATAACAACAGCCTTCACTATCGACTTCAAGTCGATGCCAGTGCCTGCTGCTGCTGCCAGTGCTGCCACGCAGCCTGCAGAGAAGGACGAGATGCCGAAACTCTTTCTGCAACCGTTTCGCTCGACACCAAACGTACTTATCCAAAACATGCCACCGGTGCTCATTACTCCTGCCCTTCAGGTCGACTTTGGCAACGTGCGTGTCGGCGACACAACCGAGCGCCCGCTTGTTGTCGTCAACCCCAACCAGCACGACATTGAGATCACGTTTGACCTCGCGATCGCACCTGCTGGCCGAACCGGGCTCAAGCAAGGCGAGATCGAGTTCCTCAGCACCGACAGGTATCGTCCGTCGTCCTTTTTGTGTAGCTAATTTGCAATGTAAAAAGCCCCATGGGAACTCTCGTACAAGGCAACTCGAGCACCACGATCGCCCTCTCGTGGACCCCTGTGCAAAACGGCGCTCTGCGCACAAACGTAACTGTCCGGTCAAGCACAAACAACCGCTTCCAGCTCTCGCTCATTGGCTTTGCCATGGGTGCGCGTGAGCCTCTCGGTGCATTGGCCCCAAATGTAACATTTGCCTAAAAGTATCGTTTGTTCATCTTTTTTTTTTTTTTGGTCAGAACAAACAACCCTCGGGAGCAAGACTTGGCAAGCCCGCCACGACTGCTAGCAAGTCGGTGGCCCCTGCAATTGTGTCCACGCCATCAGCACAGTTTGCAAAGCGTA
>Ga0302233_10002437_pt1 | contig 11685 bp, 11 predicted proteins | sample II_Palsa_N3_1_FD_193516 | JGI IMG/M metagenome (GOLD analysis project Ga0302233, IMG submission 193516) | Peat permafrost microbial communities from Stordalen Mire near Abisko, Sweden - II_Palsa_N3_1 | ecosystem: Environmental > Terrestrial > Soil > Palsa > Peat permafrost | place: Sweden...
AAGGCTTCGGCGACATCCAGAATGTTCGCTAACCAGAGCTGCGGCGTTATGGGAGGAATTTTAGGGGGGGTCATCAGACCAGCCTAAATCCAGCGGCAAATCTGAACCTGTCGAAAAACGGCGTTTTCGGCAACTACCGCTGCCCCAACATTAAATTGACCCACCCACTCGCCCTTGCACTGCTCCCCCCTCGCCGTCCGCGCAGGACATCCACGCACCTTTGTTTGCGATAATGACTGGGACAACAAGAGTCGCTGCGTACGCACTCGCGGCTCGCTCGCCAGCTTGCACCACTCGCCCTTCCCGGCATTCCTGGCCCGACCTATCTCCCATGCAGGACATCCTCTATGCAGCTATGGACCGACTATGAAGGCCTCACCATCGACGGCGCCTTCCCCTTGAAAAAACTCCTCATGCCCGAAGGCCGCAGCGCCTTCTTCTCCACTGCCGGCTCCAACGGCGAACCCACCGTCGTGCGCCTCATCGAGTGCCACTTCGATGAAGAAGAAATTCTCTCCCGCTGGCGTTGCATAGACGCGCTAAATCATCCAAACTTCCTCAAGTTCGAGCGCTTCGGCCAGACCGAGCTCGATGGCCGCCCGGTCGTCTACGCCGTCTTCGAGAACGTCGACGGCAACCTCGCCGAAGTCCTCGACCAGGGCGTCCTCACCGTCCCCGACGTCGCGCAGCTCGCCTCCAGCCTCGTCGCCGCGCTCGAGGTCCTCCACACCCACGGCTTCATTCACGAGCACATCGAGCCCCGCAATATCTTCGCCATCAGCAGCGTCGTCAAGCTGCGTGGCGACTGCATCCGCGAAGCGCCCGAGGGCGACGAAGGCCGCGCCGCCAAGCAACGCGACGTCCGCGATCTCGCAACCGTGCTCCTCCAGGGACTCACCCAGCGCGAGTCGCTCGCAGGCGTTCCCGACTCCGCCCTGCCCGCCCCCTACGGCCAGATCATCCGCAACGGAATTAATGGCACTTGGGGACTGAACGACATCCGCGCCGCTCTCGGACGCCAGTTTGGCGCCAACCAACCACCATCGCCGACATCCGCGACCACAGCTCCATCAACTACCACCGCGCCCGAGTACAAAGCTCCGAGCCCTTCCGCTACCACTCCGGCCGCCAAGCTTCGCACGCGTCCCGAAGCGCAGCTTCCTCTCCCTCTCCACACCGAGGACGTCAACGCTGAATCTGCCCGCGCCACCGCCCCCAAACATAACTGGAGCCGCGAAGATAACTGGAGCCCTGATCAGCACCTCTCCGATCAGACCTTCTCGCTACGCTCCCGCTGGATCGGCGCCGGCATCGCTGCTCTTGTGCTGCTGCTTTTCACCTGGGCACTGGCGCACGCATGGAATGCGCATCAGCACAGAGCCACGCAGGCCACCACCGTTTCCCAACCAGCCGCGCCCCCAGCGGAGCAGATCGTGCCCACCTCAGCGCCAAGTCCCACACCCGCCGCCTCACACGCAGGCTGGCGCGTGATCACCTTCACCTACAACCGCAGGACAGACGCAGACAAAAAGGTCTCCGACCTCGCACGGTCCCATCCGGAACTGCAACCAGTGGTCTTCACGCCCAGCGGCCACGCCCCATACCTGGTCTCCATCGGTGGCCTCATGGACAGCAACGCCGCCCACGCCCTGGCCCGCCGCTCTCGTTCCCTCGGCTTACCGCACGACACCTACGCGCAGAATTACACCCGCTAACTCGCTTCATTCTTCGAAATCAGCAGCCGCAGGTGCCCGCGTCCTGGTCAACGTCGATCAGCGACGCTAGTTCTCCGTAGGCCGCTCCACATGATCGATCACCAACGTCTCGACTGGCTCCTTCGCACTCTCCAGCCTTAAACCAAGCTGCTCCTGCACCACCGTGAAGATCGACATCCCCGGATCCTGCGCACCCCCCGCACCATCCTCTCCCGGCTGCGGCATCTCCAGCTTGATGTCGTATCTGCCGGTCAACCCGGTCTTGTCCACCACCACCCGCCCCGCCTTGTTCGACAGCACCACCGCCAGCGTAGGGATCGGCACCGCGTAAAAATCCACGCTCCCGTGCCCCTTCAACGTAAACATACCCCCGCCCCCAAGGCACCGCCCCAGCCTTTGGATCCTCCTTCAGAATCGCCGCCGGCTCAACCGACTTCGCCTCCGAAAACTTCGGTCCACCCTTCCCCACCACCAGCGCATACACCGGCTTGTCCCGCATCTCGCGATGCACCGCCAGCCCGCACCGCTCCTTCAGCAGCGATTGCAGCATCGCGTGCATCATTCCTTTTTGCTTTGCCGGATCCTGCCACGTCGCCCTATCCACCTCATCCACCCGCGCATCGATGTCATACAGCTCAGACTTTATCCACTCCGGAGCCCCCACCATTCGCCCATCGGTTGAAAATCCCATGAACGTTCCGTCCGTCGGAACATACGCCAGGAACAACGCAACGATCAGCGGACACCGCGTCATCCGAAATCCGTCGCCTGTCACATGAACAGTCTCGGTATCGCAACTCTCCGTCGCGGAAACATTCCTACGCACCGAAGCCACTCCGAACGCAACCGGCTTCGCATCCGCGACCACCACCCCCGGCACAGCGGAACTTTGCGCAACCACACTCAAAGGCATGCCCGCCAACGCTGCCACGATCAGCACCTTCTTGCTGAACCAGGATCCCATGTCTCCGATACGGAGAACCGCACCCACCAGTTCCCTGAAACTCCACCCACGAACCTGTCTTGTAGCTGCTTCTTCGCTCGCCGTGAGCGTAGCACTTAACCCTGCCGCGCCAGCACCACCGTCATATCATCCGGCTGTTCCTGTTCCCCAATCCACGCCTTCACCACCTGCAACGTATGAGTCGCCAGCACGGTCAGCGGCTCATCTCGCCGAGCCCGCACAAACTCCATCAGCCGCTCCTCCCCAAAATCCTCGCCATTCTTCTCCGGCTCGGTCAGCCCATCCGTATACGCCACCAGTAGATCCCCCGCCTCCAACTGCACGGTCGCCTCTTCATACTCCAACCCATCCAGCAATCCCACTACGGCGCCACCCACCTCCAGCCGCTGCACGCTCCCATCCTTTGAGATCACCAGCGGCGGCAGATGTCCGCCATTCGAATACGTCAGCCTCCGCGTCGCCGGATCATACGTCGCCAAAAACAACGTCGCATACCGCGCCGACTGCGTGCTCCGATACAGATGCGCATTCAACAGCTTCAGCAGCAATGCCGGCGATACCGGCACACCCTCCTCATTCACCGCCGCACTGAACGCCCGGTCCGCCGAGTGCAGCGCACTCATCAACAGCGCCGCCGAAATTCCCTTGCCGCTGATATCGCCCAGCGCCAGCGTTACATGCCCAGCCGACTTCCCATCCGGGCCCAGCCCCGGCCCATACCCAAAGATAAAATCAAAGTAATCCCCACCCACCGTCCGCGCCGGCAGACTCGTTCCATGCACCTCCAGAGACCCCATAAACACCGGCGACTGCGGAAACAGCGTCGACTGCACCTCCTGCGCAATCGCCAGTTCGGTCAGTAGCCGCTCCTTCTCCCGCTGCTGCACCAGCAACTCACTCACGCTCGCCGCCATCCGGTTAAACGAGTTCGCCAGTGCCGCCAGCTGGTCCTTCCGCTTCACCGGGATCCGATGCTCCAGATGCCCCGCATCAATCGCCTTCGTCCCCTTGTACAGCTCCGCCACAGACCGCGTAATCGTCAAACTCAAACTCGTCGCCATCGCCAGCGCAAACAACTCCATCAGCGCAAAGAACGCCGCAATGCCAATCAGCATCGCCCAAACAACCTTGCCAACCTTCACCGACGATGCAAACAACAGTGCATACAAATACGACGGCCGCGAGATCACCGCAATCATCGCCTGCAACTTGCTCCCCGTCTCCCACGACGTCACCGGCAGCTCCGCCGTAAACCACACCGGCGGATTCCGCCAGGCATGCGGCGGCGTTGCCATTGGCGCGCTCGAAACCTTGTCAAAGAAATCCCCTTCGTCCGAATCCTTCGGAACCACAACATTCACGTGGACCGGCTGCGAGGCATCATCCTTGTCCTTATCCGTCTCCGTATCAGTCGTATCCTCACCCGCATCCGACGCCAGGTGACTGAACGACTGCGACAAAAGAATCCGCCCCAGCCCCTTCGACATCACGTCCAGCTCCGACCGCGTCAACGGCCTGCTCGCTAACACCATCACAGGACGCCCATTGCGCGGTGCGCCAACTTCCGCACACAGATACAGCTGCCCAGCCCGCTCCACAATCCCCTCAAACCCGGGATGCAACCACCCTGGCGGCGCCCCACTCGTCAACGTCCCCGCGTTCGCCTTCGCCGCCGTCTCCTCCAGCGGTACCCACGTGCTTCCCTTCAATTCCATCAACGAAAGCGGGCTCGCGTCCTCAACGGCTGTACCTCCCATTTCAGCTGTACCTCCCAAGACAGCCGTACCACTTTCATCGTCTGTATCCTTCCGTGCAGCGCTGGCGCCAGCCGCTCGCGCAGGCTCTGACTTTATCGCGGTCCCAAAAATGGCCGCACTCCCCGCCTGGTCGCGAACCCGCGTAATCCCCTCATTCAGCCGCGACAACCCCATGTTCGTCGCATACTGCCCCGCCAGCAGGTACCCCGCAATGGCTGCCAGCGTCGCAAACATCACCAGCGGCGCCAACCCCATCAGCAGGTACGTCAGGATCAGCCGGTTCCGCACCCTCCACAACACCGTGTAGGTGAACCATCGGAACAGCAGGATCAGCAGCAACGGCGTGATGGCCATGCCGCAGATCGTGATGACAATCGTATCCAGCGTGGTCGCCACGCGAACCATCAGCCCGAACGTGCACACAAAAATCGCCGCCAACATCCACAACGTGATCTTGCCCACGCGCGTGCGCCGACCCCACCAGGCTTTCCATCGTTCCCGTCGTGTCAGGATCTCCCTACTCATTGCGCTCCGAGCCGCCACTGTTAGTGTTCCTCACCCCAATCGCGTCGCCTGCCCTTCGCCGCAATAGAAAGCAGCGAATCAATCTCCCAGCGCACGTAAAGGGGAAGGGTCTAGCCTCCGAGTGTACTGCAAACAAATGGATTTCTCACCAATCCACCCTCCAGGCCGGCACTTCAGACGCGCCACTTCCCTACCTTGCAGCAACTCTCGGCCGAATGTCTTGCATCATACATAGCAGTAAACGAACTGCGGGCCCCAGCTTGATCGGAAGTATCACTCCACGCAGAGCTATCTAAGGAGCATCTTCCATGAACCAGAAAGTCACTTCGATCGCGCCGCGTCTCCGCGCGAACTCCCCACGCCGCACCCGAGCCAGCTTCCAATTGCCCTTTGGCACTCCGCTCATTCCTGCGCTCCAGCATCCAGCCCTGTCGTACGCCGCAGAAGAAGTCTCCATCCACCATTCCCTGGATCTCTCCTTCCGGCCGACGATCGCCGTCTCTCACGTCGACCGCCAGATCATCGACACCCTCAGCCGCATCAAGGCAGCCTCTTAAGCCCGCCGAGTTCTTCGCGCCCGGCTTCTAGTCCAGTCTTTCGCATCTCACTTTTCACGTGTAGCCGCTCGCATCTCACTACGCCCGTAACCTCTTAAACGACCCCCAAATAAACGACCCCAGATACCACCCATCCAGAAATTTATAAGGCGTCTCCCCTGTCGTGTAGTGGCCACACGGCAGCACCTTCGCCACGTAATCCACGCCGTGCGCGTCAAAGTTCGTCAGCACCTCCCGCGAGTACTTCACCACGAACGTCAGATCATACGGCGCATACACCACCAGCGTCCGCCTCGCCCTATCGCCCTCCCAACGCGCCGCCCCCGTCGCCGCATACTGCTCCATAAAGCTCATCGGGCTAACCCCCGCAAACATCGCCCGCGTCTGATCCTGCGTCAGCCCCGCATGCTCAAACGCCGCCTTCACATGCCGAGTGCTCTGCCCCGTCCACACCACATCGCCAAACTGCGTACTCGCATGGTTGAACGCGCACACCCGCAGCCGCGAATCCATCGCCGCAGCAATAAATCCATACGCACTTCCCAGGCTCGTTCCCAGCACCCCAACCTGCTCATACCCCTGCGATTCCAGCCAGTCCACGCAGCTCCGAATATCCACCACTGCCTGCCGGCAAGCGGCAATCGTCCGCCCCACATTCGCGCTCACGGCGTAGTCCGATCGCTCCAGCTCCGCCGGCCGACGCACATCGTGATAAGGCTTCGACAACCGCAAGCAAGAAATCCCAAACCGATTGAACATCTCGCACAGCACGTTATGCGAGAAAGCATCCGCATTCCACTGCGGCATCACAATCATCGCCTGCCGCGGCCGCCGCCCTCCGCCGTTGCCGTTGCTGTTGCCTTCTCTATCCTCTACTCCTCTATCCCCTATCCCCTGCTCCACCTCGTACCACCGCGCATTCACCGTATCGTTCTCCGGATACGGGGTCCCCACCGCCGACGTAAACCTCAAAAACGGCTCCTTCCGCAGCTCCCCCACCTCCGCCCGACGCTTCCATTCCCGCTCCTGTTCCAGCGTCTCCGGACGAACATTCGTCGGATACAGCGCCGGAAAGTGTTCCTCAATCCGAAAATCCCGCGGCGTCTCATACCCATAGAAACTCTGCGGCTCGGCAACGATTCGCTCATTGAGCGCAATCATCGCCTCCAGCCCCGACATCTCCCTGCGCTCCACCCGCGCCGCCAACTCCGCTCCGCCAACATCAGCCAGCGCCTCAAACCCCCACTCCAACGGCCGTTCCACCCGATTCATATCCCGAGTCGTAAGAGCCGTCTCCCACGCGTACATCCACTTCGCATAAAGCCGTCCAAGCATCTTCCCAGTCTACCGTCTGCGCTCCTAAAGTTCGGTGTCCCGTGCGCTATCCGGCTCGTCAACACCCATCATCAGCCTATCGGCCCGTCGCACATCCACGTTGCCCGACACGCCCCAAACCCCGCAGAGCATCGCAACGAAGAATGGGAAACAACTGGAGATCACGGCCACCCAGAAGTTCGCCTGCAAGACCAAGTTCAACAAGACCGTAGCCAGCCAGACGGGCATCAGGAAAAGCGTGCCCCTCACAAACCCCCAACCAAAGGTCCGAGTGGCAAAGTGCGTTATCCCCGACCTGCTCCACCACGAAAAGAGCAGCAACCCCGTCCAGAGGAAACCCATCAGCACTGACATCCACAACGCAACCGGGCAAACCACCGACCACGGCCACTCCAACCGCCGTGTACCTGCAGCCATCGCGCCGAAGCCTCGCGTATGAACCAATGCCATCCACACCGGCGCAAGCATCGACCACGCCGTTGCAAACAGCAACGCCCTGCGATGGTCTGTGAGCTCCCGGCGCCACGCGGCCGCAAGATTGCTGAATACCTGCCTCCGATACCAACCCGACGAGCGCCCGGAAGAAAGCTCTTCCAGCAGATCACCCTCCAGCGCTTCATTACGATCTCCCGGAACCAAATGGTCCAGCATCCATGCCGCTAACCTCGGCGCTCGCTTCGGACTCATGGGCGCTCTCCTCGCAGCACGGGCAGGCTGCGCCACATCTGCTGGAGCACGCGGCGCGTCTCCTGCATCTGTCGCAGCCCCACCTTCGTCACCCGAAAGTACCGCCTCGCCTTGCCGCCGCGCTCCGGCGTAGACTCCCCCATCCGGGAGGCCACCAGGCCTCTCGCTGCGAGACGCTCCAGTGCCGCATACACGCTGCCCAGCGACACTTCACGACCAACATGCTTCTCGATCTCGTGCGAGATCGGCACACCGTAGGCCTCTTCGCCCAGACCAACCACGCTGAGCAGGATCATCAACTCAAGTTCACCGAGATAGCTTCGCTCTGCCATTAATTCAATACTAGCGAAGAAATAAGATTTTGACTATACTTCCTCTCATTCCGCTGTTCCCAGGGAGATTTCCTCCATGCGTATCGTCAACGTACTTTTACTCGCCGCTGTCGTTTCTTCTACCGCGTCCTTCGCGCAAACCGCCGCTCCCCATGCGCCCCTCAGTCCCCAGCAGCTCCAGGCGATCGATGCCTACGTCACCACAGAAAGCGCCCGCCTCCACATTCCCGGCGTCGCCGTCGGCATCTACAGCCGAGGGAATATCCTGCTCGCCAAAGGCTACGGCCTTTCAAATGTAGAGCTGAATGTCCCAGTAAAGCCAGAGACCATCTTCGAGTCAGGCTCCGTCGGTAAGCAATTCACTGCGACGGCGATCATGCTTCTGGCGCAGGACGGCAAGCTCTCCCTCGATGACAGCATCACCAAATACTTTCCCGACGCGCCACAAACCTGGAATCCCATCCTCATCAGGAACCTGCTCTCCCATACCTCCGGCCTCGCAGACTACACCACCCCTGCCGTCTCGGGACCCACCGGACCCCTTTATCTACGGCTCGACTTCACCGAAGACCAACTCGTGACCAAACTCGAAGCGCTCCCCGTCGAGTGGGCGCCAGGAGAAAAATGGGCCTACAGCAATACAAATTATGTACTCCTCGGCATCCTCATCCACCATGTCTCCGGAGTGCCCTACGCCGACTTCCTCCAGCAGCGAATCTTCGTTCCACTCGGCATGACCGCCACGCGCCTCATCAGCGAGGCCGACATCATTCCCAACCGCGCCGCCGGTTATGACACCGGTGCCGGCGACCAGCTAAGAAATCAGGAGTGGGTCTCCCCAACCTTCAACTCCACCGGCGACGGATCGCTCTATCTCAACGTCCTCGACATGGCCAAGTGGGACGCCGCCTTCTACAGCACCCACCTCCTCAACCAGTCCAGCCTCGATCGCATGCTCACGGTCTACCCGCTCAACGACGGCAAGCCCAACCCCAACCAGTACGGCTTCGGCTGGTTCATCAGGCAGCGGAACAACCACAAGGTGATCGAACACAATGGAGCATGGCAGGGATTTACCTGCGACATCTCCCGCTATCCCGACGATAACCTCACCGTCGTCGTCCTCACCAACCTCGACGCAGCCCACTCCAGTCCAGACCTCATGGCCCACGTCATCGCCGGCCTCGTCAGTCCTCCTCTCGCACCGGCAAAACTCTCCGCCATTCCCGACACCCAGCCCGCCATCGCCGCCAACCTGACGAAGGTGCTAGATCACCTTGCTTCCGGCCAGGACGTCCTGCCATTCTTCTCGAGCACCTTTGCTCATACCCTCACCCCAGCGGCGACTGCTGCGGCCATGCGCGTGATCTTCGGCCTCTGGCCTGGAGGCTCGATCACCCTCGTCAAGCGTCTCACGCAGCCAGCCACGACCACCCCACTGATCTCCCTCTTCCGCCTTACCAAAGGAGACAGAGCCCTGATGATCCTCGTGTTCGTCGATCCTGACGGGAAGATTTCAAACTTCCGCTTCCTTCCCAATCGCGAATACGAATAGCGGATGAGCTGCGCGTGACGACATCTATCCATCTCCCCCGCTCCATCAACTCCGCTTCGCGCGTCCGACCGCCTTGCGCGCAACCTCCGCCGCTGCACCCCCCAAAATCAGCGCCAGCCCCTCCCGATACCGCCGATCGTAATGATCAAACAAAATCCCCGAAGCCTGCCGATGATACGGAAACTCTGCAGCATCCAGCCGAGCAACCCGTTCCTCAATCGAATACAGCGGCGACCGCTTCCCCGGCTCCGGAAACACCGCCTGCTCTTCCATCACAAAGCTCTGCGTGTAATTCGAAATCGTCGTCATCAGCACCACCGCCGCCCTCAACGAAAATCCCGCCGCCACCAACTCCGCCGCAATCTTCTCCGTAGTCTTCAACGGCTCCGTCGTCGTCAGCCGAGTCCCGCTCACCATCCGCCCCCCATCCCGATACGCCATCAGCGTCTTCCGCAACCCTTCCCCAAACGTCGCAGCCCACACCTTCCAGTCCCCCGACTTCCTCCGCGGCAAAAGATTCCCCGCACCCTCCACCAGCACAGTAGTCGCCATCTCGTCCAGCAGCTCTTCCTTACTCTTGAAGTGCCAATAGATCGTAGCGGCCTGTACGCCGAGCTCCACCCCCAGTCGCCGCAGCGTCAACTGCTCAAGCCCAATCTCGTTCAGAAGCTTCAGCCCCGCCTGCGTCACCATCTCGCGATTAATTTTCATGAATCCATCATACCCAGACTTCCATCCCATAACTGAACAATGTTAGAATTTCTCTAACGCCGTTCGAGTCTGGCCCGCATCGCAGGCCCCGAAGGAGAACACAATGAAAGCAGCCATCGTAACCGCCGCCGGCAAGACCCCCCTCTACGCAGACTTCCCCGATCCAACCCCAAAAGAAGGCGAACAGCTCATTCGCGTCCGCGCCGCCGCGCTCTCGAACTTCACCAAGTCCCGAGCCTCCGGTGCCCACTACAGCGCCACCGGCATCTACCCCGCCGTCGCCGGCACCGACGGCGTCGGCCTCACCCCGGACAACCGCCGCATCTACTTCGCCATGCCCGAAACCCCCTACGGCTCGCTCGCCGAGCTCTGCCCCATCCACCCCCGCCGCTGCGTAGAAATCCCTGACACCCTCGACGACATCACCGCCGCCGCGATCGCCAACCCCGGCATGTCCGCTTGGGGCTCCCTCGTCGAGCGCGCGCACCTGGTCGCCGGCGAAACCGTCCTCATCAACGGCGCAACCGGCACCGCTGGCCGCATCGCCGTCCAACTCGCCCGCCACCTCGGCGCCGCCCGCATCATCGCCACCGGCCGCAACCCCACCGAACTCGAAACCCTCAAGCAACTAGGCGCAAACGAAATCATCCCCTTCGCCCTCGACCCCCAACACCCCAACGGCGCCGCCGACTTCCAAGCCGCCCTCCAACAAACCTTCTCCACCGGCATCGACATCGTCATCGACTACCTCTGGGGCCAAACCGCCCTCACCATCCTCACCGCCCTCGCCAAAACCATAGACGACCACCCTGTCCGCTTCGTCCAGGTAGGCAGCGCCAGTGGCGAAATGTCCCTTAACCTTCCCGCCGCACTGTTCCGCTCCTCAGCCATCACCCTCATGGGCAGCGGCATCGGCAGCCTCAGCCGCGAGGCCCTCGCCCAATCCATCCGCAACACCTTCGAAGCCGTCGCCCCCGCCCACCTCACCATCGACACCCAAACCGCCCCACTCTCCCAAGTCGAAACCGTCTGGACCACCTCCACCGGCAAGCCCCGCGTAGTCTTCACCGTGGGCTAGGCCCTTCGCTAACCCTCTGCAATCGAGCCGCTACGAAGGGCGCCGTCCCCAACCAGCAGCCCCGCCGCGCGCCACGCCTTGAATCCGCCAACCATGTCAGTCGCACGCCAAAGTCCAAGATCCTGCAGTGCCGCCGCAGCAAGGCTTGACGCGTACCCTTCCGAGCAAAACAGGATCACGTGCACATCATGATCGGTGGCGACCGCCAGCCGCGCGCTGCTCGCCGGATCCAATCGCCACTCCAGCACGTTCCGTTCGACAACCAGCGCGCCCGGAATTCTACCCTCCGCCGCCCTCTGACTCTCAGGCCGAATGTCGACCAGGATGGCCCCAGCCTTTCCCGAAGCCGCATGCGCCTCATGCGCAGACAACCGTTGCAAGCGCGCACGCGCCGCCGAAAGCATCTGCTCGATGCTCAATCGGCCGCCTCGCCCCTCCGGCTTCTGTTCGCCCACTCGCCACACCTCAT
>Ga0302233_10002441_pt1 | contig 11673 bp, 7 predicted proteins | sample II_Palsa_N3_1_FD_193516 | JGI IMG/M metagenome (GOLD analysis project Ga0302233, IMG submission 193516) | Peat permafrost microbial communities from Stordalen Mire near Abisko, Sweden - II_Palsa_N3_1 | ecosystem: Environmental > Terrestrial > Soil > Palsa > Peat permafrost | place: Sweden...
TGGTGAGCATGATAAGTTACTGAACAGTGGGTACGAAATATGGGGAGCGCTGGCTCTCCGCAGCGATCCGGACAATTATTTTCTCACGACGTGGCAGCATCATTTTGATAATATTAAAAACTTTATTCCCGAATGCAGACAGATGGGCTACAAAGGTATTGTGATGACATCCTGGTCAACCTCAGGCGAATATTTTCCTGTATTTGAAGCAGATAATGACCTGGTTGATTTGTTCCCGGTAAGGCATGTTTATCCCATTAGCGGCTTCGATCTACTTATTGATGCTTACAGTGAATCGCTGAAAGATAGTAAGCCGTTAAATACAAATGCTTTTATCGACCACTATTGCCTGTTGAATTATGGTTTTAGCGCCGCACAGGCAAAGCATTTTAGAACAGCGCTTTTTATGGCCCCTTATAAAGTGGTACAGGGAGTGGTTGAATCACCTCACCCAATAACTATAAACCAACTAATAGACAGCGCAAGATCAGCCGCGGCAATTTTACATGCACTGAAACCGGGTAAAGGGTTTAATGAGTTTCAGCATTATATTTTAATGGCTGATATCAGGGTGTTTTATCTGCAGGTGATAGAAATTGAAAAGGAAATAAATCAGGAAGCGTTTAATAACAAAGAAAGATATAGCTATATCGCCCGCTTAAAGCAACTGCTGAACATTTCAAAACAATTGAACGAACGTTTTAATAACCTTAATGAACGGGTATTGTACAATGCGGCATTAACAGAAGAAAATTCACTCAGAAACCATAAACTCCTTTCATTATATCATCAGTTAGTAAGTATTAAATGAGTGTTCTAAGTGTTCCGTATATGTTGTTTTACGAGTTTATTCATGATCGCTCACCTTATCATCCCATAGCCAGGGAACCATGGAAGAGTAATTCTTCTGAGTGTTCGGCCGGTTTTAGAATTGCACATTTCGACGATCGCCCGTTTATAAAGTATAAAGCTTTGCTTTTTAGCTTTTGTAGAACTGGTAATTCTCATTGGTAATAATATCAATCGGCATGTAGATGTTCTTTTCCGAGTCGCCTGCGTTGAACAAATGTTTATATAAAGCCATCAAACCAAGATAACCCTGCTCTTTAGGGCGCTGGCATATCAAGAAATCAATTACCCCTTCTTTTAAGTAATTTACATTCTCTGCCATAAAGTCGTAACCCACAAGTAAAAGGTCAAGGCTATATTTAACCAGTATTTTAGCTACGATGTGTACTCTTGAATTTGTTACAAATAAGGCATTTACGTTGGGGTTTGCTGCTAACGATTTTATTAATGATTGCTCAATGTTTTCAAGCATAATTTCATCAATATTTAGCGTAGTTATCTTGTTTTGAAGCTTATGTTCTTCAAAATACTTTCTAAAACCTTGTTCTTTCCTTAATAAATGGTGGTCGTTTTCTATATCGGATGAAATGTTAATGATCAATATTTCATCGGTTTCCTTAGCCACTAAGCCAACTATCTGGCCTGATAACCTGCCGCTTTGAAACAGGTGGGGGCCGATATAACATAAACTCTCTTGCTTTGGCAGATCGGAATTAATAAAAGCGAAGGGGATATTCAGCTCCGTTATTTTATTTGAAAAGAGCAACGATTCTTCAACAAAAGTAGGGGCGAGTAAAATAGCTTGCGGCTCAATTTTTAGTAAATCCTCTGTTTGTTGAAGGAAGCTTTGTTTGGAATTAAGATCATAAAAAAAATAATGAAGTTTAACGCCAAACTGCCTGATCTCGGTTTCCGCCTGCTGGATACCAGCAAGCGGGAATGACCAGTAATCGGTTTCATCAGATACCTTTGGTATTAATACAGCAAAATTAACTACCTTTTTATTAGCCAATAAACTGGCCATTTTATTGGGGCGGAAATCCAATTCCTCTATAATAGCATTGATTTTTTGTTTGGTTTCTTCAGATACGCCTTTTCTGTTATGAAGAACACGGTCTACCGTTCCAATTGAAACATTTGCCCGCCTGGCTATTTCCTTAACTCCGGTAAGATTTGATTCGCTTTTTTTCATGGATTATTGTTCAAATATATATAACATCATAGCAACGATGTTAAAATCATCAACTCATGAATCATACTGTGTACGATAACGTTAGCTTTTTCTGACTGGATACCGACCCGGAGGTTGATGCTTCCAACTACAGGAGGCGAAAACAAGAATAAATAGTAAAGCAGGGATTTTGCATTTCATCATTTGTTCAGTGGAGCCAGAGGAATTTGTATTTTCCCTATAACCGACTTGATTTACAGTATCTTATGCGGGTTTTAATTCTGTACTCACCGAATTACTCACCACTTTTAATATGCTTTGGTATAGCTGCAATGCTATATCCCAAAATAAGATTTTATATATTATTTCAGTAATTTTTGACGGGAAATCTACACTTATTACCAATGAGATTGAATTGATCAGAAAAATAAAACTAAGTGGTTTATTTAAAAATTACTTAAAATTTGGTGGTAATTTTGATAGCACCAGCAAGACTAAACTGGAACTGTTTAATAGACGGGATCAACCTTCTTTCAGTTATTTAATGAAAAGTGATCCGACAGAAAACTCCTTATGTTTGTTTCTAATAAACACTTTATCAAACGTTTGAAGAGATATTAATTTTGCTTTTATACTTTCAATAAGTAAATTGCGCGTTAACAGTCTCTGCTGCTTCTTCTGTAAATGATCGATTATACTAAATTCACGGATAGTAAACTACTTGAGCTTATGGCCCAGGATAACCATGTTGCGTTCAATACAATTTATAACCGTTATTGGAGCAGGGTGCTCAATCTTGCTGTTAATAAAATCGGTGACATTATGGAAGCCGAGAATATTATTCAGGATATTTTCGTGTCTTTATGGAAACGCAGGCATTCATTAATTATTACTAACGCTTTAGAAAATTTCTTGGTTGTTTCTGTAAAATACCGCGTAATTAAAGTTCTGAATAGTCAGCGTACAGAAAGGTTATACAATGAAGCTGATGGTTTAATAATTGATGTGCTGGATGACTCGACCCAACAGTACTTGTCGTTTGAAGAATTACGTCAAAGGCTGGAAATATTGATCGGGAAATTGCCTGAACAAAGCAGGCTGATCTACCGGATGAGTAAAGAAGAAAATATGAGCTATAAAGCCATTGCCGAAGAATTGAATATAACTGAACGATCTGTTGAAGCACACTTAGCACGTGCCAAGAAAACACTAAAGATCGCTTTGGGGTCTTTCCTTACTACATTCCTGTTATAAAACCAATCCGCTAAAAAAAATAAATATTTTGAGGGTTTTTGCTTTTTGCAGGTACTTATTATAAAAGTACCTTAATTATGGCCCTTGATCCACAAAAAATTAGAATTCAGGAATTAGCCCATAAATATTTAAAAGGCCAACTAAGCCATTCAGAACAATTAGAATTTGATGAATGGTTTAAAAAGGAAAGCAACGAAAATATTTATATTGATGAAAATATTGCTGAATCTGAGGATAAATACCGGCAACTGATATGGAGCCGGATCAACGAACAGATTAACCCTGTTCAAGAAACTAAAGTTAAAACTATATTGCCCCGCATAGCAGCTGCGGCTTCGATCTTGTTATCTATTTCCATTGGTGGTTATTTTATTCTTCATAAAAAACCGGCCCAGCAAATGGTCGAAAATCAAAAGCAAGAGATTGTTCCCGGAATCAATAAGGCAACCTTAACGCTGGCCAATGGTCAAAAGATAATCCTAACAAAAGGTTTAAATGGCAAACTGGCACAACAGGGCAGCACACTGGTGCAGGTTAATTCCAACAAATCTATTACCTACACAGGTTCAATCGTAAATACTTCTGTAGCGGCCCAAGTGCAGTTCAATACACTTTCTACAGTACGTGGTGAGCAATCTCCTTATCCATTAGTTTTAGCTGATGGAACCAAAGTTTGGTTAAATGCAGAATCTTCTATTACTTTTCCAACCAGTTTTAGCGGGAAAGAACGTGTAGTGAAAATTACAGGGGAAGCTTATTTCGAGGTAGTACATGATGCGTCGCATCCATTTAAAGTAAAGGTACGCGACCAAATAATTGAGGATTTAGGAACGCAATTCAACATAAATGCTTACCCCGATGAACCGGCTATGAAAACTACGCTTATAAATGGGAAAGTCAAAATTTCAGAAGGCTCTCAAGTAGCTCTACTTAAACCCGGTTTTCAAGCAGTTGTATCGCCATCAGGTTCTTCTATTATAGTACAGGCGGCAGATTTAGACCAGGTTATGGCTTGGAAAAATGGAAATTTTGAGTTTGAAGGTACACCACTTAAAGATATTATGCGCCAGATCAGCAGGTGGTATGACGTAGATATAAGTTACACGGGAACTATTGAGGATACTGAATTTGGCGGTTCAATTTCAAGAACAAAAAATATCAATGAAATTCTATCTGTGTTAGAAACTACAAAAGGTGTACATTTTAAATTAGAGGGGAGGAGGATCTTAGTTATGCCATAACATTAATAATATATGGATAACTGTAAAAGAAATCGGAGGCGTTGGACCGCCCCCGATCAGATTTCAGGATTCCCACATAATTTAACTGTTGCGAACAATATCAATTATTAAAACCCTAACAAATGTATAAATTTTACAATGTAAATGGGTATGGCTTAAATGGCCGTACTAAATATTTGCCATCAAAAAATAAATGGCTTACAATTCTTAAAGATCCGAATTTAAAACGCTGGCTTATGAGGATAAATTTTACTTGCTTTTTACTATTTTTTGCTTTTTTACAGGTGTCGGTAGCAGCTAATGGGCAGTTTGTTACCCTAACAAAAAAGAGTACATCGTTAACTAAAGTATTTAAAGAGATTAAAAGACAAACAGGTTATGATTTTGTCTATGAATCGAATTTGCTAAAAACTGCAAAAGATGTTGACATTCAGGCTAAGAATGAACCACTAATACATGTTTTAAATGAATGCTTTGAAAATCAGCCATTTACTTACTCAATTAAAGATAAAACAATTATCCTTCAAAAAAAGGAAGCTACAAATAGCCCATCAAACAAACCGGTTATAGTTCCGGTAAGGATATCAGGGAAAGTATTGGACACTAATAATATGCCTTTACCGGGCGTAAACGTAAAAGTAAAGGGCGAAAAGTTAGCTGCTGTAACGGATGGCAATGGTAAATTTACATTGGAAGCACCCGATAATTCGGTATTGGTTTTTTCATTTATAGGGTTCACGACCAAAGAGATTAGGGCAACCCCGGGAAGCGAAATGATCATTCACCTGCAAGCCAGGCAAAATGACCTTAATGACGTAGTAGTGGTAGCCTACGGTACCCAGAAAAAGATAAACCTTACAGGTGCTGTAGACCAGATAGGGCCTAAGCAATTAATAGACAGGCCGGTGACCAATATTGGTGATGCTTTGCAAGGCTTGATGGCTAACCTTAACATAACTACTGGTACGGGTGGTGGTGCCCCCGACGCTACCAAAAGTATTAATGTGCGTGGTTTTACAGGGTTCTCCTCTACTAGTACTACCGGAGGCAATCTTAGTGGCCCGCTGATTTTGGTTGATGGTGTGGAAACCGATATAAATAGCTTAAACCCAAATGATATTGAAAGTGTAACCTTATTAAAAGATGCTGCCTCATCGGCACTTTACGGGTCACGCGCGCCAAACGGGGTGTTATTAATTACTACAAAACAAGGCAAAAGAAATCAGGCCCCACAATTAAGCTACAATAATAATTTTTCATACGCCCAGCCAATAGATGTGCCGGTAATGTCTAATTCACTTGTTTTTGCAAATACTTTTAATGAGGCAAACGTTAATTCAGGTGGGGGGTTATTCTTTAGTCAATCTAACATTAACAGGATCATAGCATATATGAATAATCCCAGCGGTACCCCAACTACCATTGCTCAAAGTAATGGTGTTTGGGCGGCTTATGGCGGGGGAAATGCCAATAATGACTGGTTCAAAATTTATTTAAAAAAATGGTCTCCCAGCCAGCAACAAAACTTCAGTGTAAGCGGGGGCAGCGAGAAGATAAACTACTTTGTTGGAGTTGGTACTGAAAATCAAAATGGTTTATTTAACTATTTTTCCGATAGTTATAAACGCGACAACCTAAGGGCAAATGTTACCGCCGATATTAATAAGTATATCACCTTTAGTGTAAAAACATCATTTGCACAAGAAAATGATAATTCTCCTTACAATGGCGGTGCAAACACCGGCTATAACTTTTTTCACCAGATAGCCAGAACATGGCCAATTATTCCACTATATGACCCTAATGGGGGACTGGATCCATCCTCATATTTAGCTCAAATCCAGCAAGGTGGCCGTAATGTATCCCGTAGTAATCTAAGCAGCATAAGTGGTGATGTCACCATTAAGCCACTTCCAGGCTGGAATATAACAGGCCATTACAGCTATAATTACACCAGTTACAATATCAATTCCTCTATTTTGCCTTTCTATACTGCTACTGTAGCGAACCCGCAAACTGTTAGTACTACCATAAGCTCTGTAAATGAGGACTATCAGCTGAGCAGTTATTATATGTACAATTTTTTTACCAGTTACGAAAAACACCTTGGCGGAAATTATTTTAAAATACAGGTAGGTGAACAAGCAGAACAGAAAACATATTCAGAATTATCCGGTAATGCACAAGGTTTATATAATCTTTCCCAACCATCAATTAGCCTGAGCGACGGTATACAAAGTACAGCCGATAATGGTTATAGCTGGGCTACTAACAGTTTAATCGGCAGGTTAAACTATAATTATCAAGAGAAATACCTGGTTGAAGTTAACTCCGACTATATGGGTACTTCATTATTCCCCACTGATACACGCTATCATGTTTTTCCATCGGCATCTGCAGGCTGGAACATTTCAAAAGAAGGTTTTTTTAAACCTTTAGCAAAATCAATTGACAACCTCAAGTTCAGGGCGTCTTATGGCAGCTTAGGCGATATTAGCTCGCTCCTTAGTGCCGGTAATTATTACCCTTACATCAGTAACCTGCCTGTCACCGCACCTACGGGTACCAGTTGGATATTTAGTCCTTCAACCGGCGGCCGTCAGCCCGCTATCTCCAATCCGGGTTTGGTAAGCCCTACAATTACCTGGACAAAGCCATCTGAACTTGATTTGGGTATGGATGTGACTTTCCTGACTGATTTTAGTGCTACATTTGACTGGTATAACAAGCATATAACCGACCAGTTGGCCCCTGCAAGCACCCCTCCGGCTACGTTAGGCGCTACCGCGCCACAAATAAATAATGCAGCATCAACTACTAAAGGATGGGATTTGACGGTTACATGGCAACACCAATTTAACCAGGTTCATTTAATGGCAAGGGCTACATTGTCGCATTATTCGGGCAAGATAGATCAGTATAGCGGAAACCCCACTGACTTCATTAATCAACCTTATGCGGGCGAACAAATGGGCGCTATTTGGGGATTCAAAACCTTAGGTAAATTCCAGTCGCAGGCGCAAATTGCCAAGGCCCCAAGCCAGACAGCAATCAGTGGTAGCACCTGGTACCCAGGCGATATTCAATATGCTGATCTTAACCATAACGGCAAAATCGATTATGGAAATGGCACTGCTACTAACCCGGGTGATGAGGAAGTTATCGGCAACAGCACCCCCAAATATTTTTATGGCTTTACTACCGGCGCCAGTTGGAAAGGAATTGACCTGAGCATATTCATCCAGGGACAAGGCCCTGCCGACTATATGCCAACTAACGAGTATTTTTGGAACATTACCAGTACCTATCAAAGTATGGTAACCCCAAAAATAGCAGACAGGTGGACACCTTCAAACCCTAATGGCTATTTCCCGCGGCTTGATTTGGCCCATGGAGCAGCTAAGAATGAAGTTGCTCAATCGGGATATTTGTTAAATACCGCTTATATGCGTTTAAAAAATGTTCAATTGGGCTATACTTTTCCCGACAGGCTTACCCAAAAGTTTCATATTTACCAGCTAAGATTGTACACCAGTGTTGAAAACCTCCTTACTGTTTCAGGAGCATTTGCACATCAATATGTAGATCCTGAGCTATTGCAGTCGACTGAAGAGATCTATCCTTTGGAGCGGACCTTTTCCTTTGGTGTAAGAACGAATATTAAATAATATAAAAAATTAACATATGAAAAAGTTACAGATCATATATACCTTTTCAATTATAAGTATATTATTGGTTATTGCTTCCTGTAAAAAAGGTGCATTGAACCAGGCGCCGCCTACCAAATTGTCTGATGCCACCTTTTGGCATACCACGGGTGATTTGCAGAATTACATGAATTCACTTTATAGCATTTTTCCTCTTTATACGACGAATAATGGTGTTATGGGCATCTATAATATAGATAATAATAGCGATAATATGGTTCCGTCAGGTGCAAATGCACGCTTGAATGGTCAATATACCGTTAATGGGAATTCTGGATATCCAGACTATACACATATCCGTACTGTGAATTATTTTTTGGCTAATTATACAAAAGTTAGCGCAGCCCCCGGTGCCGTTGCACCTTTTGTGGGCGAAGCATATTTTTTTAGAGCCATGCTATATTTTCAGGCCCTTCAGTCATATGGCGGGGTGCCTTACATAACCTCCCCTTTAAATTTAAATGATGAGGCCGGATTAAATTCCCCAAGACTTCCAAGGAATGTGTTGGTAGATTCGATAATAAACGACCTGAACAGGGCTATTGCCAACCTTCCTACAAAAAGCCTTGCCCAAACACAACGCATATATAAGGAATACGCCGAGGGTTATGAAGCAAGAGTGTGTTTATACGAAGGTACATGGGAAAAATACCATGCTAATGACGCTTTTGGTGTTAGCGGTCAAAATGGCGCTAATTTCTTGCAGTTAGCCGCCACTGCCGCAAATACAGTAATAACATCAACCGTATTTAAGCTGGATAATGTACGCGTGCCTAATGGTTATTTTAATTTGTTTAACCAAACAGATTATACCACCAGCAAAGAGGTAATGTTCTGGGGAGCATATAACCTGGCGGATAACGTTGTATCCTACTGGCAAAGTTTTTTCTCGGCAGGTGGCAGTACCGGTTTATCAAAAGCGTTAGTAGATGATTACCTATGTACTGATGGTAACCCTATTAGTGTAAGCCCGTTATATAAAGGCGACGATTCGCTTGCACACGTTTTTGAAAATCGTGATCCCCGTTTAAGGCAAAGTGTTTTTTTTCAGGGGGATACCGTTGTATCAAATGCTCCTGGTAACATTGCAGACGCATTGTTTGGCTACCCACAGTTTTTTAACACTACGCCTAATACAACAGGCTACCAGATCAAAAAAGGATTTGATTCAGATTATTTGCAGGATTCTCATAACAGCGCCGGTGGTACCACTGGTGTTATCTATATGCGTTACGCCGAAATTTTACTGATCTATGCTGAAGCCCGTGCGGAATTGGGTTTAATAACTCAAGCGGATGCGGATATGACAATTAATGCACTTAGAGATAGGGTTGGAATGCCACATTTGAATATTGGCGCTATAGCTACTGACCCTAAATGGAGTTACCCGGAACTTTCCCCGGTTATCAATGAGGTAAGGCGCGAGCGCCGTGTTGAACTGGCTTGCGAAGGCTACAGGCTTGACGATATTAACCGCTGGGCTGCCGCGCCTGATGTGATAGTAGGCAAACAGCCATTAGGCGCCATGGCAAACCAATTTGTTACTGCTGTTCCGGGTTTTACTATTGGCAGTACTATATATGTTAATGCACAGGGTTATATTGAACGCTATGCTATGACAACTGCTATGGCAGCCGGTTATCAATTTAATGTGAAGAGGGATTACCTTTTACCAATTACTTTGGCGCAAACAGTTATAAATCCTCTAATAACACAAAATCCGGGGTGGTAATTTTTTTAAAATCTTAAATAGTAGAAAATGAAAAAGATATTAATGATAATATGCGGAGCAATTATTTTTCTTAATAGTTGCAAAAAAACGGTGAATGAGACGGTAGCCGGGAGCAATACTTTATTGCTGGCTTACCCCTCTGGTACCATTTTTAATACCTTAAGCAGCGGTTTAAATTATTTCAATAATTCACTGCTTACTTTTAAACTCACTGATGCTATAGATACGCTGAATGTTTCGGCTAATATCGGCATCCCGGCAAGTAAGGATTTGACCGTAACTATAGGTGTGGATCAAAACGCCTTTGCTGCCTATAATGCAAATACGAGCAATACCGTTAAATACGCGGCTATGCCTACTACCTATTACACTATTGCAATTAATAGTGTAACTATTAAAGCCGGGCAAACTAATGCTGTATTTAAAATCGCGTTTTATCCTTCTTTGTTTGATAATAGCCAAACGGGGTACCTTTTACCATTAAGTATCACCAATGATCCGGGTTACGCTGTAAATAGCAGTATGAAAACAGTTTATTTCCATATCAATCAAAAATAGTGTAAAGCGTGGACTAACCTTACAGAATTGAAAGCCTATTAGCACGGTTTCAACAAAAGGCCATCAGCCAAATTATACTATAAACAGTTGCCTTTCGCAATGGGGTGAAGGCAACTGTTATTGAGGTTAAGATTTTTCATTTTTTGAATTAAATAGCTTGTAGATTTTTATGGCTATGGTACATTTTAAAGTCGTTTTGTTAGTATGATTAGAAAAACTAACCACTATTAATAATAGAACTTAACTTAATTATATATAAAAAAAGGACTTATTTCCTAAGTATAAATGTAATTTTTCTTACTTTAGGTGTATTATGTATAACATAATACACCTAAAGTAAATGTCAGCAAATTAATATCACTCAATATAAATCGATATGACAAAACAGTTTCTTAATCAAGTAATTGTAATGACCTTTTTTATTACATGTATATCGTCGGTAGCATGCACTAAAGCGAGTGTGAGATCAACTCCAGTAACTTTCACAGGCGGCACAACCGGGTCAACTGGAACCTACCAGTTGGTCTGGTCTGATGAATTTAATGGCACAGGGTCATTTGATACAACTAAGTGGGCTTTTGCCCCACGCCAAACTTCGGCCTGGAACAAATATTTAACCTCTTTACCCGCGTATGCATCCCAGGATGGCGGTGGTAATTTGGTGCTTAAAATGGACAATGCTACGATACCTGGTGACCCGGTACCTTACCATTCTGGCGGGATACAATCGCTGGGAAAGTTTAGCATTACCTATGGCAAGATAGAGGTGAGAGCGAAATTTTCACAAGGCCAGGGATCATGGCCGGCAATTTGGATGATGCCGGTTCCGGCAACAGCCCACCCAGGTGGTTGGCCTACTTGTGGCGAAATGGATATTATGGAACATGTGAACAACACGTCGGTTGTTAACGGAACAGTCCATAACAGTACGGTAGATAATGCTAATGGAGCAAGTACGGCTACCTATTCAGCCCCATATAATACAACGGATTATAATATCTATACCTTAGTGTGGACTCCGACCGACATTACATTTTACATTAATAACGTCCCTCAATATACTTATAGCAAGGTGGCCAGCGCAGGCTGGCAGCAATATCCTTATGATGTGCCTTTTTATATAATACTTAACATGTCAGGGGGCGCTGGCTGGCCTGGGGC
>Ga0302233_10002446_pt1 | contig 11660 bp, 20 predicted proteins | sample II_Palsa_N3_1_FD_193516 | JGI IMG/M metagenome (GOLD analysis project Ga0302233, IMG submission 193516) | Peat permafrost microbial communities from Stordalen Mire near Abisko, Sweden - II_Palsa_N3_1 | ecosystem: Environmental > Terrestrial > Soil > Palsa > Peat permafrost | place: Sweden...
CCGCTCCACAAAGTTGCTGCAGGAAAAAAAAAATATTTTTTCTTCTTAGCGGCTCTGCAACAAACTGTCCTTGAGCATACCTGGGGAACATGCCCTGCTTGCCTTTGGACACACCTTCCCACCAGGGGTCTTCGGAGTCCGAGACAACAGAGACGATCTCGCCCTCGTGCAGGAGCAGCTCCTCGGGCCCTTGCGGATCGTAATCGTAGAGCACGCGTACTTGGAAAATGCAGCCGGGGACGGTGGACGGGGCCGGAGTAGTCGGCCCCTTTTGGTCTGCGGCGTCCTGATCAAAGGAGCTGGATGCGGAACGTTGGACGCTGCATGCAATAAAAATAAGCCAGGCAAAACCATCTCATCGTACGAGGACGACTCGCGAGAGAGCGAGGGTGGTGCCGAGGAAGATAGGTTGGAGTTGTACGAAGACGAGAATGACGAAGACGAGGCAGGCATGGGCATGCCGCCGACAATGGCAGCCCGGGTGGTGCTGTAGTCGATGACTTCGGGGACGTTTTTGCCAGTGGCCTTTTCGTTGACAAAGACCGTGATGTCGTTCTCAATGTTGCACTTTTCTAGAGATCCACGCAGCCGATCGTTTGACACGTCATCGGCCGCACAGCCAGCCGTGAGGATGTTGCTGTACGTCCACAGCTGCGAGCGCACAAAGTCGATGCGCTGCTCTTCGAGTTTTTGAAACATCTGTATTATTTGATTTTTTTTGTTTTTGTTTTTTTTAAATAAAAAAAAAAATCAGCGACACACAGCCCCAGAGGGAAAACGCTGGCTGCACGTACGTCCGAGGTCTGGGTCATCTCCATCTGCCACTGTGTCGAGATCTCGTGCATCTTCTCGACCGAGAGCCGGAAAGCCTTGTCGGCCTCCTCCGACGTCTGCGTCTGCTTGCTCAGACGAGCCTTGATCTTTTCGGCGTCCTTAGGCGGGAGGTTGCCGGCTTGATCCTGCTTTTGCAACTGTTGCAGGTCCTTGTTCTGCTTCTCAAAGTTCTACGAGTGTTTTTTTTTTTTTGGTTGTTGTTTGTTGTTTCTGCACATTCAATGGTCGCACGCTACCTCCTTGGTCTTCTTCACCAGCGACTGCTGTGCAATCTTGGTCTTGAGCGTCTTTTCCATGATCTTGGCCTGGCTCTTGCGTTGATTGGATTGCTCAAGCACAAAGTCCGTTAGCGCCTGTTTTTTACGGTAAACAAAAAGGTCCGGCGGACGGAGCAACGCAGCAACCAGGCCGGTACCTTTTCGACCTTGGTGCGCAGATCGGTGGCAATGGTCGCATGCGACTGTGCCGCCTGCTCCAGCTCACTCTTGAACACGTTGAGCGAGTCCTTGAGCGTGCCCGTCTCGTCCTGCGAGTAGGAGGGGTGCAGTGGGTTATTTTTAACAGTCCGCTCGACTGCGCGAGTGCAACAACGAACCTTGCCCACAATAGACTTGGACAGCTTGGCTAGCTTCTTGGAGAACTCGTCTTCGAGCTGCGCGCGGGCGCTGATCACCTCAATAACCTGGGGTTTGGTGAAAGGGTTGTTTGTGTTTGGAACGTTAGATCTGTCCGTCTGTCTTTGTTGGAAACCATGCGGTTAGCCAGCTACCTCTTTGCAGGTCGCCTTGGCTTGGCGCATGCGGTTCAAGAGCACGTCAAAGCCCTTGTCCTCGTCGCCCCAGAAGTTCTCGCTGAACTTTGGTGCGGGCATTGTCTTGTTTTTCAGCTCCGAATGGGATTGAAACTTAGTCGGGCTAAAACCGGCATCATCTCTTTTGACTCGGAAACAGGAAGAACTCGCGTTTGTAAGAGAAAATCTAACTAGCCTTGCCAAGCTGGACCTTGCGCTTAAGGGACCGGTTGGCGTTGTAGATAAATCCGTCAATCATGCCAGCGACGGTGAAGACACCTCCCACGACGGCGCACACACCCGTGAGGAAGTGCAGGAAGGACTTGGCTGTCTGGCGGTACGTCACTCGCATGGGCGAGATGTCAAAGTTGAAGAAGACACCTTGGGGACAAGCATTTAAAAAAAAAATTTATTTTTTATTTTGAGGCAGACTGAAATATACCTGGGAGTCCACCCTGCTTCTCAGCCATGTCCTGCTCGTTCTGTGTATACGAAAACTGGTTTGTCGAGAGGATGGTGCCGTTGAGGTAAACAAAGCTCGTCGGCACAACCTTGATAAAGTACTGGTACGCCATCTGGCTCTCTATCGCGCATTTGATTTTTTATTTGATTTTTATTATTTTTATTTTTATTTTTATTTTTTAGAATTATTAAGACGACGTACGAGTTCGAGACTCCTTGTTGGTGGTATCCAAGGGGTTGACGATGTCGGGGAACTCTTGACCAAACGATAGACGGTGGATGGTGTGTGTCAAGTCAAACTTTTTACTGTGCACGAAACGGGACACATCAGAATTTTTTTCATACATTTCCAAAAATCAAAAACGCACCCATTGAGAATGTTCACAAACTGGTTGGTATCGTGAACGTGCATGTGTTGCGCCTGCGAGAGGGAGAGCGTTTAAATAAATAGGGCCATTTCGTCAACGTGCGCAATGTACCTGGAAACTCTTTCCAGGGGCAAAGTGGAAGTTGCCTCCGACCTTATTGACCTCGACGTGTCCGTGGATGTTGCATCCTTCGTCCGACTGCTCACGGAGCTTGTCGCCGTAGCCCTCGCGCTTGCACTGCTCAATGTCGTCCACGTTTTGCAGGCTCCACCCCTTCTTGCGGTAGGCTTCGCGAACGTCGTCACAGGTCTGGCAGCACCCGGACGCAGGCTCCATGCCGCCGTAGCATGGGCCGCAATAACCCTCCGGCAGGGGATTGCTCAGCGCCCCGACGACCTCTTCGCTCTTGTCACCGATTTCTGCAACCAAGCGTCAAAAACGCATGACCTCTGGCGCCAATCTTATACCGGTAAGCTTGTTGGGGCTCACGACCACACCGTTTCTTAGTCGGGACTTGAAGACAGTGTGCTCGATGTCTGTTTGGTGCTCGCCCGAGACGTCGAGGACGTCCACCGTGAGCACTGTTTTTTTTTTTTTTGTTTTTTTTTTTTTGGTTCGTGCACAGTGATTAGTGGCGACAAAAACCGACATGCCACGTACTCATGCATGCGATACGTGGGAACGATATGTTAAAGTTGATGTTCATGTGCTCGTCGCGGGTCACGTCCACTTGCAGGGACGAGTCGGTGTCCACCGACAGGTAATAGTTGAACTCGGACACGACGAGGAGAAGGATGATCAGCGAGCTCACGACCGTGACTGTGCACACTTTTTGAGCGACACCCCCTTCCACAAAAAAAAAATATAGACTCGTCCATACCGACCGCGCCCGCATACGTCTTGACCCTGAAGTCGTCGAGCGTCTTCGGGTACGCGTCAAACTTCTTGACAAAGTCGAACGCAGACATGCCCGAGTCAGAAAATGGGAGCCACACACAATTAAAAATGGAGAAAGCGGCTAATCTGCAGCACGGCCGTCGTGTTTGTGCCTTGTTTGCGTTGAAGCTAGCTTCCCGCATTTCTTTCTCGTTGCCCGCTGTGTACTCAGTGTGTCCTACCGTGCTGCTTAACTGCTTTAGCGTCAAAGTTGAGTTTCGGAAGGTCGAAACGAGTTTCACGTTTCGGATGTCCTAAAACCTTGATGCCCCCAGAGACCGCACCGATGCCGACCCCGCACTCTGACCTTCACGTCACCAAGGCGCTGAACAAGGCGTACAGCGAACAGGCCGACAAGATCCCGGACCGAGTTGAGCTCTTGCACAAACGTAAGCGTCGTCGTGCTTTTTTTTTTTAATCACAAAACTTATCATTTCTGAGGAAACCACAGAGCGCAACCCCAGCTGGGCTGTCAAGACCGACAAGAACGGCCACACCTACTACGAAAAGTACTGAAGCCGCAATTTGCTGTCGGTGCCCTAATTATCGTGATGAAACAGCACGACCTCAGGTGAAACGTCGTGGTTTGACCCCCGCCTCGACAAACGCCGTTACGAGGCCTTGGGTACCTCTCTCTTGTGCTATCCACGCTCGGCTATTAAATCATAAAAAATATTAAAAAGACAAACTTAACGCGCCCAACTTTGTCCGCATCGCATTCGCTCTCCGAAATGACATGATCAACTATGGCTGTATGATACAGTGGGGGTCGTTTCTTTGTTTTTTCTGAAAGAAAAATTTTTTTTTTCTTTTGGCAGTCCTGCATGTCAATCCACAGCTCCTGCACGCGCTAGTCTTGCAGCATCGCGCCGAGGACGAGAGTGCCTTTATCAAGAAGAGCAGCTTTGAGCAGCTGGTACGCGGCGGTGTAAGATGACGTGTCCCTACTGATCGTGTTCTGTGACAGATGACACAAATCCTGAACGATCAGCTCAACGTGAACCAGCGACGGGACTATGCCTTCCGCATCACCGATCGTTTGTTTGCTTTCTTTGATCCGCTGCACGAGAAGGAGACTGAATTTCGCTCGCTCTTGATTGGCTTGATCATGCTCAGCCCGATCGACATTTTTGAAAAGTGCAATTGTACGTTTATCAGCCCTCTTCCTCTCTGTCGTACTCTGTTAATTTATTTCCGTCAAATTTACAAAAAAAAATAGTGCTGTTTGCTTTGCTGGACGTCCAAAACGGCTACCACGCAGACACCAATCAAATGTTCATCCTGTACAGCACACTGCTGCAGCTCGTCGAGAATCCGCTCTATCGCGCCAAGCTCGCGACCAACAACGACTCGATCAACAAGTACATTTCCGAACTCTACCAGTCGATCAAGGTCAGCAAGGGAGACAAGCGCAAGCTCAAGATCGACTTTGTCACCGAAACGCTCGGCGTTGCCAGCGGTCGGATCAATCTGGACATGTTCCTTCACGTAAGAAAGCAACAACGGTCAGTTTATTTACTAAATTTTTTTTTTTTTCCTCCCACGTAGCACCTGCTTGAGGAGCCGACAATGATGCGTCCCTTCATCACGGTCGAGAGTCTTTTTGCGTCGCAAAACTGTAGGTCTCACCAAGCAACTTGAAGGCATTGCACTACTAATCTGCGATACTGTTAGCTATTCATACGAAAAAGATTTGCATGTTTTGTGGCATCAGCCCGATCATCGGCCTGCTGTACAAATCACTGGCAAACAAGAATGTCAACATGTGCCAAGAGTGTTTCTGGGCTGGAAAGGAGAACGACATGTACATCAAGGGCCATAAGGTTATCGAACTCATCGTCCCGTACTCGCCATTTGCACGCTTCATGGTCACCACCAAGCTTGCGTATGATGAAAATAAAATTATGAAACGTGCGTCAAAAAAAATATTTTTCTCTTTTTTTTTGGAAAGATCGATCCCCAAGCTCAACCGCGTCCCCACCGCGACCAGTCCGTTCATCATGGAAGCCGATCACAAGTTTGTCGCCCACAAGAACTCATCTGTGACCTCGTCCCCGTCTGGATCGCCTTCGAACATGCGTTTCACGCGGAACCTTCCTGGCTTTGGTAAGCGTTGTCCTCTTTTATACAATTCAAACCGAAAACAAAACAAAAAAAAAAAATCGAGAAGAAGAGGAGCCGACCTCGTCGACACTGCCGGCGCCTGCGTACGAATCGAGAGCCAATACTCTTTCGTCTGTGGCAACTGGACGCGCCGCTCAGGTGCCCTCAACCACTGCTGCGCCCGTCGCGGTGGCCAAGCCCGTCGCAGCGGCTGCAGCAGTCTCGTCTGATGAGGAGGAGGTCTTTGCCATCAACGAAGAAACCGACACTGAAGAGGAGGAAGCGGAGGAAGAAGAGGAGGAAGCGGAGCAAGCCACCCTAAAGGTGTCTGCCGCCGCCGCGGTCGTCGAACACGAGGAGGAGGACGAGGATGAGGACGAGTACTCTTACTATGTCGAATCCGATGAAGAGGACGAAGAAGAGACGCCGGCGCCTGCTCCCAAGCCAACTCTTCCCAAATTGGTTGTCACTGTCGTGCCCGACTCGACGTCACCGCACTCGCCAGTCGCCCATGTACTTTGCTTCTTCTTGGATTCGCTAACCTAACCTTGTTTTCGTCAGGCCCATGAAGGAGGCGCCAGCCACGATGTCGCAAACCTCCCAGCCTCCCAGAGTGGTGACTCGGACGACGACCTTGTGCGCAAGCAAATCCTTGAGCAGCGTGCCAAACGTGCCATCTCAGTAATCTTTCGAGTCTCACGCATTGGAATTATGAATTATGACTTACTATTGTCCACTGATCTACGTAGCCTTCACCTTCAATTGGCCCAGTCGAATCAAACGAGGTGACATAACGAAAACGTGTTTCAAATTGTTTTTAAATGAATTTTCTTTCCTTTCCAGTCGCCATCACCCGCTGCGTCTCCCAATGCCGCCTTTCGAGCAGGCTTGAACCTCGTTGCTGCCGCTGTCACCGTTTCTGGCGAGAGCAATGTATGTGGCCAACAAAAAAAAAATTTTTTTTTTTTAAACAATTCCCCTTTTTGAAACAGGACACTGCTGCAGAGGATGAAGACGACGAGGATGACGCGGACTATGTGGCCTCAGAGGAGGAGGAGGACGAGGACGAGGAGGAGGAGGAGGACGAGGAGGACGAGGAGGAGGAGGACGACGAGGAGGAGGAGGACGCAGCTGTCGAGGAGGAGGAGGACGCAGCTGTCGTGGAGGAGGAAGCCGAGTCGGAAGAGAACGCAGCTGTCGAAGACGAGGAGGAGGAGGAGGAAGAAGAAGACGACGAAGACGACAGCGATGACTCGGAGGAGGAAGAGGAAGAGGAGGAAGGCTCCGAGGAAGAGGAAGACGGCTCGGAGGAAGAAGAAGCGGAAGAGGAGGAGGAGGAAGAGGAGGAAGAGGAAGAATAAAATCTTTTTTTCGTGCGAAGTGCTGCCCTGTCCTGTCTATCAATTCATTTTTCAGTCCCCCAGTAGTCCCTACCCATTTGGTTTCTCAAAAATACATTTGCGATGTGTTTAGAATAGGGAAACGAGTTTGAAATGCATTCGGGGCGTCGAGTGTGGACAGGATGGGCGACGGAGGTCGAAGAGGACATGTTACAATTGAAGAGAGAAATTAGGGTTTGATGTAGTAAAAAAGAAACGTACAGAATGTATAGCCTTCTACCCGGCGGCCAACTCACTCGACCTGATCAAGATCTGTTTCTCCCCTTCAGGTTGTTTTTTCTTTTCTCTGCTTCCATTTTTTTCCCTTCTTTTTTCTTCTTCTCCTTCAGTTGCTTGCTGTGGCATGGGGTGGCCTGGGTGGCGCGGGCGGCTCTGGTCATTTGAATGTCGTTTAAAACGCATTTACAAACGTATTTCGAATGGATCTAAAACGCATTGCCACAAACACATCTCAGGCGCATTTCGAAGGCGGTCAGAGATGCTTTCAAAAGCCTTTCCGGCGACGCGTTTGAGATGCGTTGGAAATGCGTTTGAGACGCGGTCCAAAATGCATTTAAAACGCGCTTTTCGTTTTTGCTGTTCTAGCTGCATTTGTCACCCAGATCGAAATTTTTAGCTCTTTTACAGAAAATAATTTTTTTTTCATATCAGCCCGAAGCCGACCGTGTTGGTTATGGCGTAGACGAGCTTGGACTGCAGATCAGAAATGTTGTTGTAGTCGGGGAGATCGAGGATGTTGTAGCACGTGTGGGCCACTGGGAGAGACTGGACATCACCCGTCCGCTGGATGAGGAATTTGAGATTCTTGAAGCCTTGGAGGGGCACTCGGTCGGATCCAGTGAGGAAAAGCAAGAATTTGCGCTTGAGCTCGGTGTCGAACGAGTGGAACACCTGCCAGAACTGGCGGATCGTGGGCGATGAGGACGTGTAACCATTGCCGTACTCGGCGGCCTGCTCGAGATCATGGAAGTGAATGGACTGGGATCCGCGAATGATTGACTCCACCTCTGTCGGATGGAACATCTTTTTTGTAAGAAAGAAAGGAAAAAAACCCATTTTTAGAATATATTTATTTAATTTAAATTGAGAGCGATACGTTGAGGATTCGTTTGCTGATGACATAGCGGAAGCCTTGGGCAAAGGGGGCGTACTGCTGCTCGATTTGCTCGGTTGTGATAAACTTGACATAGCGGTCAACAAACTCAGACTTGTTATAGATGGTGACGTTTTGATCGGCGCCGTTCTTCTTGAGGTCGTGCGTGATGATCTCCTTGTTCGGGCCCGCCATGTCGATCGAAAACGTCAGGTTGAAGACGTCGGCTAGATCCAGACCGTCGTACTGTTTCACCGCCTTGAGCGAGTTGTAAATAGACGGCTGCCAGTCCTGCAGGTCGTCCAGGCCTGCCTCCATGCCAAGCAACTTTTTGTACAGTACGGGCGGGAAGTTGACGTCGACGAGCACGTCATTATACACAGCCAACCCTAGCAATGCACCGACCTGTTTTTTTTTTTTAATTTTGTTAATAATTTGTTTGGCAGAAAATTCACGTACCAGCAAATAATCAAGGGCGCTTGCAGTGCTAAACGGGTTGAACCATAGCATGCGTGTCTGCTCGTCATAGGTAAACATGCCAAACTCGGGATCAAGCAGGACCTGGAACAGGAGGAAGAAAAACTCTTTTCGCACGCCGCCCTCGTCCTGTCCCTCTTCGCCCTCAAACTGAACCTGTTTTCACAAAATAAATAAATAAGGCAATATGTTGAAACGTACGATCAGAGGCTTGAGATAATCAACGGGATGCTTCGCAGCCAGTTGGGCAAACGTTGTCCTGACAATGTCCTCGTTACGACTAATCTTTATGTGCAGGATCGGCGACGTGTCCTGTTTGTGGGTGAGCGTGTCGTACAACGCTTGGGTCATCTGTCCTTGCATACTCAGCGCCGAGTCCACGTGGAGGACTCGCATTTTCGTCTCCTGCAACAACATATTAATTTAAGCAGTCATCCTGAAAAAAAAAAAAAGAAAATGTTGCTTCATACCGTGTCGAGAAGGAAAGGGTACCGGCAAAAACTAAACAGATTCGGGTTGTCGACCCAGGTGTGGTAGTCTGCGATGATGTCGACCTTGGTGGACACGTCCGCGTTGAAAAACGTCTTGATCGGGACGATCGAGTGGGCATTGTTGATCTTGTTGAGCCAGTCGAGGGCCATCGCGCACGATGTGATCGAATTGTCCAGTGTGAGTTGCTGTTGGGACAGTAGGAACGAGAGGAACGATTGGAAGACCTTTATTTGTTTGTTATTCGCTAGTTGGAAAACCAAAAGGTATTTTTCAGCGGTACCTGCACGATCCGAGCGAAATCGGACGTCTCAAGCTTGGCAAACCAGGACGTGAGGACATCACGGGTTTCGCTCTTCACCCCCAGGATCAGCGTGACCACCTTCTGAATGACAATGTGGAAGATGTTTGGAGAGAGGAGCAGTGGGTTCAGCAGCAGCAACAGGTACACGCGTGCCGTCTAGACAGGGACCATGATTTTTTTTTGAGAAGAGACAGTGAGTGGGTCATACCTCTGGCTCGTTGGCTTCAAAGGATTCTAGATTCTTGACGAGCTTGGCAGTGACGTTGCCGAGGGTAGTGGCCAAGATAGAGTTGCCCAGAATCAGGCTGTACGCAGCGCGAACATCATCGTTCTTGATGCCAGCGGATGCTTTCGACACGTCCCAGTGGGTGCTCTCATCAAGGAACGATCCGCTCAGACAGGCGGCCGACGTAAACGTTGTTTCGATCACATGCTGCACATGGCCCAGTCGTGTGGAGTCCTCTAGCAAAGACTGGAGCTTCTTTAGCGTCAGGAACGATGGCTCGTGCGGTTTCAAGACTGCGTCATAAACAAGACGTGGATAAGAAGCGAAAATAAATATTACAAGCACGTACATCGAACGGTTTGATTGTAGGTACTTGTCAGGTAGGAGACTTCCATTGGCGAGGACGCCAAGATACTATTGTACGATGACGAAATGTTTGGGGGCGAGGGAAGCACCATATCATCCGACGCCCCTGACGTTGAGGACGAGGGAATGCTGATCGGTAGAGAGAGTGAAGAAAGCGGTTGGGCGAAAGTGGGCTCTGGTGATGATGACCTTTTCAAAACGAGTTGAATAATGAACCGTGAAGTAATGCGACATACTTTAGGGCAGGATCAAACTCGGTCAAACAAAAGGTCTGATCGCCTCCGCAGTAGAGGGCCACGATGGCGGCCCCGTTGAGCGCCTTTGCCACGACCGGAGTCGAGTACGACTTTGTCGACCCCACGCCGAGCTGACCAGACACGTTCAGCCCAAAGACGTACAAACGCTGCGATGCTGCCTGGTACACAGCCGTGTGGCGACGGCCGCATGCGATCAATGTGGACGGGGTACCCATGAGATCGACCAGCTGCATTATAAATTGGTAAATTTCTAGTAGTAATTGCAATAACTACCAGCTTGGGATACGACTCTTGCTGGAGCGAGTCGTGCCCGAGCTGGCCGTTGCTGGACGCTCCAAATGTGTATACTCTGCCCTCTGCCGTGAGCAAGACTGTGTGCGCCTCCCCCGCGGCCGCCTCGACTACTCGCTTGCCGTGCATAGATTGGAGGAGTGTCGGGCGCAGTTTTTTCGAGTCATTTCCGCATCCGATCTGCCCAAACTGGTTGTTTCTGTGCAGCGAACGAGCGAGCGGGTGTGAATGAGTAATGAATTAATTGCTTGCAAGAGGGCAGTAAAAGTAAATAAATAAAAATACCCCCAAACGTAAACATCGCCACTGACAGAGATGGCGATCGAGTGCGTGCCGCCGCAGACGATGCGCGTCACGGGTACACCGACGAGGCCCATGACACGCTTGGGCGTGTGCTCGGTGGAGAACGTGCCGAGGCCCAACTGGCCGTGAACGCTGTCTCCCCAGGCAAACACCGCGCCCTTGTCGTTGAGTGCGAGGCAGTGCGCTTCTCCGCTGGCGATTTGGACGATCTTGTGCTTGTTGAGCTCCCTGATGAACTTTGGCTTTGGATTGGCCCCGGTCAACGAGAGGGCCTCGAGGCCCTGGCCGAGCTGGCCCCTGTTGCCCAACCCCCAACTGAGCAACTGGCCATCCACCGTCAGCGCCAGCGTGTGGCCCATGCCGCACGCCACTTGCACGATTTCAAACGCATCGAGCGCGTCCACGTTCTCGGGCCGTGTCCTTCGCTTGTTGTGGCCAAGTTGGCCGTGGTCATTGCAGCCAAAGCTGTGTGTTAATTACGTAAGCCCATTTGCATCTGAGACACGACAAAGGCCATCTTATCGAGGGGGTGCGTACCTGTAGACCACGCCCGATTCGTCCACGCACACGGTATGACGCGGACCACACGCGATGTCGCGAATCCGCTTGTCCGTGAGGAGATCGAGGCGCTTTGGCGCTGTCACTGGTTCGTCCCCACCGTAGCCAAGTTGGCCGTCGTTGCTGTTTCCCCCTACGTAGTTTTTTGATAGGTTATGAGGTCAATCGGGCGGGGCGTGGCCACCGTCGTGGCTCCGGTGTGTACGTACAGCCAAACGCCAGTAATCGTCGGTGTGCTTGCATCGAAACGGCGGGCGCGAAAAAAAAAATACTGTTGCGAGAAAATGAACGTCAGAATGACGTTTGTTTTTGAAAAAAACAGATTTTCCGCAGGGTCGGTTTTTGAAAATCGAAGTTGCGAGCGTCGTCCAGAGTGTTCGGCTGTGGTGTGGACCGTGAGCGC
>Ga0302233_10002448_pt1 | contig 11656 bp, 17 predicted proteins | sample II_Palsa_N3_1_FD_193516 | JGI IMG/M metagenome (GOLD analysis project Ga0302233, IMG submission 193516) | Peat permafrost microbial communities from Stordalen Mire near Abisko, Sweden - II_Palsa_N3_1 | ecosystem: Environmental > Terrestrial > Soil > Palsa > Peat permafrost | place: Sweden...
AGACTGTGAGCCGACGTTCTTAAGGTCCATCAGGAGTTCGTCCGAGGCTTCCACGGGCACGGCCAACTTTTTGCTTGAGAATGCGCCGTCGTCCTCGTCGTCCTCGTCGTCGTGGTCGTCCTCTTCGTCGTCGTCCTCTTCATCGTCGTCCTCGTCGTCCTCGTCGTCCTCGTTCTCCTCCTCCTCGTTGTCGTCTTGTTCATCTTCGTCATCGAGATCTTTGCGCGACACTCGCCGCCCCGCGTACTTTGTCCCAGCGATAGCTAGTGGCTGGCGCTTGCGCAGTTTGCTCTCGCTTTTTTTTCAGGAAACGCAGGGTTAGCACTAGTTTGGCAAAGCGACGTACGAGACAGGCGCGTAAGAGTCCCTCACAGTCGACTGTTTGTCTGTGCCCTCGTCGTCGCTATCGACTCCCTGGTCCTCGTTCTCGGGATCATAGTCTGCGGCATAGTGGGCGTCATTAGCAAATGGCTGCACGTGTGCGTTGCCTCGTCACCTCTGGCAGGCGCGACGTCCAGCAGCTCGCGCAAACGCAAGGCCATGTGGTCGGTGGCGGTGGCAAAAAATGCGTCACTATGCGAACCTGGAACTTGAACACGGCCACCAATTTTCCGTTTGCTCGCTCCCCATGGTCCTCTTCACTTCATTCGCCTCCTACTCACTCCAATCTACTTCAGCTTTCTTGTGAACAACAACAACAAAAATTGACAGTGGTCAGACTTTTTACAGCTACATCCGAGCATGTGCGTCCATTTGCGGGTAATGCTATCAATCCAATCACAAATGCAGCAACGTTTCTCGGCAACGGCGGTCACCCTTGTGTTTGTGCCCCACAGGGTGATACGCGAGACCTAATCGACTCGCCTGGTCATGCGCAGGGCACCACACATATAAAAATGTCGCCAGACGATAAAGCGGCCGCGCTGTCGCCTGCTGTTGTCGCTGGGCAATTGCAAAAGTGTAACGACCGTAAGGATGGATGACAGGTTACTGAATGCGCCGATGCAGGGAAGACATCGCTGTCGCACCTGTTGCAGCGCGAGCGGCTCTTTTGGAGGAGGGTCGCGGTGAATTCGGTCGCGGTGGCACGAGACGTTGGATCGGGCGTTTCGGTGCTCAAGCTCATGCACATTACAAAGCTGGCCTTTGTGCGCATCGCCGACACGTTCACCGCCGAGATCGGCGAGCTGTATCGTCGCCACAAGCGGTGAATAGTTTACTTTTTTTTTGTTTATTGAAACACGTGTGCCAAAGAAAAAAAAATTAACTTAGTAAATAGAACCGTATACGGTTCCATGACGTCATCGGCACCGGGTGGTTCTTTTTGCGGAAGAGCACCGGGTCGGTGCCGGTGCCCGGCTGGCACCGGGTGCTGGCGCTGGGTGGGGTTGGGGTTGGGGTTATGGGGTTATGGGGGAGGCTCGTTCGCGCCAAAATAACGGTCGGTTCTCATTTTATTTTCCGTGCGGTGCTGCAGCGGCCGCTGCCGTGATTGCCTCCACTGGCAGGTCCGCATATGAACAACAGCACCAGCAGACCCCGAGGTTCGCCGTGACGTGTCGATAGCTCTGTGACATTAAAACGTTTTAACGCAGGAGGCCCAGCAGGAGACCCTCTGGCGGACCGTCCTGGCCGAGGACACGGCCTGTCTCGTCGCGCTCTGCACACAAAACATTTGGAATAACAACAGCCCAATCGGTGCAGCAAAAAGCATTTGCGGCTGACGAGGTCGACGACGCAATTGCCAACTGAGGGGTCGGTCCCTGAAAATTTCGTTTTGAGCTGCTTTGGAGTCTGTACCGGCTGGCCCGCCGACAGGTGCGTTGCGCTCGTTGCGGGGATGTGCCGTTTGCCCAGTTTTAATTGGTAAAAAATTAGGTTGCCGGCGGCCCAACCCAAATAAATTATTCTCTTTTATTTTTTTTGGCCCACGCCGTCGCCTGCGGAGTTGGCACCCGTGGGGCTATGCAACGTACGTTCCCATCGTTAGAATGTGTCTGATACATGCCAATAGTTCTAGATCTGAGCTATATTTAATGACTCCTTGTTCAGGCCACGGTAATTATTTTTCTGTAAGAAACCGTACTGATCGTAGAAAACAAAACGAGATATTTCGATACTGAGTTGGGGGTGGAAGGAAAATACTGACAGCCATAAAGAGGTAAAATGTTCTGGAAAAATTGTGTCTCACTGTGTCCAAGATGAAAAGAAAGGAAAGAAAAGGAGGTGGGTTACTCGTCTTCAGCGTTACCAAACACTCTCCGTTGCACCAAGATGCTGCAAGCGACCTTCTCACGGATCTCGTCAAAGTTGATACGAGTGGTCGGATGCATGTGCAACTGATTTGTGCGGGCGACATGGAGGAGGTATGCAAGAGCAAATATGCCACAGTTGAAGCCGTCAGTTTGATGGGGACCGTTGGCCTGATCCACCTGCTGGACCTTGACGTTTTTGTATGGGCTTGGGGGCTCGAGGGTACGCTGGGGCGGATGGGATGTCGCTGCCTTCCTCTGTGCGGTAACAGACGCTTTGGCCAGAGCTTCGGCGACTGTGGCAATACGTCGCATGGTCTCCTTTGAGGTCGGCGCAAGGCTGTCAAACACAGTAACCCGAAGGTTTTGGTATTTGCTGGGCAGGTCGACCACATAGGCCACCCAGTGAGAGCCTTTCGTCGTCCAGCCAATGGACTGCTGGGTGTTGACGATTCCGATGAGACGACTGGTGGTGGAGGACAGGTCGAGCTCCCAAGAGCTGTCTCTCTCCAGGTACTCGAACTGGTCGATGCCCAAGGCGTCTACTTCATCAGCTGCGTCAAGCAAGAAAAAAAAATCAGTCATCTGTGCGTGAATTATATGACGTACAGAGGTGGGGAACGACCAAATGTTTAATGGCACTGTCCAGAGCGTCAGTGCTGAGCCACATCATCGGGAAGGCGGAGAGGGTCGACGAGATCTGGCGCTCGTTGACACCTGAAGGGGCGCACTTCTCGAGGTCGGAGGAGAAGCGTGGTGCCCAGGTCGTGGATTCCTGTAAGTCTAGCAGCTTTTTAATATGAGCAGTGCGGACGACGACCGCGATAAAATCTGTAAGGTGCACGCGCTTGACGGTGACTTGGCCACTGAAGATGACGGCAAGCTTGGCGTTTGCAGATTTTTTCTCGGCCTTCTCCTTCAACTCCCACTTCGCGTCTGCCGCGACGCGTTCCATAGTGCGAGTATCACTTTCACGATCGGACTTGACACGTTTGCGCCAGTCGTTCATGTGGGCCTCCTCCCAGTTGTTCAATGCAGCGCGTGCCGTCTCCATGGTCTGGATGTTCGGGAAGCTCTTCAGGGGCCACTCTGATGGACTGTCGGCGTAGTTGATGGAATCAACAGGAAGCGAGGCAAGGGGCACGATAGATGTAGTCATTGCAGAAAGGAGGGGCAGCTCGTTCACGTCGATCTGACCCAAGGGTGTCTGAAACAGTTTGTTCAGACGCTCGACTTTTTTTTAAAAATTTAAAAAAAAGTTAGGTAATGGAAGCTATGGATGCAATATTTGTCACCTTTGAGCTTATTTCTGTCCGAGAAGTCAAGTGGCGTGGATGTGCTCGTGGCAGTTGGCTTGAAAGTGGCTGCACTCGGATGGATAAGTTTTATTTTATTTTTTTTATTTTTTTATTTTTTTATTTATGGTGCACATACGTTTAGCACCGGTGCTCGGAGCTTTGTCAAGTGGCTTGCTGGCAGCTACTGGGTCCAGGGCATGTATGTCAATTGAATGCTTTTATTTTTTTAATATTTCTTTTGTCACCATTGTTTGAAGTCTTCTCAAGTGCTGCCTTCGGTGCGGATGTGGTGGAAGCAACAGGATTGGACTCGACTGCAGTCGGCACAGCATCATCGCCTTGTGAACAGGATACGTTGTTATTGTTGTCAACCTAATTTATTCTGTAAACCGTACTCGGCATTTCTTTGACCTTCTTCTTTGGGCTCTGTTCGTCTGGGTCCGTCGCGGCCGTGGAGACTTTCGCTCGTTTTTTTCCTGATTGCGGGGGCTGCCATGCTTCGCGCTTGGTATCTTTCGGTCTTCCTTTCGTCTTTGCCATGTGGGGATCAAGGACTGCTGTGAAAACATCTTTTGAAATGCCAGTATTTATTTTTTTTTTTTTTTTGAGACGCTTTTTTATGATCAACATGAATAAAATTACTGGATGGTTGAGACGCCTCGACGCTCATCTTGACAGATGCTGCGGCATCTTTGGTAAGTTTGGTTGAGTTGTTTGTTTCCGCGTCGGCGTTTCCGCCAATCTTTTTCTCGATTGCGAGCAAATCGTTGTACACCATGGTGTACAAAGACTTGCTCGTCGTCAGGTTGGCTATCCGCTTGAAGACTACCTGCAGTTCATGGAATTGCTGCTTGCTGCTCTGCACATTGGGAGCGGGCACTTGGGGTGCTGAGATGGCCGCAACAGTCGACGGCACTTTGATCAGCCAACGTTCGGCGATATCCTTCATAGAGATCATCGGTTCGACGTGCGCGAGACGATGGGCGACTAAATGGCGGCACGGATAGCCATGATCTTGGACGCAGCCTAGAATGTACGGGGCGGGATGGACCTCGTTCAGTTGATTTTGTGAATAAATACGTAATAAAGGAGTCACCGAGTGAGCACAGGTCATCTGCGATGGTGGCAACAGCAAACGGCTCATCCTCCGAGGATGTATCCCTGCGTGTGTAGACATTGTTGCCTTGGACAAAAAACTTGTTGGCAGATCGGAGCTCCTCGACGATCTGTTCAAAGATTTCGGCAGACACCCGCCTGGCGATCTGTGCGACATTCGCGGACCATTGGAACTCTGTGGGTACGACCACACTCTGTTTGAGTAGACGGGTCGTCTTGTCTTGGATGTCATTGGCGAGATGCTCGAGCGACTTGGTGAGGCTGGCAAGCGTTGACATCCGTCCGATGAGGCCTTTGATGATACCGTTGATTGACTCGACGCGTTGCGTAGACAGAAGACCTAGGGTGCGCAAGCCGTTGGAGGAGTACGCTGCGATGTCCTCCCGTTGGTCGTGCAGGGTGCCGAAATACTCCAGAGCCTTTGGGTTCTGGAGGTTGAGCTTGCCGATGAAATTGATCAGGCGCGTCCATCGGCGCTGGAACGTCTCTTCGTCACGAGCAATGCAGGCGTTCTTGAACATGTTGAGGGTCTCCTTGAAATGATCGCCAAGGATGCTGCTGGTGTTCTGGACCAGGTTTTGCTCGACATGCCACAAGCAAACGCGATGCTTCACGTCCGGGAGGGTCATGCTGATCGCCGTTTTCATGCCGAGGTCACGATCGGTAAAGATGACCTGACTCTGACGCAAGTCTATGCGCATGTCGCTCCACGCATTGAACAACCAGACAAAGTCGTCCCTGCCCTCGTGCGTTGTCAGTCCAAATGCCAACGGGACAGTCTAAGTAAATAATTAAAAAGTGAAACACAATAAGATTACCGAGTACCTTCAAAGCCCAGTTGATGCCGACGAGGACGGCGAGCGGTAAATGAAACTCGTTAGTCTTCATCGTGGTGTCCATAATTACGACGTCAGAAAACTGTTGAAACATCCACTTCGTACCAACGAAAACGAAACTTGTCAGAAAAAATTATTTTGCAACACTACGTACCTGTTGCCTAGGGTGAACCCAAGCGACCCTCTTGAGGCGATTTTCATCGTCCATGTCAAGGGAAACTTTGTAGTCCATTTTGCCAAGTTCCTGCAACAGATTCGTCACAGACGAAGAAGGCGACTCGGAGTTGACTCCGTTCTTCCCGCGCTGTTCCTTGCGCACCTTGGTGGTCAGATAGTGGACGTGCTCGGTGTCGACTTGGACGTTTTTGACCTCCTTGACAAGTCTGACGATCTTCTTGGTTTCGATGTCTAGCGCACGATCGAACAGTTTTAGGACAAGTATTAAATTAACCGAAAGGGAAAGAAAAAATAATGTAAAATCATACTGCAGACGATCGCACTCGTGATAAGGGTTGCAACCTCGTCGTCATTCTCGGCTGGTTTTCGACGGCAAAGTCCTCCCTCATGGAGATCCTTGATGAGGGAAACAAACTCTGCAGGCTTGCTGGCGTCAATGGGTCGGGTAGCCTCTTGGACGTGGTTGCTGTCCGAGTCGCCGTCGCCGTCGTGGGTATCGACTTGTCCCATCCTCACTTCTTCAGGCTCGTGGTTGTGATCGTCAATGACCGAACGTGTTGAGGACAGGTGCCAATGGTACTCAGCCTTCTTGCCAGGAATCAGGACGCACGAGAAGTGGAGCTTGGCCTTGCAGTGTTTTTTTGCCAACGCACACAGGAACGAAATCCGAATTGGGTGACCCGCGTTGGCACCCGACTTGGCCACCTCCGAGCGTTTCAAGGACATTGGGAGCCCTGCTGAAAGCGTCAGCTTGCGCACGTTTTGGACGACCGAGTCCTTGTCGAGCCAACGACCGTGCTGCAGTTCTTGCACAATCTTGTCCCAGCTAGAGGCGCGTCGATCAGGCGAGCTTGGAGCAGAGGAACCACCTGTGGGAAGAGAAGTTGCGAAAGGCGATGCGGTCTCATGGTTGTTGAAGACGATCGGCGAAATGCCTCCAAAAACGTCTTGGCTATTGTCGTCGTCGTGCGGCACTTGACGCCCCTGTGCAAAGTCCAGCTTGCGCTCGGCGCCGCCCTTTGCACCTACGTCGGCGGCACCTCCCTTGGTCGCGGCATTGATGACAGTGACATCCATCAGGTCTTCGTCCGAGTCACGGTCTTCGTAAGGTTGGCTGAGCTCTTGTTGACGCTGTCGTTCGCGTTTGTCGCGTTCCGTGTCCTCGCGTTCTCGTTCGCGTGCTCGTCGTGCCAAAGCAGTGTCGGCCCAGAATTCTTCCTCTTCTGCATCAGCGTCAGCATTCAGTTGTGAGGCTTAGATCGGTGGTAATGTTCCCAGATGTACCTGCTGCGTCGAAGAAAGCTTCGTTGTCAGAGTCGCCCTCGTGGTCCTCGTCCGAGACGCATCCACATGAGTTCGACATGACACTGGAAAAAAATGGTCCATTTTCTTGAACCACCCCTAATAAAAAAGAATTTTTAGCTTGCCTCGATCGCTTAAGAGAGAGTCTAGGGCATGCCCTCACAAGTCATCCTGCAAAAGGGCGGAGCTAAACGCTTCAATCTGGACCAAACACGAATTATTTTCAGAACGAAAAAAAAAATAGGAAAGAAAATCTTGAAACTGAAATTGTAATGATCAAAAAAAAACCCAAGACCAGTTTGGGGCTCCGACCACCAAAGAGCGGCGGCAAGCGAGCGATGCGTCCCTGCGTGCGGACCTCTCCTGAGTCGCCTGCTATCTTTTTTTACTTTTTTAGTTAAAAAAAAGGAAGATATTAATCGTTCGGTGATAGGGTCGACTTGGCCGCTGGCGCTTTGTGACGTGGTTTTGCATCCTTTTTGGGTGGAATCGGTGCCGTTCGCAAGCTAGGAAGCTACAGTGCACGATGCGCAAAAGAAAAGCTAAAAAATAAGATGACTAGGACGACGTGATGTCGGCGAATCTAATTAATTTTTACTTTTGACAGCCTCTTTTTATGAACCATGTCGTCAACCATCGTCGTGACCTACAGATGGCGGGACTAAGGCTTGGACAAAGGGCCGTGTCGCTGTTTTCGGAATCAGTTCCTTTCAATGATTGTAGATTCATCTCTGACAGTGAGTTCTTCGGTGTGGACAAAAATGGACAAAAATAAAGTATCAGTCGTCTTCATCGTCAGCGGGGAATAGGCTGAGAGGTGGATCTACAGGCTGGGGGTGGGCGGGGACCATCGGCACCGACACCGACCCACCCGGCACCGGGCACCCAGCCGGGCACCGACCCGGTGCCGATCCACATGGCACCACCCGGTTCCAAGCACCGACCCGGTGCCAACCAGTTCGGAACCACCCTGTTCCGATGACGTCATGGCACCACCCGGTTCCATACCATTTCCCTAAAAAAAATTGTAGGTTTCTTTGGAATGCACAGAGAGGCGGGTACGGAGGTGGTTTATAAATGTTAGAAGAGCAGCAACTGCAGCAGAGACTATTACTTTTGTAAATATCTAATTTTTGCGGTGATGATGATTGTAGAGCTGCCACTCACGCCCGTTCCCGTTGGAGCTGCTGGACGGCGGCCAGCTCTGAGTCGCTCGGGGTGGTCTGGCGAACGCAGTACTTGAACTTGCTGCTCCGATAGATGTTTTCGTGCATGACACTGCCGGATGACGTGCGGCACTTGGCCAGGCACAGCTCAAACGGGTCCTCCACGAGCGAGAACAAGAGCGATTTCGCGTTGGACACGAGCTCGCGCAGATACGACACCTGCAGAAAGAAAGCATCAGCATGGCGTCATCGAGCTGGGCCGGTGGGGAATATATACCTCGGAGGGCCTGAGGCAACAGGCCACGCAGTGCTCATAGGTCGTGCAGCACAGACTCTCTGCCAGGCACCCCGAGCACATGTAGCGCGAGGTGCTGGTGGCATTGGCCGCGGTCGAGCAGCACCCAGACTCCTTGAGGTATTCCCTTCGGCACGTGAACCCACGTTCGTCCGTGACAAGGCTCTCCCCCTGGACCGTGTTGCGGCAGCTCTTGCTATCCTCTGCGCCGTCGCCGTCCGCGTCGCCCGGTGCACCGTCGTCCCTGTTGTTGTTCTCGTTGCCTCCGAACCAGCCAGAGACGACACCGTTCTTGCCCGAGTCCTGCAGGTTGCGCCATTGAAACGGCCTCCTCCCCGCGCCCTCGGCGTCGGCGGCTCCTCCTCCTCCCACGCCTGAGCTGCCCCCGCCCGTCAGCCACAGCGGTGACGATACAGCCGTGTACAGCAGGAGACCCGTCCCTATGATGAGGGTTGCCGCAATAACCCTCAGCAGCACTTTTTTCGCTCGAGTCATCCTCCAAAGGAAAATCTGAAAATTTTTCAACATGTTCTACGTCGCTGGGTCACAGCCGGGAGGCGTAGAACGCGTTCTCCGCAAGGACGAGCACACCGGGGTACACCTCTTCGCCCGAGAGACGGATGTCGCCGGCAGGGACGATGAACGAGTTTCCGCGCATCTCGATCGTAAAGCCGTAGGCGCCGCGAGTAAAGTAGGTGTAGTCGATCAGGCCCTGCAGAGAGACATGTTTGATAATATAAAAACAAAAAAGCTCATTACGCCAGAGTGAGTGTAGAGGTCGCAGCCCTGCATCGACTCGAAGGGATAGCCGTGGACGCCGCGGATGGCCTGCTCCATTTCGAGGCCGATGCTGGTGACCAGGCCGTTGTAGGGCTCGGGGGCCTGGTCATAGCTGTACTGGAAAGGGTGGAGGATGAGGGGGCCGTAGGTGTGGAAGTCGACGGCGCCGCGGAGGTCATTGAGCGTGTTGATCCAGTTGGACATGGACGCAGTCTCAGGCTCGCTGAACGGCGCGGTACCACAGTAGGTGTCGGAAGAGGGCAGCTGGCTCGAGCCCTCTGTGCACCAGGTCTCCTCGGGACCCCAGTTGCTGAAAGGCACGTGAGCAAACAATAGGCACGGTTTTGCTCTTACCGGTTGATGTCAACTCCAAACGAGCCATTCGGATTTGCGCGTCGGTTCTTGCGCCAGAGTCGCTATTTAAAAAAAAATAATGTATTACACTTGGCTTATTCCCCCCTCACACATACATCATCCGACCACGTGAAGAGGTAGCCGTCAATGTTGACGACTAGTGTCATGCAGAAAGAAAAGGGGACTTTAGATCGCGTGCTGATTTTGAGTGGCGTTACCAGGGACAAAGTACCAGTCCATCCCCTCGACGAGGTTGCCGACGGCGACATCACCAGCATAATAGTCCTCAATGAGGGCGGTCAGGGCGTACAGGCTCGTGGGCGGGGCAAGCCACTCGCGGGCGTGGACTGAGATCAAGATGAGACAGCGATAACACACGAGAAGCGTTTTTACCGAGGGCCTGGAAGTAGATGCTGGGCTTGACGGTGGTGGACGTGGCGAGCTTGATGCCGTAGATGGTGCGTCCTGTTGTTATTTTATCGCGCTTAGCACATGCGGCAAAGGCCGAGACCGAGCGTACCCTCCCAGGTGGTGCCAGCAACAAACTTGCTGAGGATGCGCGTGTTGTTGGCGACGAGCTCGTCCACGTACTGCGAGATCTCGTCGTACGTGCGGAATTCGTCAAAGAAGGCCGAGTCGGTGCTGGTGACGCCTCCCCACGGGAGGCTCTTGCTGGGCGTGGTCTCGTCGATAAGGGCTTGGACGTCGTTGACGCGTGTGTGGAGGCGGCCAGTGTAGACGTTGCGCAGCTCGGCAATGGCCTCCTTGTTCACGAGCCTGTATTTGGCGCAACGGTATTCAGTCACCACAGAAAGGCACCAGCGTCATACGCGTGGATCGACTCGCCCACGACCTTGAGCACCTCCAGACCCTCGACCGCACCGTCCTGCAGAGAGCGCAGCAGCTCGGGGCTCTCCTTGCTCAGCTCGACCTGTGTTGTTCCACCAGTTAGACAGGGCTGTCACCGGGGCTGTAGATACAATGCGGTAGCCGTGGTACGAGCGCTTCTCGGCCACAGCGCCGGCTGCAGCGACGACAGCCAGCAACGCGAACGCGAAGATGTTTGTCATGTGAACGAAAAAAACTAAAAAATCTTATCACATGGATTTGTTTTTTTTCTGGACGACAGCTCCCTGGTGGCGGTGGTCAAACAAGAGATCGGCCGTGAGCCAGAGGATCGAGGGCACTGCAGGAAGAGAAACATATTTTATCATACAGTAAGAAAAAAAAATTTTTTTTTATTTCTTCTTTTGAAAAGTTATTACAGTACCGGCAAAGAGAAAGGTCGAGGACGTGTTCAGGAGGAGTGCGGTCTTGAAAACAAAGATCTCGGAGGCAAAGTGACCAGCCGCGCCGAGGAACGAGAACAGCGTCGCAAACTTGATCGCTGCGTAGTTTGTAGTTTATTATTTATTTACGATCCAAATGCGCTTCGATGATACGGTACGGGCGTTGTGGATGTCGTAGGCACTGAGGAGACACAGAACGAGAGACATCGACGTCCACACGCCGCTCAGGCGCAGCATCATGTCGGTCCCTGTTTTGTACAAAGGAATGTTTCAACAAGGACCCCTGAATTGTTCTGCGCGTCACCTTGTTCGGGAGCGAGCGAGTAGATGCTCTTGCGGTAAAACTCTGGCTGGAACCACATCAGAAAGATGCCCGTAACGCGCATCACTCCGACCTGCACCGTTTCCACTCAAAGTCAGGCGTTACAATGCCAGCTGTATTTACGATGGCGAGCCATCCGCGCAGCAAGATCTTGTTGTTCTTGCCACCGCCGTTGCCGGCCGTGTCGGTGCTCTTCTTGTCCATCCGTGCAGTCTTGGGTGGCGTGTTTTTCCAAATTTTGCCAGGTGAAAAAAATGCAGTCCTTGCGTTTCGCGCCAAAATCGCCGCTCCTGTTGCTCGAGGTGCCGGACGAGCACTTTCTGACCGAGCTCGGCTTTGACCCCAAGACGGACCTTCTGACGACGCACACGCCACCCAGGTTGGGGGGGGGGGGGGGGGGGGGGGGGGGGGGGGGGGGGGGGGGGGGGGGGGGGGGGGGGGGGGGGGGGGGGGGGGGGGGGGGGGGGGG
>Ga0302233_10002455_pt1 | contig 11638 bp, 11 predicted proteins | sample II_Palsa_N3_1_FD_193516 | JGI IMG/M metagenome (GOLD analysis project Ga0302233, IMG submission 193516) | Peat permafrost microbial communities from Stordalen Mire near Abisko, Sweden - II_Palsa_N3_1 | ecosystem: Environmental > Terrestrial > Soil > Palsa > Peat permafrost | place: Sweden...
AGCAGGAAAAGCTTAACTGGATAACCGCCCGGATTTATTATCTATTTATTAAATCCAGCATCGCTTCCAATGCCTTATGCGTCGGGTTTTATTTACTGTGTTCTCTCAAGCAAATGTTTTCGTCATCAAGCTGCTCGCCGTCACAGCGCTTGGCGTGCTGATTTGGCTGGACTTGCGTGACCGACGCCTGCCCGCCCATTGGGTCGGGCTGGTCGCCGGTCTTTATTTTGCACTGGCGGCGGTACAGCGCACGCCCTTACCGCAGATAGCCACGCATGTGCTGATAGCAGGCTTGGCATGCGCGATGACGGCCGCGATGTTTAGCTTCGGCTGGATGGGGGGCGGTGACGTCAAGTTAAGCGGCGCAGTGTTTTTGTGGGCCGGGCCGCATGCCGCTTGGGCTGTGTTGTGCGTGATTTCCTTGGCGGGTTTGCCGTTGGCGCTACTGATGTTGGCTCTGCGGCGGCTGCCTCATGCGTCGCCGCGCCAAACCAGCCCTGTCTTGCAATGCTTCGAAGTAGAGCGTGGTGTTCCATACGGCGTGGCCCTGGCATGCGGTGGTATATGGGCCATTTTTGTGACTTAACCAGGATCGGTGTATCGCCATGTCGAATGTGCTGCGTATTCTTCTGATTGTCATCATCGCAGCGATTGGGGCTTTTCTGCTAAAAGCCTTCTATGTGCATGCCGCCACCTCGCCCCAGGCAGCGCCCGTGGCGATGGATCGGGTACGGGTTGCCGCCGCGGACCTGCCCCAAGGTTTATTGCTGCGCGAAACCGATTTGAGCTGGAAGTCTGTGCCACGCAGTAGCGCCCCGACTGGCGCGATACTCGAAACACCCGGCAGCAGCGCCGACTTCAAGGGCAGCGTACTGCGCCACGCCGTCACCGCGAACACTATCATCGTGGCGACCGACACGCTGTCGCCATCGTCGCCGGGATTTCTGGCCGCCGCGCTGCAACCCGATATGCGCGCGGTCTCGGTGGGTATCGACGATGTTTCCGGTAATGCCGGCCTGATACAGCCGGGCGACTTTATCGACCTATTGCTGACTCAGCAAATCGATAACAAAAGCAGCACGGCCGCGCATTCCTACGCCGCGGAAACGGTCGTCAGTCGGGTCCGGGTGCTGGCGGTGGGCTCCGAATACCAACGTCCCAAGAGCGATTCCGAAGCGAATACGCGTGCTCGCACAGTCACGCTGGAAGTGGCGCCGCAGACCGCCGAGGTAATTGCCGTCGCCTCGCGCCTGGGCAGCCTTTCTTTGGCTTTGCGCAGCTTCGCCGTGAGCGACCGCAAACCGGCGGACGGCTCGCCAGCACCATCCGAACCGACCTTGCCACCGGTGTATTCGAACCAGATATCACGAGTTCTGAGCGCCCCCGCCGTGAGCGAAAGAAGCATCATGGTTTATCGCGGTTCGGATAGCTCGTCCGCGTCCCCAACCATACTTGCCGGACTCTCGGCAACTCATGCTGAAAACAGCAGACCACCGTTGCCGACTCAGATTCCATCGATTCCGTCAGGCTTGCCCGGCACTACAAAACAGTAGGAATACTATCCATTACATAACATGCGGCACGACTACGCCTCGCGACACATTGCGCACCGATTCGCCCACAGATCAGGTCATGAATATGCGTAAGCCAGGAATCGGCAAGAGCACCGGGCCGCGGCTCGATTATCACCACATTGCTATCCTGGCTGCCCTGGGCTTGATGCTCCTGGGGCTACTTATTCTGGCCCAACAGTCTGCGAACGCCGCAACATCCAAGGCTGATACGACAACGCTGCTCCTGAATGCCAGTAGCGGCGAACTGCTGCATCTGCCCGAAGCAGCCACCGCCGTCTTTGTGGCCGACCCGGAGATTGCCGATGTCCAAGTGCCTACGCCGTTGACGGTATTCGTGCTGGCCAAGAAAGCCGGCACCACCACCCTGTTCGTGCTCGGCGCCAATAGTAAAACGCTACTCAAGAAAATTATTCTGGTCAGTGGTTCGGACTCCATCGGCGAGATGCAGCACGCTTTGAAAACACGCTTTCCGGCGCTCGACCTGAGCTTGACCGCCAGCCCCGGCTCGCTGATGGTGTCGGGCCGCGTGCCCAACGCCGCCGACGCCGATTCGGTGGTGCAAACCTTGACGGCATCCCTGCCGGAAAAGAGCAAGCTGATCAATATGATGACCCTGGCGCGGCCGATTCAGGTCAATTTGCGGGTGCGTGTCACCCAAGTCGACCGCAACGTGACGCAGCAGCTAGGCATCAACTGGAATACCCTGGCTTCCTCCGGTCACTTCCAGGGGGGTATCAGTAGCGGCCGGCAATTCTACACGCCCGCCACCGCTACCACACCGGCCAGCATTCTGTTGTCGCCGACCAATGCCTATTCGATTCTAGGCAGCTTTATGGTGGGCGGCACGCAAATTCAGGGATTGCTGGATGCACTCGATCAGGAAGGCTTGGTGACCACACTGGCCGAACCCAATCTGACAACGCTATCGGGGGAAACCGCGAGTTTCCTGGCGGGTGGCGAATATCCGGTCCCGGTGCCGAGCTCCTCCAGCAATAACATCAGTATTGAATACAAGCCCTATGGTGTTTCGCTGGACTTTACGCCGACGGTGCTCGCCGATAACCGTATCAGCCTGAAAGTGCGCCCGCAAGTCAGCGAACTCGATTTCACCAACGCCATCACCATCGCCGGCACAAAAGTTCCGGCGCTGACGGTACGCCGCCTGGAGACCACGGTCGAACTATCGAGCGGACAAAGCTTTGCCATAGGCGGACTGTTGCAAAGCAATACCAGCGACCTGCTGGCGATGCTGCCCGGTCTTGGGCAATTGCCGATTCTGGGCAAGCTGTTTTCGAATAAAAATTATCAAAACAACAAGACTGAATTAGTTGTGATCGTTACCCCTTACCTGGTTCAACCGACCGATCCCGGCAGGCTGTTGCAGCCCATCGATAGCGTTACCCGGCCCAGCAACGATATCGAATTTTCTCTGCAACGGATTCTCGGACTGGACCCCTTGTCAGGTAGCACACCCAAATTGTTGGGTGCCGCCGGTTTTGTCTATTGATCCTGGAGACCCTGATCATGCGCCTGCACCTTATCGCGTTGATGCTGAGCATGCCTTGCTGGCTCACGGGCTGCATGTCTTTGCATCAGCCGCTGGGCCTGCCCGACAGTTCGGTGCTGAGTTACGATGGGGCGCGCGTACTGCCACCCAATTGCGCCACACTCAGCGCACCCTCGACTCTGCTCGATGCAGGCTTTCAACGCGCCAGCGTGGCTTTTGGGTGCGCCACCTACACCAATCTGGCTGCCATGCTGGCGCGCCCGGCGGATCTGTCGGCACCGCGGCCCCTTACCGCACCCAATGCGGTGACAGGCGCCGCGGCGGCGCAGCGCTATCTCGATGGTGCGGTCACGCCGCTGAGCAAGGCGCCACTGCAATGACGCACAAGCAAACCATGAGAATGAGCCGGCTATGAAACTCAGCAGCTTACTCAAGCCGAATAGCGTTACCGCCGCGAAGATGTTGGAATTTGTCGCAGTGGTCGGCGATACGCACAGCGAAGACGTGCTGAAAACCTATGTGTTCGACCAGGTGATTCCGCATACCCATGTGCAAGTCGGCACGCTCGATGACACGATTGAAATTTTGCGGCATCTCGAGCGCTCACCGACACGCCTGATTGTCGATATCTCCGGCTCAACCATGGCGCTTTCCGAATTGGCGCGGCTGGCTGAGGTTTGCGAGCCGTCGGTGAAGGTGGTGGTGGTTGGCGATCGCAACGACGTCGGGCTCTTTCGCAATCTGCTGCAATTAGGCATCCACGACTATCTGGTGAAGCCGCTGACGGCCGAACTGTTGAATCGGGCGCTGGATAGTTCGCGCGGTGCCGCCACCGGCGAGCATTTACGAACGGGTAAAGTGATCAGTTTTATCGGCACGCGCGGTGGATGCGGGGTCACGACCATCGCGGTCAACTTGGCGCGCTATCTGGCCGACGTGACCCATCGCCGGATTGTTTACGTCGATTTGCAGCAGCATGGCGGCGCGGCCAATCTGATGCTGGGTCTGAGTACCAATAACGGTTTGAACGATCTACTGCAAAATGTGCATCGACTCGATCCGCAATTTATCGAACGCACGCTGGTTAGTAAAAGCAGTCGACTGTTTGTCTTATCGGCCGAAGTTCCTTACGGCACCGAATTAGAAGTGCGAGCCGGCGTCATCAAGCAATTGCTGGCTACGCTCAAGCATCATTTCCACTATGTCTTGCTTGATCTGCCCGGCCGTAGCGGCATGCTGGTCAACGAGGCGATCGACAACTCGAAGCTGGTGTATATCGTAGCCGATCATTCCGTCCATTCGGCCCGCGAAACCCTACGCTTGCAGCACTATATCGACAGCCGGCCCGGTGAACCCGACTTGGCGCTGCTTTTGAACAATCCGCTGGATCCGGTGCAAGGGCGCGTCTCGTCCGCCGACTTCAGAGAAGCGGTATCGCTGTCGATTTTTCAGGAGTTTCCCTTTGACGGTAAAGCGCTGGCGCTGGCCGAAAATCTTGGCGTAGCCGTGCGCGAACAGAGTGCCTTGGGCTTCCCCGCGGCAATTGCCCAACTAGCCGGTAAATTATCGGGAAACACGGAAAAAATCGCAGCACTCAGTTGGACTAAGCGTCTCACTGCATTGCTGAGGAAGCGCTGATGTTCGGCATTAAAGCTCCCACTGCGCCAACCGAGCAAGTCTTGGAGCTCGATGCGGCGCCCGAAGCGCAAACAGGCGAGAATCCGCATGCGTCGGTGACACTACTGGGCAATCGCACGGCAGTGCCCGGTGACGCGAGTGAATCGTTGATTCGCTCGGACACCTTCAAGATCATTCGCGCCGCAGTATTCGCGACCATGAATATGTCGGCTGCGCTATTGAAGACCCGCGACCAAGTGCGCACGGGCGTCGAGCAGATTGCCAATGAGGTGGTAGTCCGCGACCGCTTGAATGTCACCCAGAGCGAGCAAACCCTGGTCGTCAATGAAATCCTCAACGATATGTTTGGGGTGGGTCCGATCGAACCGCTGCTGGCCGATGACAGCGTGACGGATATTTTGGTGAATGGTCCCGATCAGGTTTATGTCGAACGACATGGCAGATTGGAGCTGACACCGTTGAAGTTCCGCGATGATGCACATGTGATCAACGTCGCGAAGCGAATTGCCGCGGCGATAGGCCGCCGGGTCGACGAAAGTAGTCCGATGGTCGATGCACGCCTCGCCGACGGCAGCCGAGTGAACGTGGTACTACCGCCCCTGTCCCTCAAAGGCGCGTGTATCGCGATCCGGAAATTCTCAAAACGCGACATTACTTTGCAGCGCATGGCGGCCCAAGGCAATTTATCAAGCGCCATGGCGAACGTTCTGGAGATAGCCGGCGCCTGCCGCCTGAACATTATTATTTCGGGCGGCACCGGCTCCGGCAAGACGACATTGCTGAATGCGCTATCGCACTTTATCGACGAGCGCGAGCGCGTCCTGACCATCGAAGATGCAGCCGAACTACAGCTTCATCAACCTCATGTGGTCAGCCTGGAAACTCGGCCGGACAATGCCGAAGGTATCGGCGGCGTATCGCAACGCGATTTGGTGCGCAATGCGTTGCGGATGCGTCCGGATCGCATCATCCTGGGTGAAACGCGCGGCGCTGAAGCCTTCGATGTGCTGCAAGCAATGAATACGGGTCATGACGGTTCGATGACCACCATTCATGCGAATACGCCGCGCGACGCCATCACCCGGCTCGAAAGCATGGTGATGATGGCCAACGGTAATTTGCCCTTGCTCTCGATACGCCGGCAAATCGCCAGTGCGGTGAATCTGATCCTGCAAATCGAGCGCATGCGCGACGGCATCCGACGCGTCACCCGCATCACCGAACTGGCCGGCACGGAAGGCGAAGTGATTATCACCCAAGATCTATTCAATTTCCGTTACGACTCATCGTCCTTCGGTGAAGAGGTCAAAGGGGTTTTCGAATGCTCCTCGTTGCGGCCGGTGTTTGCCGATCGCGCCGCCTATTACGGCTTGGAGAATACCTTGCAGGAGGCCATGCGCGGATGAATCCAGCCAATGTTTTTGCGAGCGCCGCATTCTTCGGCATCTTTATGCTGGGGATGCTGCTGCTGGCTTTGCGCGATATGTTGCGCAACCGACCGGGTCTGCTGATCAAGGAGCGCATGCTGCACATCATGGCGCGGCAGAATGTCGGCCGCACCCAGCAGGCTGTCGATGACACCATGGAGTTATTCCATCGCCGACATAACCACGGTTTTATACGCAACTGGGTCGCAGCCCGGATGCAGCGTATTCGCTCCGTCAGCGGCAAGGCAGGTGTACGTCTGCTGATAGCCTCATGGATCTTCGGCTTGCTGGTTGCAGGCACGACTGTGCTGCTCGCATCCTTGCCGTTTTGGGCAGCGCCGCTCGCCTTGCTGAGCCTGCCGAGCTTGCTGACGTACTTCGCTTATCAATCGCTGATCGGCCGATTCCGCACGCGTTTTCTGAGAACCTTCCCGGACACCATCGACCTGATTGTGCGCGCGGTGCGCTCCGGCATTCCTGCCGTGCAAGCCATCAGTGTGGCGGGCGAGGAAGCCGATGAACCGGTACGCTCCGAATTCCGCTTGATGGGCGACCGCCTGAGACTCGGTGTGGATATGAAAGACGTATTGGACGCAGCCGTGGAACGTATTCAGATCGCCGACTTCTCTTTTTTTTCGGTGTGCTTACTGTTGCAACGCGAAACCGGCGGTGCACTCACCGAAACACTGGAAAACCTCGCGACCATCATCCGCGCACGCCGCGACATTCGCCTGAAAATACGTGCACTAACCGGGGAAGGCAGGATTGCCAGTCAGATCATTTCGGCAGTGCCGTTCTTCATTGTCATCCTGCTGTATTTCGCCAATCACGAATATGTGATGATCCTATTCAACACTGCGGCAGGCCGCAAACTGCTGACGATAGCAGCCATCTTGCTGCTCATCGGTACGGTCGCGATCAACAAGATTGCCAATCTGGATACCTCGCGATAACCATGAGCAATTTGTCGGAAATACTTAATAGCCTGCTGATTTTCGGCGTTCTGGTCGGTCTGGTGCTATATCTACGCACCCTGCCCGGCGGCACGCGCAAGCGAATGATGCGACGCATGCGCGAGCTAGCCGAAGAGCATCAGCTCGTAACCACGGCCCGGATCGAAACCCAGGACCCGCTCGCCGCCAGCGATACCTTGCGACGGCGTATCGCCTATCGCGTCATGGCACTGGGCGATATGATTCCGCTCCTGGATGCCAAGCAGCGTAGCGACCTCGGCATGCAACTCACCCGCGCCGGCTATCGCGATCGCAAAGCCGTCTCCATTTTAATCGGCATCAAGCTTATAGTCGGTGCCTGTGCCGCGGTGATCTCGGCCGTGTTCGCCACCGCCTTGCCCGGAGTCGCCGAGCATTTCTTTATGCGCGTGGTGCTGATGAGCGCCGCCTTCATGCTGGGCATGATCTGGCCTGAAACCATGCTGCGCTGGATCATCAGCCGCCGACAACGTAGTATCAGCAGGTATTTCCCCGACGCACTCGACCTGATGGTGATCTGCACCAACGCCGGCAATAGCTTGTCGGTGTGTATCTTGCGGGTTGCTCGCGAGTTGCAGGCCATCTGCCCCGCGCTATCCGATGAGTTTCAGTTTACCGCCGATCAATTGCAAGTTGACGGCGACACCGCGACCGCCTTGCGCAATATGTCGGCGCGCATCGGCGTGCAGTCGATGCGCAGCCTGGTGACTACCTTGATTCAGTCGCAGCAATATGGCACACCGATATCCCAATCGCTGAAAACCCTGGCGCGTAGCGAACGTAATGTGCAAATGATGAGCCTGGAAGAAAAGGCCTCCAAGCTGGCTGCAAAAATGACGATTCCGATGATGCTGTTTATCTTGCCCACGGTCGGCATTATTGCCGCAGGCCCGGCAATCCTGAAACTAATCGAGCTCTTTAACAACCACTGATGAAACTCGCCGTGTCACTTAGAAAAAATCCACTGATAGCGCTGTTGCTCTGCCTGAGCGTGCTGATACTGAACGCCTGCGCCGATCCAAGCATGACCGCGTCGCACGCGGCGCTTCCTAATACCGCCAATGAAACCGACGATTTGCATTTGGGCGACAGCGCCTTGAATTCAGGCAGCCTGCAAATGGCCGCCTCGCTCTATAGAAAAGTATTGGAGAAAAATCCCGCTTCGCTGGCGGCGACACTGGGTTTGGGCGATGTTGCCTACCGCTCGGGAGATATGGAGCGGGCGCGCTTGATTTATTTGCAAGCAGAACAACTCGCGCCCAAGCAGATCGAAGCCAAGATCGGCTTGGCTCGAATCGAGATTCGCAAGCGCCATTTGGATGAGGCCATCGCGCTTTATCATCAGGCGCTGGCAATCCAGGCAGATAACTCGACGGCGGCGGCAGGTCTCGGCACGGCGCTCGATTTACAAGGCCACCACAGCGCGGCCCAAGCCATTTACCGCCAGGCGCTGCTGGCTCACCCCGATGCCCAAAGCGTGCGCGTCGATCTGGGCTTGTCCTTGATCCTGTCGCAAAAGGCACGCGAAGGCGCCGATATTTTGCTCGACGTCGCGAACCTGCCCGATGCGCCTGCGGAAGCTCGCCAGAATCTGGCCTTGGCCTTCGGCGTCATCGGCAATCTCGACGCCGCCAAGCAAATTCTCTCGCTCGATTTACCCCCGGCCAACGTCAACGATAACTTGCGCTTCTACGCCGCAGTCCGCAAAGCCTATGGCGAAAACGCCGCCGTTGAGCCCTCCATCAAGCCCAGCGAACCTTCCGCACATGCCCATCCCGCCGATCTTGCGACGCCCTAAACCTGGTGCTTTACTGAAACGCCGACGTGGCACCGTATCTTCGCTGCCGTGCTACGACGATCGTGGCACGGCAGCATTGGAATTCGCGATTATCCTGCCGCTATTCCTGGGCCTCGTATTTATGATCCTCCAGCTGGCCTTGGTCTTCGCAGCCCAGGAGCTGATGGACAACGCGGCGCATAATGCCGCGCGCCTGATGCGCATCGGCACGTATACCGGCAGCGACTATGCAGATGCATTGACGAGCGGCATATGCAACGATCTCTCCCCGTCCGGGGTGACATTGATTAAAGCATGTTCCAGCACCATCCAGATCTATGTCGCGGCTGCCCCGTCCGGAGCACCTGCCGGGACAGGTTTTACGCTACTGTCTCCGGCAAGCGTGACAAACGGCACGATGAGCACAGGCAAAGCCTCGCTTAACGGTAAATACGATGTACTGCTACAAATCGGCTACAACTACCCCTGGTTCATCGCCCTGCCAACCAGTGGCAGCACCTTGTTAATCGCCACGACGGCCTTCCAGACCGAGGCTTACTGATGAGGACGATCCGACCACATAGCCCGACCCGGCATATACGCGGCGTCGCCTCGCTGGAATTTGTGATTATCGTGCCTATCCTGTTGATCTTGCTGCTCGGCATCTATCAGATCGCTCAGCTCGTCAGGGTCAATATGAAGCTCAGCGGAGTCGCCGTGTCCGTCGCGGATCTGGTCGCCCAGCAGGCCAATGGCGTGTCCGGCGGTGCGGGCAGCGCCCTGAGAAATTTCTGTAGCGCCGGGCAACTCATGATGACGCCTTTTCCAAGCAGCGGCAATTCTGGAAACTTCACGCTGGCCGTCGCCAGCGTGACCAATTACTCGCCCGGCAACGTCAGGGTCGATTGGGAAGTCGATGGAGCTTGCTCCAGGGCTGCGCCCGCTATCGGCAATACCAACGCAATCGCCCTGGCGACCACACCGATTAATCTGCTGCCGACCACAGGCCCAAGCGGAACCATAGGTGTCGCAGGCGATAGCGTGATTGTGGTGCAAGCCAACTATAACTACACCTCACTGCTCCAGTATCTGGCGCCTACGATCACCATGATGACTCACACCGGCTTTGCCCGACCTCGAGCCAATAGCGTGATCCCATGTACCTCGTCGTGTTCCTGAGGAGCTCGCATGCGCTTGCGCGATAAAAAAGGAATCCTATTGAATCGCCCGGCTTCGAGCTCGAAGCAGCACGGCGTCTACGCTTTAATGTTGGTATTACTGTTGATTCCTTTGATCGCAATGGTCGGCTTTGCCGTCGATTATGCCCGTATGGTCCAGTATAAGAGCGACCTGCAAAACGCGGTCGACGAGGCAGCGCTTGCCGGCGCCTCGGTATACACCTCGAACACGTCGACCATCTCCGCAACGGCTATTTCGGTCGCCACGCAATACTTCAATCACGCGATTCTGCCGCCTGCGCTGGTGGTCGGCCCGCCGACCGTCAGTACCAATGCACGCGGCACGCTCAACGCCGCCCAAGGTGGAGGTGTGGCCTTTACCGTCACCGTCAGCGCCACCGCGACCGTCGGCAACACCTTCTTTTCCCTTTTTGTTCCCTCGGCAACCGTAAGCGCATCGGGCACGGCCGGCGACCCGATCATCACTTCGATGATCAAGTTCTCCAACGTCAACTCCCAGGCCTGCGACGGCAACACCGCCTATCTGTATCAGGTGCCGAAGAGCGCCGACGGCCTCGGCTACGACTATGGCGCGGTGCCGCCTTTCAGCTCGGACAATTACTACTGGATCGGCTCCAGCATCGCTTCGACGGCACCCGGCGCGCAAACCTTGCCGACCTTCGGCGCGAATCAGCCTTTGGGAATGGCCTTGCTCAACACCACCAACGGCAATGCGGTCGATTCCAATACCTACTGCGGCGTCACGGTCACGGGCGCGAATTCCTACGGGTCGCCGAACCAGGGTTCACAGATGTTTTATTCCTCCTTGTTGCTAAATGGTGAATCGCCGAGCGAGAACAGTAATGCCAGTTATACCGTCGTGATTCAAACCACTCAGAACACCTCGCATCACTCCGGCAGAGCGCCGCAGATTACCCAGGTGACGCTCACCCCACCTGCCGCGCCGGGTCAAACGCCACAACAAATCGTTTACCCGTCGAGTAATTACCCGCTGGCCCAGGCGCCCTACAATATTCAGGCAAGCTATACCGGCGGCGCGGATTGCACGATTACCGGCACCAGCGCCCCGGTAATCAATGGCTCAAGCGAGACCGTCGACACCACCTACTCCTGCACCACTCAATACCGGAAACAAGCATCAAACCCGAGCACCTACGCCGCGAATTGTTCGCTATATGTACAGACAGGGGTGTCGCAGAGCTATATCGACGGCCTGACCAATAACAGTCCCGCCCCGGCGGGAATCATCGGCCAATGCTCCACTACCAGCGGCGGCGGCGCCCAGTATGCAGCGCCCAGTTGCGCCCAGCTTTCGGCCCTGGCGAATACTGGAGCTGCGCCTGCCGCAGTCTTTTGGTGGGACGATGCGGGTGGTGTCGGGCCGCAAGAAAATTACTACGGACCCAGCGATCATTGCGCGCAGATCTCGCCCGGCAGCCCCGGCTATGGAGAGGACTGCGAATACAAGAATAATTTTTTTGCGGCTGAATGTCAGGTGGAAGGCGGCACGACCTCGGGCTATAC
>Ga0302233_10002456_pt1 | contig 11636 bp, 9 predicted proteins | sample II_Palsa_N3_1_FD_193516 | JGI IMG/M metagenome (GOLD analysis project Ga0302233, IMG submission 193516) | Peat permafrost microbial communities from Stordalen Mire near Abisko, Sweden - II_Palsa_N3_1 | ecosystem: Environmental > Terrestrial > Soil > Palsa > Peat permafrost | place: Sweden...
GTGCCTGGAACCTATCACGGTGTGGTAGCTCCCGTTGATATTGCTGCGACGTTTGCGTCGCTCCTGCGCATCAATCGTCCAAGTGCCGCAGTCGGTCGGGTGCTCACGGAAGCGATTCGCCCTAGCTTCTAACTGGACTGCGGACTCGTTACCGCTCACCGTCATCTGAGGAAGGCATGCCTCAGGCCATCGACGTGTCTGGAGACAGACTTTTCGAAGCAACAAACTCCCGATCGGGGATCAGTCCACGTCACGTTGCTGACCTTAACGATCCGGAGATTGGTCCATCCCAATCCCTGATTAGAGTTTCCGCTACACCTCCGTTATTTATCTATTAAATCATTCATAAATATAAGGTTAATTATCCAAGAGAGACGTTCATAGTTAGCGCTTCCTAAATTATCTTGACAGAGGTAATTACCCCTGAGTAGTGTGTCCGCGATCTTGATCGAGAGACTAGGACGTTTCCAACAGGTCAACCGCGGTAAACGGAAGTTGTGGTCGGAGGAAGACAAATGCATCTTTCGAATCGACTGGCAGCTATTCGCCAGTTGGGTTCACGCAACTCTGCCGAATCCGAGGATCTTCCATCGGGTCGGCAACGGTTATCCAAGCTGCAATCAGTCGCGACGCATTTGGATTGCTCCTTGCTTCCTCACTCTACGCAGAACGCTGGTCTTGCCATCTTTGCCATCTTGGAGGCTTTATGAAACGTCTCTCCCTCGTTGTCGCGATGTTGTGTGGTCTCATCTTCACCAACCTCCCGGCGTTCGCGCAATTTGAAACAGCCACTGTTCTTGGCTCCATTCATGACAGCTCAGGCGCAGTGGTGCCGAAAGCCACCGTCACTCTCATCAATCAAGAGACCAAATCTGAAGTGACCGCGCAGACGAACGCCCAGGGAGACTATCAGTTCACCGACGTGAAGATTGGACTCTATCAAGTCACTGCAACGGCAAGTGGGTTTGAAACGGGAGTCACTCAGGTCTTCCGGGTAGACGTAAATGCCCGTCAGCGTGTCGACCTCGCAATCAAAATTGGAGCAACCAACGAGACGGTCACAGTCACTGATGCCGCATCCCTCCTTGAGACTGACTCCAGCGAACGCGGACAAGTTATCGGAACCCGCGAGGTGGAAAATCTTCCACTCAACGGCCGCGCCTATGCCGATCTCGCTGCACTGGTCCCGGGAGTTCGCCGCAACATTCTTGAAAATGGAACCACCAGCAGCCGCGATGCCTCATTCAATGTCAACGGGCAACGCAGCGAGTTCAACAACTTTCTGCTCGATGGTGTGGACAACAACTCCTACGGCACCTCCAACCAGGGCTTTTCGAACCAGGCCATTCCCCCGTCTCCTGATGCCATCTCCGAGTTCCGCGTCGAGACGGACAACTACAGCGCCGAATATGGCCGCTCCGCAGGCGCCGTCATCAACGTCAGCATTCGCAGCGGCACCGATCACTTTCACGGCAAGGCGTACGACTACCTCCGCAACACTGTCCTGAATGCAATCGGACCCTTCACGCCGCCCACAAACGCCCTCACAGGCAAACCGCAAAAGCCTATCCTCATTCGCAACCAGTTCGGGGGCACCTTTGGCGGCCCCATCTGGAAAGGTCACACCTTTTTCTTCGCAGACTATGAAGGCGTCCGCCAGATCACGCACTCTCCCCTCACCGCTACCGTTCCCTCTCTCGATCAAAATGGTACGAGCGCGCTGGCAAAGGCTAACGGGGGCTATACCTTCCTTACAACAAACTCCTCGGGTATAGAGACAACAACTCCAGTTCCCGTGGTCAACCCACTTACCGGAAAAACATATCCTAACGGCATCATTCCATTTGCGGACGCATCCCCCTTCGCTCAAGGCGTTCTTGCAGCTTTGCCTATGCCTACCGCTGCTGCTCTCTCCAACAACTATGCCTCCCTCCCGGCTGGTCGAGTCAATGACGATAAGGGAGATGTCCGTGTCGATCAAACCTTTAACTCCCGTACCACCGCCTTCGCTCGCTACAGCGAACATCAGGGCATCATCGCGGACGCGCCCACCATTCAGGGCCCCGCAGGTGGCAGTAGCAGCAACGGTACCGTCTCCATCTTCAACCAGCAGATCGCTGGCGGCGTAACTCACGCCTTCACACAAAACTCCATCCTCGATGCGCGCTTCGGCTTCACGCGTACCGATGCAGGAAAGAGTCCATACGGTGCCGGACTAGCCAGCCTTATGGGCGGAATTAGCGGACTTCCAACTGATCCTCAGGTCGTTCGCAGTCTGAACGACCAAAGCGTCAATGGCTACACTCAGTTCGGCAGCCAGAGCAGCAACCCGCAATTTCAGAATCCGTATGTCTTCAACCCCAAGGTCAACTACACCTTTCTGCACGGTCGGAACAGCTACAAAGTAGGCTACGAGTATCAAGCCATCTTCACTGCGATCAGCGACTTCAATCCCAACTACGGACTCAATACCTACAACGGTAGCTTTAGCTATACCAACCCAAACATCAATTCACTCTCAAAGCTCGACACCGGTACAAAAGAAGCTGTCGCGCTCGCCGACTTCCTCCTCGGAGCCGACGATACCTACCAGCTCAACAACTTTGCAGTCATTCACCTCAACCAGCGGATGCATTACCTCTACTTCCAGGACGATATTCGCGTCAACTCCCGGCTCACTATCAACGCCGGTCTGCGTTATGAACTAGGGACGCCACAGTGGGAGTCTGACAATCACCTCGCCAACTTCGATCCGGCGACTAACTCCTTGATTCAAGCTTCGTCCGGTTCCATCTACAACCGCGCTCTCGTCAACATGCCTAAGCTCGACTTCGCTCCGCGCTTTGGACTCGCCTTCCAGGCCGATTCGAAGACAGTGATACGTGCAGGCTATGGACTTGGCTTCGCTCAGTTCAACCGCGAGGGCGGCGAAAATATGCTTGGATATAACGGCCCTTTCATCGTCAACACGAACCGGGTCCAGGTTGCACCCTTCGCTCCATCGGGTTCGACCAAGAGCAAGCAACCCGTCTGCGCCACCGGCGACGAGCCCTTCAGCTCGTGTTTCCGCACAACGCAGCAGGGCTTCCCAACCAACTTCGCCACCTCGGCGAACTACAACACGCTGCTTGCCGAAGTCCGCTACATCCCCAAAGATCTACCCACTGGGTACATACAGAGCTACCATCTGACGGTACAGCGTCAAATCACCGGTTCGACGACCTTTGAGGTCTCTTACGTCGGAGAACATGGCGTCAAACTTCAGGTTCTTGCCGACCTCAATCAGGCAGCGCCCAACGCAGTCACAGCAACTTGCAATCCCACCACCACCTCAGGTTGCCTCTCTCTCCAGGCCCGCCGGCCGATTGCGAACTTCACCGGTATCGAGGAGACAATCCCCGATGGCTTCCTTACCTACAACGGACTCCAAACCAAGTTGGAGCATCGTGCGGGCCATGGCGTGTACCTGCTCAACTCCTTCACCTACTCCCGCGCACAGGACAACGCCTCGGGCCACCTCGACACGCCGGCCGGCGATAACTCGCGCATCAACCTGGCCAATCCGCTAGGCGACCGTGGTCCCTCAGCCTACAATCAACCGCTCAACGAAATCCTCACCATCGTCTATGATCTTCCTTATGGCAAAGGTCGCACGTTTGGAGCAACCGCTCCATTGCTCATGCAAGAAGCTCTCGGCGGCTGGCAGATTACTGCAATCAACTCCGCCAGCAGCGGTATTCCCACCAATCTGGTGTATGGCGAGAACTCCTTTCAGGATGTAAGCGACATCCTCGCCTACCGGCCCAACATCATTGGCTCTCCAGTCGAACTGCCTAAATCTCAGCGCGTCAAAAACTCTGCTAACACGGCGCTCCTCACGTTGAACACTGCAGCCGTCGCCGTGCCTGACGTCAACCATCCCTATGGAAACGCCGGTCGCAACTCGATTCGGTTCGACCCCTACTACAACCTGGATATAGGATTGCACAAGGTCTTCCCGCTGTACTTCGAAGGAACGTCCCTCGACTTCCGCGCAGAGGCCTTCAACATTCTCAACCAGACAAACTATCAGTACCCTGCGAGCACCGTAGGGCTGTCCACCTACGGAACAGTAACGGCTGCAACCACTGCTCCGGCTCGTGTCATGCAATTTGCAGCGAAATTTATCTTCTGAGATCGATCTGGAGAAACTGCCGTGTCTGATCTTGCAAAGCTCGACCGCACGCTGTTGAATCGTCGACAGTTCACCGCACTTGGAGCCGCGTCGCTAGGCAACCTGCTCACCCGGAAACTTTGGGCCGAGCAGGTTCGAGCGGCCGCTTCGAACGACAAGTTCTACTTTGCCCTCGTCGCTGACTCTCACATCATCGACAACTTCTACGTCAAAGGGAGTGAAAACGGCGTCGAGGATAACGAAAGCATTCTTGTCACAACGCCACGCCTCATCTCTGCTCGCGATCTCATCAACTCACTGCATCCTGAGATTGAGCAGGTTTTTTTAATCGGCGACTACTTCCACAACTACCCCTCCACCGACTACGATTTTTACTTCAAGAATACGACCCGTCTCGACAATGCAAAGGCAATCACCGACGGCTTCAAAATGCCAGTGCACCTCGGCTTTGGCAATCATGACTACGATGTTCGTCGCGTTCCACGAGAGATGAGCCACCGCCTCTTTGAAGCGAAGTTCAATACCGCTCCCTACTCCGCGTTGGACTACAAAGGTTACAAATTTATCCACCTTAACAATTTTCTCGGAAGCACGCAGGACCACACAGCCTCAAACTTCAATCCGGGCATTGGCTCCCTTGGCGAAGTGCAACTCCACTGGTTCGAAGCGCAGCTTCAGCAGCACAAACCTACTTTTGTCTTCATTCACTATCCTCTCATCCAGAATCAGCCCACCGAGTTTGCAGACTACGGCCTGCATCCTCTCTTGTGTAAATATCAAGATACGATTCAGCTAGTTGTCTCCGGACACATGCACAAATGGATTGACTTCGCTCACACCTATGGTCCGCAACACTACGTGATGGCTGCCACTCGCTACGATCCAAATGCTTACATGCTGATGGAAGTCGACACAAAACGTGGAAACTGGCGCTTCATGAATGCCAGTCTGGTCGAATGGTCAACGCACTACAGCAAGCCTTATATCGCAACTTAGAGGCCTACCTTGTCCTTGCGCTTTCGTCATCTCTTCGTCGTTGCTTCACTCGCCATCGGATCTTCGCTCGCGGTCGCACAAACGAATGCCGTAGATACGATCAAGCTGAATCAGATCCAGGTCATCGGTTCCCACAACAGCTATCACGCAGGAATCGCGCCCAGCGAAACAAAGGTCTGGCTGGCGAAGTATCCTGACTCTTTCAAGGGTCTCGACTACTCTCATCCTTCACTTGCGAAGCAATTCGACGCAGGAGTGAGACAGATCGAGCTCGATGTCTACGCCGACACAAAGGGTGGTCGCTACGCTCATCCGTCCGGGCCCGCTACCGTCGCTGCAGCCGGACTTCCAGCTGATCCAGACTTCGATCCATCCGGCATCATGAACAAGCCCGGCTTCAAAGTGATGCACATTCAAGACATCGACTACCGCAGCAACTGCCAGCCATTTACCTCTTGCCTCACCGAGGTCCGCAGCTGGTCGCATCATCATCCCGGCCATAACCCGATCTTCATTCTGATCGAAACCAAGCAGGATTCGCCGAAGAATCTGAAACTGACCGAGCCCGAACCATTTACGTCCGCCACCTTCGACGCGCTCGATGCGGAGGTTCGCTCAGTCTTTCCAACTAACGAGATCATCACCCCGGATGATGTACGCGGGAGTTTTGCGACTCTCGAAGAGTCGGTGCTCAAGGGTAACTGGCCAACTCTCGCAAGTGCCCGTGGCAAGGTCATCTTCCTGATGGACCAACACTCTGTTGGTCCGGTCTATCTGGAAGGCCATCCATCGCTGCGTGGCCGCGTTCTCTTCACGAACTCTGATCCGGGGCGCCCTGATGCAGCTTTTCTCGAACGCAATAGCGGGCCAGTGGAAGACATCAACCAGCTGGTGCGCAAAGGTTATCTGATTCGTGCTCGCACCGACTCCGACACCAAAGAGGCCCGCTCCAACGACACCAAAAATCGAGACGCGATGCTCCAGAGCGGAGCCCAGATTCTCAGTACGGATTATCCGATGGGAGAGCCCTCTCGCTGGCCGGGTAACTACATCGTGACGTTTAAAGAAGGACTCGACGCGCGCTGCAATCCGGTAAATGCACCAAAGAGTTGCGATTCTTCACAGATCGGAAAGCCACTTCCTTAGTGGGCAGCCTATGCGTAACGAGGATCGTTATTAACCACTCCCCACTTCCGATCGATGACCTCGCGATGAGCGGCCATCATCCAGACGAAGTTTAGAGTCTTGCCGGGGATCGCAACATTCGGGTGGTATCCGGCCGGAAGCAGGATCGCATCTCCATCACGTACGACCTCAACCTCCGCTGAACTGATCTCATCTGTATAAACAAGCTGCAGCCCAAAGCTTGGTTCCGGCATATCGATAAACAGATAGACCTCCTCCAACATTGCAGCGTGCTCATGAGGTGGCCAGCTCGTCCAGTTCCCGGGCAAAGAACGAGTGATTCCGGCAACTAGGCGGCCTGCTTTGATATTGCTTCCCAACAGAATATTGATCTCGCGCTTCGCGCTCTCACTGCCCGCTACGAAATGTAATTTCTGATCCAGTTGCACTTGGCTTCCGGAGATGAATTGCACCGGATACTCACCGTCCACCGGTGCCGAACACTCAATCAAATCAACCTCCGATGCACTCTCGACCGAAATGCGTAGACCCTTCGGCACATACAGCGCATCGCCCCGCACCAGCGTAAAGCGTTCTTCTCCGGCAGACACTTCGCCGCTGCCGCTCACGCAGATTAGGCCAGTCTCCTGCGTTTTGTTTGAGAAGCTAACCTGCCTCAGCTGATCGCTCAACAGAATGCGGCCACAGCTCATCTGTCGCATCGAGCCGTTATCAGGTTGGATGAAAATAGTTCGCCCCTGCCTGGCACCAGTCTCCCGAATCAATCTCTTTCTTGCCATCACGTCCTTACCAGGCAATTTTCGCTGGAAAAAATTCCGCGAATAAGTCGTCATAGTACGGCTTCAGCTCTTTGAAATTCGGCTTCGTATGTCCCTTCGAGTAAAGGTCATACACGTTGAATTTATTGACCCACTCCAGCATCTCGACGTCATGCTTGCTCATCAGGTGACGGTATGCGCCATGGCGATGCGCCGAATAGAACGAGTGATACCGCAGCATGTAGAGCGACTCTTCAGGCATATAGTTCTTCATGACCTCGCCAATATATCCGTCATGTCCGAAGGACAGATGCACCTTATCTAGTCCACAGTTCGGCTCGTAGAGCCCGTACTTTGTCTCATACAGCGGATTGTGAATGTCTGGATTCGCCGCAAAATACTCAGGAAAAACGATGTCCTTTGAATAAGCGCAGCCTACAGGAAACGTATCGCCAACGACACCCCACTGCGGCTCCCCCCATAGGCACAAAACTTTGCCGAGGTCGTGGATAAATCCGGTCAATACGAACCAGCGCGGATGCCCATCCTTACGAATTGCTTCCGAAGTCTGAAGAAGATGTTCGATCTGCGTAAGGTCGGTATCTGGATCGCTGTCGTCCACAAGCGTGTTCAGAAACTCCGCGGCCTCCCAGATACTCTTCTCCCCTTTGTTCAGGCCGAAGTACTCTTTCTCCTTCGCCATTACATAATCGAAGGTCTGGTATTGGTGGTTCAGCCGATAGAACTCCGCGACACTTGGATTAGCCTCCGCATCATATTTGCGGAACTCCTCTTCGCTCTTCCCCTCCTGATACCGACCGGTCAAAAAATCATCCCATTCATCCATATCTTTCAGGGGAGCAGCAGATGTAGCAATAGTGGTTGCCATAAGGAATACCTCCATAGAAAGTCGTAAAATCCAGGCTACGTTACCGCTAACTATAAGAGCGCCATCGCGCCTCTGGCAAGTAAAATCGGAGATATCTGATGTTCAGTGAGCTGACGATCTGTTCCTGTCTGCCGCTCAATGGAGTCGGTCAGTTTATCGATTGCGAACCAGCCTACTTCCGTGGTCCAACTGTCGACTCTCTCACCACCAGGGTTGATGGAGCCAACATGCTCTTCGGACTCTGCTCCGGAGTAGCCGAAAGTGCTAGCGCAAACTCTCCCGCAAGCCGACCCAACTCAACCGTCCCATGATCGATCGAACTCAGCGGAACTTTCAGGTAGTTTGCATATCGAAGATTCCCACACCCGATAATCGCGACGTCCTCAGGCACCCGCAGTCCGCTCTTCAGCGTCGCATCGATCGCGCCGATCGCCGTCAGGTCGTTGTAGCAAAACACGGCATCAGGTCGTCGCTTGAGCTTTAACAGCTCCTCCATCGCTTGAAAACCTGCTATATCGCCGGCCTCTTCCACTCGCTCTCGAACCACAACATACTCATCGGGTGTCGGCAGCCCGCACTGAACCAACATATTCCGATACCCTCGCAGACGGTCAAAAGATGGACTCGTGTTCTTTCCCGCAATATGAGCGATCCTCTTTCGTCCAATATCAACCAGGTGCTTCGTCGCCATCTCTCCCACAGCCACGTCATCTGTGCCCACAAAATGAGCAGCCAAATGCGGAAAGTTTCGGTCGAATAAAAGGTAGGGAGTTCGAGTGTCGCCCAGTTCGTAAAAGTTACGCAGATTCACCTGACACGAAGCAAGCAACAACACATCAACCCCTCGATTAAGGAGTGTGCGGATCTCTTGCCGCTCTATCTCGGGCTCTTCCTCAGAAGAAGCGAGAATGAGCGCCCGGCTGTTTGTTCGGAGCACTCCGCTGAGTGACTTCGCAAACTCGGCAAAAAATGGATGCACCAGATCTGGAACGACAAGTCCTACCGTGTAAGTGCAGCCGGTTGCCAGTCCACGCGCCATCATATTGGGCTGATAGTTCAGCTCCTTCATTCGCTTCAGAACACGCTCCCTCGTCGCGTCGCTGATATCCGTATTTCCTCGCAGAACCTTGGAGACAGTGACAACAGAAACCCCAAGGTCACGAGCAATATCTTTCAGTCTCACAGCCATACATACTCCTGGAGCTTCATCCTACAGGTTGATGAAGCGACGAATGATCGCTCGCATCCAGCTTCTCAACAGAACTTCGTCCGTCGCCAGAGACTCCATCCGCCAATCCCTAAACTAAGAACCAACAACACAGCCAACACCACGATCCAACGTAAATTCATTGCGATGGGAGGCACGACAGCATGAACTCCCAACCATACAAATACACCTGTGGCCGTCAGAACGATCGCATAATCCCACCATCGTCGTCGTTCTTCCCGACCGCCAAATTCGTCGCCTGCCTGCGCCATGATGGTTCGGTGATAGTTCAATCCATAGCGATTGCACTCTCGCAACACCGCTTCATTTGTCGAGCTGTTCTCTTTGGCGGAAGCAACGGCGGTGCTGATGGCCAGCGCTCCAAGGATCATCATTAACGATCCGCCGATCACTAGAAGTTTATGTTGCCGGTCTGCCGATGCCAGTTCACCAAAAACTAGAGCGCCCCATGCCAGACCCCAGAGTTGATTCGTGTTCGACAGTGGAATGCCTCGGCCAATTCCCAGGTACTTGGCTGCAAACTGCTGAAAGAGGTCGCCAATCACCCAAACGAATCCTCCGAGAAACAACCAGAATACGACTCCGGGCGTTCGAAGCAGATGAAAGGCTGCGGAGTGAAAGCCGCCATCCAGCACCAACGTCAACGCCAGCACGGTGCCCAGCTCCCCGGCGGTAAACGCGGTCACAAAAGATAAAGGATTCATCCCACTCAGATAAGCCTTGCGATATGGGACATACATCGTCCCCCACATCAGGCTAGCTCCGAGTGCAGCCACGATACCGCGAAATGCGTGACTACCCACAGCGCCGCCATGAATCGTACTGAACCCCAGCATCACCGCCGCAACTACGATCGCAACAGCACCAAGAACGACTTTGCCGATGTTCTTCCCGCTAGCTCCCTTCAGCTCTTGAAACAGCACCCGGCCCCAGAACAGGCCAATCAATGAATTCGCATTCCACATCGGAAACGCGACTGCGAGCCCCACATCCCGAATCGCAAACACGGTCAGTGTGTTCGCGACTGCCCACAGAGCGCCTGCCAGAAGAGCCCACACAATCAAATGCTTCTTCTCGGCGATATCCGCGAACACATAGCTCGTTCCCTTCAACAGAGTCGGAAAAGTCCATCGGGCCGTAAACACTCCTGCCACCATACAGAGCGAGATGGCATAGGGGGAGTATCCGGCGTTCACAAGCTTCGTCGGCGCTTCGGCTGCACCGAGCCAAACCCCTGCCGTCAATCCACAGATCACACCCAGACCATGCAGTGACAATCGTCTATTTCTGGCTCTTTGCGGCAGAGTAGCCATCCCATTCCCTCGTTCAAAATCTCTTGTTTGAGTCTTAACGCAACACCACAAGCAAAGCAATTCCAGCCAGCAGTACGAGGAAAGGGACTAGAAAATGACTGTCAGTACAGATAGTCTTCATTCGTTCCAATAGCTGCACGGACAACTCCAGAGATCCAGGTTTTTCTAATAGTAAGCGGTGACGCAGAGCTACACCCTATCTTTGCCCGCATCGCAATGTCAATTCTCGAAAGGTTAAAGCTGTGGAGTCCTTGCCGATTCGCGTGCGGCAGAGCCCATCGAGATGCAGGAAGACATCGTTGATACGGTCACGATGGGTCGTTGCCTAAGGGCGCCCACACAGCAGCAGTGCTACCGCACCCAGGAATCCCGAAGAAAATCAAAGGTCCCCGCACCTCGAGGCACCACTCCCTCAACCCGCCTCGTGTGAATCACCTCATTATTCGGATACCACAGCGGAATCCCCGGCAACTCGTCCGCAAGAATCTTCTGCACCTCAACGTACTCCGTTCTTCTCGCCGCCCGATCTGAAGTAGCCGCAGCCTCCGTCAACAAACCATCCACCTGAGCATTTGAATATCGCCCTCGATTGCCCCCCTTTGGTGGAAAGCTCGTTGACGCATACGCATATCGAAAGATATCCGGATCTTCATTGCTCCCGATCCATCGCAGCGCATACATCTGAAACGCCCCCTTCGTCACATCTGCATAAAACGTTCCAAACTCCGCCGACCTTATCTCCAGCTGAATCCTCGCCGCCCGCAGCTGCTGTTGCAACACCGTCACCATCAACCGAGTCGTCTCATCCGTACTCGTCTTCATCGTCAATCGCAGTCGCACACCATCTTTGTCGGCAGGGAAGCCAGCCTCATCCAACAGCCTCTGCGCGCGCGCCACATCGTGTGGATACTGCGCTAACTCCGCGTCAGTAGCCGCTGCCCAATGTCCCGTCGGCAGCAACGTATCCGCCAGCCGAGCCTGCCCCCTCCAGATCGCATCCACAATCGCCTGCCGATCCATCGCACATGCAATCGCCTGTCGCACTCGCTTATCCTTCAACAACGGATCTGTAACATTGAAGGTCACATAAACCACCGGAGAACCAACCCCCGACTCCACCTTCAGGTTCGGC